>Ga0302253_1002045_pt1 | contig 10654 bp, 5 predicted proteins | sample AAG_RA_Trp_MG_FD_193537 | JGI IMG/M metagenome (GOLD analysis project Ga0302253, IMG submission 193537) | Enriched activated sludge microbial communities from anaerobic digester in WTTP, New Holstein, Wisconsin, United States - AAG_RA_Trp | ecosystem: Engineered > Bioreactor > Anaerobic >... | reverse complement strand
TGTCCGGATGTTCCAGTTCGTATGAAACCGGGTTGGAGTTATCACCGAAGACCAGATGCTGTTCAAGTGTCTCGGTGAGGGGAAAGTGCATCGATTGTAACACAGCGGTTGCGCGCGGCAGATCGTCGGAATGGATCAGCAGGTCGATGTCGGACATGGGGCGCAGGGGCGAATTCAGGGTTTCATCGAGCAAGAAGCGGCTACCTTTGAGCGGGCAGACCGTGATGCGGGCGTCAGCGAACCGATCGAGCACTCCAAGAAGGATCGATTTGATTTTCTCGACACGCACTCGGTTCAGGTCAGCTTGTTCGGTCAGATACTGTTTGAATTGAGGCGGAATGGTCGCCCAGACCGGAAGCGTATGCAGGTAATGGAAGAGCAGCGGCCCGATGCCGTGCAATTGCGTCTGGAATATCGCTTCGTCAATGTCGCGGGGGGACCACGAGTGAATGGTGGTTTCGACAGCCCGGTTGGCCACTCCGGGAAGCCAGGCCAGAAGAGTATCCGCAATCGTCATCGATCGCGCATCTCGCGGAACACCTCGTTCACGTCCATGAACGCATCGACCAGTTCCGGGTCGAAATGCGTGCCCCGGAGCCCGGCGATGATCGATCGGGTTTCGTCATGGGCGACGGCTTCCTTGTAGCATCGGGCGGATCGGATTGCGTCGTACACATCCGCCAGCGCCATGATGCGGGCGGACAAGGGAATCGCATCGCCTCGCAATCCGTACGGATAACCCGTTCCATTCCATTTTTCATGGTGCGACCGGGCGATTTCGATGCCCATCAGGATGAATTTGTTTTGTGGATACTTGCGATGAACGGCTTCGAGGGTATGCGCACCGATCAGCACATGCTGCTTCATTTCTTCAAATTCGTCCTTGTCGAGTGGACCTTCCTTCTGCAGGATCGCATCACGGATACCGACTTTGCCGATGTCGTGCAGCGGACTGGCATGATAGATATTGAGCACGAATTCGGTGTCGATCTGTTCTTTGAACGAGGCGCGTTCACGGATCGTTTCAGCCAAAAGCATGCAGAATTGCTGCACCCGTTCGATATGTTCACCGGTATCCCGATCCCGCGATTCGGCCAGACGCGCCATGGCGAAGATCGTCGCCATCTGGAGGTCGGAGATCTCCCTGAGTTTTTCCATGACCAGTTCGCTGAGATGGGAGTTGTGTTTTTCGAGTTCCTCCAGAAGTTCACGAGAACGTTTTTCCGCGTCCACCCGTCGGGTCACATCGGTCTGGACTCCGACGAAATGCGTCAGAACGCCACTCTCGAAAATGGGAGCGATATGGAGCTCGTTCCAGAACAATGTCCCGTCCTTGCGGTAATTCCGGAGCGTGATCGTGCATTCCTGGCCGTTTCTGAGCGCGTCTCTGAGACGGTTGGTCTGCACTTCGTCGGTCTCCACTCCGCGAAGAAAACGGCAGTTCCGACCGATCACCTCCTCCGAACGATATCCGGTGATCCGCTCGAAAGCCGGATTGACATAGATGACCGGCGTATCGTCCTGGCGTGCGTCGGCGATGACGATCCCGTCGCTGGTACTGCGGGCGGCAGCAATGAGAATCTCCGATTGCTCTTCGTATGAGTGGCCTATTTTCCAGATTTCCTTCCCCATAATCCGATTCTACCGGCAATCCCAGTTAAACTCAAATGTACACAGCAGAGTCTCCAAACGCGTCAACAGCGGACTCAACAGTGCACATACCGGACGATTCCGAATATTGCGAAACCCTCTCAACACTTCGTCGGAATGACAGAAACCGGTTGGGATTCGAATGTCAGCGAAGACCGCGTTCATGCGGTTCAATGATGTCAATGCCCCGAAAGTCTGGTAGAATCCTGTCAGACCACAAAACGGAAAGAAGGTCCGCAGATGAATCCAGTCGATGCGTTCGGAGAACCGGAAATGTCGAGTGAGAAGGACCCGAGCCGCAGGATGGCAGAGAACACCGAGCCAGCCTGTACTGCCGATGCAATCTGGCAGCCCGGGCAGGTTCTGTTCAATGGATATCGCGTTTCGTCGGTGATCGGTCAGGGAGGCATGGGTATCGTGCATCTCGTCGAACGTCCCCTCAGCTCCCGCACCCTCCGGTTCGCGATGAAAACCCTGAAGAATCCCAGCTCACAGGATGACGAGTGCCGGCGTTCCTTCGTCAGCGAACTCAGAACATGGATCGATCTGCCTCCGCATCCGAATCTCAATCAGTGTTTTTTCTTCCGTACGATCGAGAACCGCCTGGCAATTTTCTCCGAATTTGTTTCGGGCGGATCACTACGTGAGTGGATCCAATCGGGCCGGATCTCAAGTCTTGCCGTGATACTCGAGATTGCCATCCAGATCGCAGAGGGTCTCGCGATCGCCCACCAGTCGGATGTCATCCATCAGGATATCAAACCCTCTAACATTTTAATGACGCCAGAAGGAGTGGCAAAAATTACCGACTTCGGATTGTCAAGGATTCGGGCCGGGAACAACAGATCGAAATCAACTGCAAATGAGATGGAAACCGTCTGGGTTGAATGCGGCGGCCTGACCCCGGCGTACTGCTCCCCCGAACAGATCCTCGGTCGGCAGGTCAGCCGGAAGACGGATATCTACAGTTTCGGAGTCACGCTGATGGAGATGATCGCGGGACGGGCCAACTGGAAATTCAGTACTGTTGTGCCGCACCTGCTGAAGAAATGGATGGAGCATCCCGAAGACACCACCGCAGTCCGAATACCTCGATCGATGTTTGATTTCCTGGAAGGGTGCCTGAAGGAGACTTCCTCGGAGCGATGGCCCGATTTCCATACCATCCGGGATGTAATTGCCGGAATCTATCATGAGGTGACCGGGAAGCGGTATTCGAGCGATTCAGCATCCTGTCCCATTCTGCGCCTGCGCGATCCCTCCTGTCTCAGGCCGCCGACCCGGGAAGGCTCCATCGAGTGGATCTGTGATCGAATGACGAGACTCCATGGTATCGATCCGGCGATCTGGGAAGACCAGCTCCCATCTCCGGATGCTCCTCCGCATTCCCGGGATCTCGCCATCCTCGATCTTCTGGAACACCTTCTGATGATTCAAGCCAGACACGAAATTCTTCCGGAAAACGATCGCCATCTGACCGTCGCCAACACCTATTTGACGCGTGCCGTCGTTCTGGATCGACTGGGTGATTACGAAGGTTCGATCGAATCATTGAAATCCTGTGAAAAAATCATATCCACAACGGATTCGGTCCTTCCGAAATCGGACCAGAATCGATTGGCAGTCATTCTCTTGTTCTTTCTGGGCTTGACTCAACATGATCCCGCTCAATCCCACCGGCATTATTCAGAAGCAACCCGTTTACTCGATGAGTACCGTGATCAATTTCCAGATATTGAGTATTTGGAGCTGAAATCCTCGGTATTGAACAACTTGGGAGGTGTGTACTACCGACTCAACGATCTGCCGAAAGCCCTTTCCGCCTATTCGGAGGCGAACCGGTTGCTCGATCGAGCTCTGGAACTCGATCCTCGCCCGAATTTTATCCTGCAATCCACGAACTGCAAAATCAACCATGGCGTTCTTTGTCTGAGCATTAATCGGTTGGAAGACGCAGCACGGCAGTTGGATGAAGCAACCAGCCGGCTGGAATCCATCCGACATATCGATTCATTGCGCATCAAACGGTTGAATGCCAGTATCGAGATGCACAAGGCGTTGATTCTGCAGATCCGAGGCAATTCGACCGAGGCGATCGATGGGTTCAATCGTTGCATCAGGATTCTCGATGAAACGATTGCACAGGGCGACTACAGAAATTCGGAAGAGACCCGGCTCAAGTGCTGTATGAACCTCGCTTATTCGATTTCGAAGTTCGATCGCCTGCAGGACGCGGATCGACTCCTCAAAACGACGATCCTTGGCATGGAGGATCTCATATACATCCGCGGGAAGTTTTACCTCGAAAACGATCTGGCGCTCATGAAGTTCAATCATGCGGATGTCCAGAATCGGATGGGCAATCCATCCGAGGCGTTGAATCTGATCGGTCAGGCAATCGGGATCTGGGCCACACTGTACCATGAGTTCAACAATCTGGATGCGCTGCTTTATCTGGCCGAGTCATACGAAAACCGATTTGAATTCGTGAATGCGAATGCGGATCAGGCAATGGCTGAGCAGTCCATCCGGGAATGTATTCGGTTGCGAGGTATCCTGATGCGGGAGCAACCCGACACATCCAACGCTGTACCGCTGGCGCGCGCTCACCGCAAGCTCGCCGGCATTCTTGTTAACGGTTCCCGCAAGGCCGAGGCGCGCGCGGAACTTGATTCCGCTCTGGAATTACTCGATGATGAGATCGGTCGGAGCTTGTCACAGGATCCGATCGACGAGCGCAACCTGGTTCTGGCTTTGAAGCAATCACTCTGAGGTGTCATGGATCGATGTATCATTCAGACGATGATCGTATGCGCACTGATTGCATGCATCGGTGCGGATGAGAGCACGATTGCGGGTTTGTATCCGGCGTCCGGTTTTTCTCCGGCCGCCTGGCCGACGCCCGATCCCGCGATCGAATCCATGATTTTCCCCTCCCGTTTCGATCTGCGCGAGACCGGCGGAGCGACGCCTGCAAAGAACCAGGGATTCAGCTCAACCTGCTTCCCCTGCTGGTCATTCAGTCTGATCGGCGCCGCTGAATCGGCTTTCCGGTTGAGTACCGGTATCGAGTACGACTTGTCCGAACAACAGCTTCTGGATTGCAATTCGAACGGTTACGGCTGCGACGGCGGATTCATCAACGGTTGGACGGCGCTCCGGGATTACGGGGCGGTTCCGGAAAACTGCTATCCGTTCATGAACACGGACACGGAATGCACTCAATCCCAGTGCGAACCGGTCGGATGGATCACGGGCGTCTATCCCGTGCCGTATTCGGTCCAAGCTCTGAAGTATGCCCTGCTCCACCACGGCGCGCTTTCGTGCAGCATGACAATTTACAATGACATCATGTCCTACTCGGGAGGATGCTATTTCAATGAGGGCACCCGTCCCGTCAATCACGGCGTTGTGCTGCTCGGATGGGATGACGCGGCGTGTGACGGCACAGGGGCCTGGATCGTGAAGAACTCGTGGGGACCGGACTGGGGTGAGAACGGCGCGGTATGGATGCGCTATGGGACCTGTAACATCGGCAAACATGCTCAATGGTTCGAATGCGCCACGCAACAACCTCCTCAACAACTCCGTTATTCACTCGGCATGCCCGACACGTTGATGCAAGCCGGAGACTGGTTCGTGCTGGAGCGACGGATCGGAAATCCCCTCCCCCGCACCATCGATTGTCTCGAATTCATCCTGCTCGATATTAAAGGCTCATACTGGTTTTACCCGACATTCTCTGAGGAACCGGATTGGGAGGAGCGCTCGATCGCCTCCGAATGGTACCGATGCGACGTCATGCTGGCATTCGTCTGGCCCGAGACGGATTCGGCACTGGATAGCTTCTGTTTCTGGGGTGCCTGTTTCGACGCTTCAACCAAGGACGCGCTGGCATGGGACCGAATCGAGTGCTTCGCGGCGCGGATTGCCCCGTGAGGCGTTGACTGGAGTGCCGGATTTGAAGCCCGATCAGATCGATCAGATGCTGGCCGAGGCGCACGCGATCCGGATGGAGGATACCCGACGGGCTCTGCAGATGGCTGGAGAAGCGGGGCAGGCAGCGCTTCGGATCGATTACCAGAAGGGACTGGCCACCAGCCTGTACCTGAAAAATCTCTGCCAGTTCATTCTCGGAGATGATACCGGCCTGCTCGAAGAAGCATTCCAGGTGCTCGGCCTGTTCGAAAGTCTGCAGGACCGTCCGGGTGCCGCGCAGGCGCACAACCTGCTCGCTCTGATCTACCGACGGAAGAACCGCTTCAGAGAAGCGCTCGACCATTTCCAGCTCAGCCTGAAAATCCGCGAATCGATCGGGGACCGGAGCGGTCAGTCCACGGCTCTGAACAACATCGCTGTGATCCATGTCGCGGAATCCCAACCGGATCTCGCACTCCAGCACCTCCACATGGCGCTCGATATCGCCGAGTCGTGCGACGACGTCGATTCGGGTGCTTATGCACACGCCAATATCGCTCGGATTCTGATGGATTGCGGGGATTTTGACCGAGCGCTTCGATCGGCGGCGCAAGGTCTCGAACTGAATCTCAGGACCAACGACCGAGCGCTCGAAAGTACACTGCTCACACTGATCGGTAATATCCACCTCAGGATGAATCAGGCCGGACAAGCCATCGGATATCTTGAGAGGAGCCTGTCATTGTGCCGTGGAACAGGCAATCTCAATGATGAAGGCGATGCGCTGAGTGCCTTGGGAACGGCGCGGGTCGCCATGAACCGTCACAACGAAGCCCGGAATGCGCTATCGGCAGCGTTGCACATCTTCGAACGTCTGGGATTGCCGCGCGAACAATCCGTGGTCAAACGGGTGCTGGCGGATTGCGCGAATCAATGCGGATGCTTCGATGAAGCCCTGGCGCATCTCAACGATGCAGCAGGATTGGCGGAGCAGGCGAACTCCATCCGGGATCTTGGGGAGACGAAGCGGCAACTGGCTGAACTCCACGAGATGCGGGGAGCCTACGACAAGGCACTCGGTGAGTTTCGGCAGTTCCATGCCATCTGCCTGCGTCTGAATGAGGCGGATTCAACGCGGCGCGTACGGGAACTGTCCGAGGCTCTCGACCGCCGCAACGATCCGGGACATGCGGCCGCTCTGGAACTCTCGCATGCCTTGCAGGCGCTGAGGGATGCCGATGCGACGAACGCGGAACTCCTCAGCAGGATGAAGAAGCAGGCGGAATTACTGGAACAGCTCGCGCGCGAAGATGCCCTGACCGGACTGGCGAACCGGCGCTGGATCGATATCCGGCTCGAACAGGAATTCGATCGCGCCCGTCGATTCGGGCATTGCCTCAGTATCGCCCTGATCGATCTCGATGACTTCAAACAGGTCAATGATCGCTTCTCGCACCAGACCGGTGACGCCGTGCTGTCAACAATCGGGCGGATTCTCCGGGAGCAGATGCGATCGGTGGATGCGGCAGGGCGTTTCGGCGGGGAGGAGTTTTTGCTGATTCTGGTCGAAACGGACCGGGAGTCCGCGCGATCGATCTGCGGACGAGTCGTGCGAGAACTGGCGGAGTTCGATTGGAACTCTGTGCATATGGGACTGAATCAGATCACCATGAGTGTGGGCATCGAGACATGGAATCCGTGCGATCCTCAGCCGCCGGAATCCCTCCGCCAGATGACAGCATCCGCAGATCAGCGGATGTATCGCGCAAAAGCAGAGGGGAAAAATCGGATTGTATCGAGCGACTGACCCCCCTGGAGAGCCTCATTCTCCCTCATCCGGCTCGCAATTTTAACTGCCGAGTCTTACAATGACGCCCCGGAGGGATTCTCATGCCGTTTCTCGATCTGGTCATGAAGCGGTTCAGTGTCCGAAAGTTTCTCGAAAAACCCATCGATCCCGACGCCCTGCAACGCTGCATCGAAGCCGCCCGTCTTGCACCGTCGGCCTGCAACTCCCAGCCCTGGCATTTCATCATCGTCGATGATCCGGAACTGCGCGCCCGCATATCCGCCGAGACGACCACACCGCTGATCCCTGTGAATCACTTTGTCGCCCAAGCGCCCATCCTCATCGTTGTCCTGTCAGAAAAGGGGAGTTTCTCGAGCCGTTTCGGGTCGATCGTGCGGCAGCGCGAGTTCCGCTGGATCGATCTCGGAATCGCCGTCGAGCATATCTGTCTTCAGGCCGCCGAAGAGGGAATCGGGACATGCATCATCGGTTGGTTCAACGAAAAACCGATCAAGAAGATTCTCGATATCCCGCATGACAAATCGATCGGTCTGCTGATCGCGATGGGGCATACCGAACGGGACGCGCCGGCGGACCGGATGAGGAAGGACATCGATGCAATCCGGTCCTGCAATCGATATGGACGGACAGCGAGAAATGACTCGGATAAAGGCTCCAGGGAATGAACGACGCAATCGACCATGAAACGATCAGGGACCATGCATCATCAGCACATCCGCAATCGGACTGGCGCATCGGGAAGGTGCTGCTGAACGAGTATGTCATCATCGATGTGCTCGGGACCGGAGGCATGGGGAAGGTCTATCTGGTGGAACCCTATCGGTTTTCGGGCATGCCGCTTGCCGTTAAAACCTTGAAAACCGCATCTCCCGCGGATCACGAACAGAAACGATTGTTCATGAATGAACTCCGCACCTGGTGCGATCTGCCGGAGCATCCCTTCATCTCCTCGTTTCGCTTTTTCAGGACGATCGAAGATCGAATCGCCATCTTCTCAGAATTCGTGAACGGCGGTTCGCTTGACCGCTGGATCCATGATGGCAGACTGCTTGCGGTCGACTCGATTCTCGATGTGGCGATCCAACTCGCATGGGGATTGTATGCCGCGCATGAAAGCGGAGTGATCCATCAGGACGTCAAACCGGCAAACGTCCTGATGACGCGTGATGGCATCGTGAAGATCACGGATTTCGGGCTTGCCAACGCGTGCAATGTATCCGGCATCATCCAGGAGCCTCCGTCCGACTCCAGCAGGTATCTCGTGAGCTGCCGGGGCATGACGTTCGCGTATTCATCCCCCGAACAGACGGCGCAGGAACGCCTGACCATCCGATCGGACATCTGGAGCTATGGTTTGACCGTGTTTCAGATGTTCACCGGCAAGGTCACCTGGAAATTCGGGTTGATGGCGCCTCAGTTACTCGCCGAACACACCCGGAAACAACGCGTACTTCCATACCCTCCGATTCCGGAAGGCCTGGTGGAGGTGCTCGAAAAATGCTTCCGTGAGAATCCAAAAGAGCGATGGACCAATATGAGGGAAATCGCGGAGCGGTTGATTCCGATGTACCGGGATCTCTGCGGACGAGATTATCCGCGACCGTCTCCGGTGGCATCCCGCAAACCCGCCGGTACCGGAGCGGAGTGCAGACAGGTGACGCCACAGAGGAGATGGCTGGACCCGGGGCCCAGGCTGAAAGAAATCGTATCGAAACTGGGTATGGAACATCTCACGAACACCTTCTCGAACGCACCCACCCGGACGCTCAAAACATGTGCGATCCATGATCTTCAGTTGTACGAAGAAATTCTGAGGCTGATGGGCTGTCAGGAAGATGTGGCTCCAACGAGCGAATGTGCGCTTCTCATGCTGGAAAAAGCGAACATTCACCGGTTTCTCGGCGACCGCCCCGGCGAACTCGATCTGCTCGACACGGTTCTGAGAGTGCTCACGGCAAAAAATGAAAACGAACCGGATCCTGTTTACGCATCGCACATCGCGAAGGTCAGTTTCAAGAAGGCGGAATCACTGGTCGACCTTCGACGGTACGCCGATGCCGATCCGTTGTTCGATCGCGCGATCATGTCGCTGACCGAATCGGCCGCTTACAGACCGGGTTCGACTCCTGATCTCGATCTGGCCCGTGTCTACAGCAGCAAAGCCAATACGCTTCAGCAACTGGGGAATTCCAGGGAAGCCCTGGAGTTTCTGAACCGCGCGATCGCGCTGCGGGAAGATGATATCCGTGCAGACACGAACCCCGATATCATTCTCGAGCAGTCCCAGTCATACATGCATAAATCTGCCGTGCTCAATTCACTCGGAAGGAACCCCGATGCCCTGGATTGCGCCGATCAGGCTATTCGAATGCTGAATCGCTGCATCGAACTGGCAGACGCGGACAGACTCCAGATGAAACTGGCCCAATTCTGTTCGGGTAAAGCCAATCTGATGCATTTGCATGGGCGTTCAGTCGAAGCGATTGAGATGATGGATCAGGCACTGGGGATCCTGGAACGGATCAAAGATAATCCGGATGTTCCGGATCCGGACCTGGAACGAGCCCGGATCACGATGAACAAGGCAATTGCGCTCTGGGAGCAGGGAAGTTTCCGGGAAGCCATCGACAATTACAATGTCACGATCGAAATTCGGGAACGGTTGATTCATTACCAGGGACGTCGGGAACTGGAACAGGATCTCTCGAAAGCCTTCATGAACAAGGCGAACGCACTGGTCGCTCTGGGAGAAATGGAAGAATCACTCGTTTTCTTCGACCGCTCCATCGCGATCCGAAGCCGTCTTGTCAATGAGGACGGACATCTCGAACTGGAACCGGGTCTCGCCACCGTTTACATGAACAAGGCGGCATGCCTGAGTCTGCTGGGTCGCAATCATGAAGCACTGGAGATGTTCAGACTCTCGATTGGAATTTTCGAGAGACTCGTGTATCAATCCGGCAAGATCGAGATGGAAGGAACGCTTGCGCGCGTCTATATGAATACCGGGATCGCACTGAATGCACTCGATCGTAACGACGAAGCGATCAGTATGTATGATCGTTCAATCACCATCACCGAACGTCTGATGCGGACCGGAAGACGTGAGTTTGCCATTCCTCTTGCGAAATGCCGCCTGAACAAATCGATCGCACTCAGGGAAGAAAACAAGCTGTCTGACGCCCTGAAAGAATGTGAGACATCCAACGATCTCAGACGCAATCTGATCGAACACGAGGGACACCGGGAACTGCTCGGCGATCTTGCATGGGGATT
>Ga0302253_1002040_pt1 | contig 10676 bp, 10 predicted proteins | sample AAG_RA_Trp_MG_FD_193537 | JGI IMG/M metagenome (GOLD analysis project Ga0302253, IMG submission 193537) | Enriched activated sludge microbial communities from anaerobic digester in WTTP, New Holstein, Wisconsin, United States - AAG_RA_Trp | ecosystem: Engineered > Bioreactor > Anaerobic >... | reverse complement strand
TCAATTTCATCGGTGGGAACCACAAAATGCCCTTATCCCATCAAAATTGCTGGTAAATCCAGCTGGGATTTTATTGGGATAGATAGCTGGGATTGGACACTATTGATAAGCTGTAGATTTCATCCAGCTTATGCTGCCAGCTCTCATGATACCGCTGTCAGGGTTTATCAACCGCTTGGCCTCCATCATCGCCTCAAGTTCATGATAATAAGCCCAGACGTCGTCTAGATCATTTCGTGTCCTCGCATAATCTCTCTTGATACCAAGGGCAATGCACATGTCGACAATTTCACTGACAGGCGGAAAATTGGCATAGATTTTCTCAATCTCATCAATTTCAATGGGATCCGCATAATCTGCCATAAGGCGCCTCTCTCACAGAATCATTTATCCCGTTCCCGAGCTCTCCCAGACTCCCCCTCTCAGTCTGGCCATCTCGCTTGTCCAGCTCTCGGTCGAGTCCATACTTCAGCTTGAGTCAGGAAGTACTATCGGTAATCTCCTTCAGCCTGGCGATATGCCTATAGAAGTCTTTCGCAGACAATTTTTCCAGATTCAATCTACGGCATACTATAAGCCCCCTCAATAGGAAATCGGCTTCTTCAATATCGCTTTCATGGAGCTTGTCAATATTTTTGTGAATATCGTCAAGATAATGGTCTCTGAATACATCTTCAATGGGATATACTCTGCCGGCTTTAATATCTTCTCTGCCTCTCTGTATGGCCTCCTCTTCCTCAGGAGTCAGCGGTTCGTCATCGTAAGGAGCGTTGTCGAGGGCTTCTCTGAATTCTTTCCGCGTCATCCTGTCACTATGTTTTCCGGCATAGAGGGCAAGCGATTCAATCAGTTTTTCGGCTATAGACATATCGTGACCCCTTATCTTGTCCAGTAACCTTTTGATTGTATTTTTCGAAATTCTCCGCTGCATCATATTTCCTTCAATAACCTCACAAAACTATCAACTGTCATTCCCGCTTTTCTTAGGCGTGCCATTAAACAGCGACCTCTACTTCAGCTATCTCTTAATGAGGAGGCAGCCTGAACCTTTTCCTCGTCTTTATACTCAACTCTATGGCCTCTTTTATGTTTTCAAGAGCCTCCTCCCTTGTCTTACCCTGGGTCATACATCCTGGAAGAGATGGGCACTCGGCTATTATGAAGCCGTCCTTTTCTTCTTTCAATGAAATCAGAAATCGCACGATGTTTTTCACCTCCTCCAACTCTTCCCTGTTCCTCGCGAAAATTATTGCGCCACAGTCTTCCTCAGGAACTTCACACCTCTACCTGTATGCTTCTCTCCTGTGAGCTATTTCGATGACAGTATATTCACCATTCTCTTCTCTCACAAAGACCCTGTATTCCCCCACTCTTATTCTGCTCTCCGAAACTCTTGTTTTCATCTTCTTCTTGTCAATAATTCTGGCAGGGTCTTCGAGCTTCTTAACGGTCGCTATAATCCTGTCCCTGATCTTATTATCCAGCTTTTCCAGCTGCTTTTTTGCGGAGGGGAGTATCTTATATTAACGCTCAAAATTTCCACCATCAAAAAATGGCTAAAATTTTGATTACCACAGCTTTTGCTGTGGCCGTTAATCATGCTGGTGAGCATACACCTCTTCTCTGAATGAAAATGGGAGCGCTCCCTCTTATCAATGGCTGTCACTTTACCGGTGCTGCGGTGACAAGGACCTCACGTATTTTGCGCAGTAAAGCATTTGGCGTATAGGGCTTCTGGATTATTTCAATTCCCTTTTCCCGCACGAAGTCCGAATGGATGGAGCTCTCGGTGTAACCGCTCGAAAAAAGGAAATGGAGATTGGGGTGCTGCAGATGCAGGGCATCATATACCCCTTTTCCACTCATTTTAGGCATTATCATGTCAAGCAGCATAAGGTCAATATGACCCGCACTTGCCTTGAATATTTCGAGTGCCTCTATACCGTTGGCTGCCTGCAGGACATTGTATCCGGCACCATCGAGTATATTCGTCGCCAGTTTTCGCAACAGATCGTCATCCTCGGCCACCAGTATTGTCTCGTCGCCGCCTGTAGGTTCTATGGCAGCAACTGTTCCAATCGAGACTTCCGGCTGCTCGACGCAGGGCAGATATACAGTGAAAGTCGTTCCATTACCTACTTCGCTGTATACATGGACCATGCCTTGATGCTGCTTGACAATCCCGTAAACCGTAGCCAGCCCCAGGCCTGTTCCCTTGCCGACCTCTTTTGTGGTAAAGAAAGGCTCAAAGACGCGCGCCTGTGTCTGGGCATCCATGCCGCAGCCATTATCCGTGACTCTCATAACCACATACTGGCCCTCTGACGAACAGGAATAGGTCTCACAGAACTCTCTGGCCATCCTGAGTTTCTCTGTTTCAATTGTAAGGGTGCCGCCTTCCGGCATGGCATCCCGCGAGTTGACACAGAGATTGAGAAGTATCTGCTCCATCTGTCCCCGATCAGCGTGGACTATAGCCAGGTCACAGCCCTCCTGGAAGCGTACTTCCACGTCTTCGCCGATAATCCGCTGAATCATCTTCATCAGGCTGCGAATCACCTCGTTGAGATCCAGATCTGCCATTTTCAGGCTCTGGCTGCGGCTGAAGGTCAGCAAATGTCCTGTCAGCGCAGAAGCCCTCTCGACTCCTTTATAAATCTCTTCGGCGAACTCATGAAGCTCTCCATTCTCAGGCAGGCAATTCATAAGCATGCTGCTTGCAATAATCATGGCCTGCAATATGTTATTGAAATCGTGCGCCACACCGCCGGCCAGACGCCCGATCGCCTCCATCTTCATGGCCTGCCTCAGCTGGTTTTCAAGACGTGTGCGCTCCTCCAGCTCACGGTCCCGGTGCAATCGTGCACTAAGGATGGGGGCTATCGCATTGCCGATGGATTCCAGCCGACTGATGTCTTCTTTAGTGTAGTCAGTCGCCTTGTTTGCAACCATTAACACTCCGATAACTTCTGTCTGATCCATCAGGGGATTATTGATGAATCTCCGGATCGGTATCTGTCCTTTCAGCGTAATAGTGGAGAGCGAGTTTGAACAGAGTGTTTTCGCCTCTGTAATCGACCTCGCCCAGACAATGTCTCCCCAGGTATCACTGGGAAATGTGATACTCTTGTTAGATATATGGCATTGATTAAATACAGATCCCTTCATAATAGGGACTATAAGAGCACCTTTCATGTCTATATATCCAAAGAACCCCAGTTCGCTCGCCAGACCTTCGAGAACGATCTGCAACACCGCTTCGAATATCCCCTCATCGGTAACAGTAAGAAAAGCATCTGCAATTCGAGTCCGTATCCTCAGCTCTTTCTCTGACTGCCTTAATGCCTCCTCTGCGTTTCTGCGCTCCATTACCTCTCTCTCCAGATTCCTGTTGGCAGATTCGAGCTGTTCGAGCTTATCTTCAAGCTTTCTGATCAGTGCCTCATTGTACTTCTTCAGGAACACCGTATCTTCAATTCTGTTTTCAGGCAACACGGTCTGTCGATACGATTCCTGCTCATTCAATACTTCCTCAAGCATGCTTACCAATATATCAGGCTCCTGAGGTTTGACAATGAAGCGTGCAGCCCCGAGGCTCATCGAGAACTCCTCATCTTTTGTATCTGTATAGGTAGCCGTGTAGAATACCAGAGGAATTTCCCTGAGCTTTTCGTCGAGCCTCCACTCTCGGCAGAGTGTGTACCCGTCCATCCCCGGCATCAGTATGTCGGTAACGATCAAATCAGGGGGATTCTCTCGAGCAGTATTGAGCGCTTCGGCGCCATCGACGGCCACTATTACATCATAACCATGCCCCTTAAGAAGCGCAGCAAGAAGGTAACGGTTCTGTTCATTGTCATCCACAACAAGCAGCTTGGCCATGAGCGGATATGTCCTTTCTATGCCTGTTTCGACAGGAACTTCTCGATGTCTGCCATAAACGTTTCAGGGTTGATGGGCTTTTCTATATATCCAGAGCATCCAGCTTCGAGCGTGCGTTCTCTATCACCTACCATGGCATAGCTGGTGACTGCCACAATAGGCACGTCAGCAAGCTTCGGGTTGCTGCGCAGGGTCTTGGCGACTTCATAGCCGTCCATGACCGGGAGCTGAATGTCCAGAAGGATAAGCGTCGGGATAACCTGCCCTGCCAGATCTATTCCTTCGCGCCCGTCCCTCGCCTGCAGAACCTCGTATCCGCTTTTAGTGAGGATAAATGTGACAAGATAGAGATTCTGCTCATTATCCTCGATAACCAGAACTGTTTTTTTCATATTGCACTCCTATTCTTTAGATACGGGGAGCGTGAACGTGAATACGCTGCCTACGCCCCATTGGCTTTCGACCCAGATCTGTCCGCCCATCATCTCGACCAGTCTCCTGCATATGGACAGGCCGAGCCCGGTGCCCTCGTGGCTGCGGGCCAGGCCTGTATCTAGCTGCCGGAAAGTCTGGAACAAATCACAAATGTTGTCAGCTTTTATACCAATACCGGTGTCCGTTACCGTGACCACGAGCTTTTTATCGTCAACGACACAATGAAGGCTCACACCACCCTTTTCGGTGAACTTCAGCCCGTTATTGATCAGATTAATGAGAATTTGCTCAAAACGGCGGCGATCATTGATCATTTCACCTACATCCGGTGAAATCCGGGCTGAAAGAGCCAGTTTCTTCTTCTCTGCGAGAGGTATCAGGTATTTAACCACCTTCTCAATAGATTTCCTCGCATCAAAAGGTTTTGCTTCGGTTTTAAGCTGACCGGACTCAATCTTGGAAAGATCGAGGATATCATTGATGAGATCAAGCAGATGACGTGAACTGCTGTAGACCATGTCCAGCTGCCTGGCCTGCTCTTCGTTCAATGGACCTGCCAGACCCTGCAGCACGATTCCTGTGAAGCCAATGATGGAATTGAGCGGCGTGCGCAGCTCATGCGACATTGAGGCCAGAAATGCAGATTTCAGCCGGTCCGCCGACTCGGCGCGCTCCTTGGCCGAGGCAAGCTCTGCAGTGCGTTCCTGCACACGCTGTTCAAGATCGTCGGCATAATGCTGAAGGCGCTCGTGAAGCATGGCGTTCTGCAGGGCGATGCCCACAGATCCGGCCAGTGTCTCTGAAAAGGTAGCGCGTTCCGAAAAATCCTGTCTATCTGCAGAGGCAAGTCCAAGCACTCCGATGATCCCGGTATTGCTGTGCAATGGCAATGCTGCAAAAGACTGCACCCCTGCCTTCTCGCATTCCTCCCGGTTGCAGCGTGGGTCTGAGCGCGCATCCACAATATAGAATGCCTGCTTTTCTTCGAATGCAAGCCTGCAGAGGCATTCACTCACCTGAAAAACCGAATCCCTTTCCTGGAGAAGCTTTGAGTTCTCAGGCCCTGCCATCTTCATAAACAATCTGTCAGTCTCATGGAGAAACACCATCACAAGGTCAGAATCAAATGCCTGGGCGGCCTCCACCACTACAGTCTGGATTACCTGCTCGATGGACAGGCTGGTGCTGAACTGACGTCCCAGTTTGTTAAGGCGCGCCATCTCCCTGGTTTGCCGCTGCAGCTCGTTCATAACCTCCTTACGCTCGGTGATATCGCGGACGATAGCCTGGATGAGCACTTCCCCGCAAATTTCCAGACAGTTGAGTGTCACCTCAGCCATGAAAGGTGTCTTGTCCCAGCGACAGTGTTCCCATTCAAAAGACTGCGCTCCCTCCTTATAAGCCATATTAATCCTTTCAATGGCTTTCTCATAAGAAGATCGGCCATCAGGCTGAAATGGCGGTGATAATTCGTACGGACTTGCACCGATGATTTGTTCCCTGGAACAGCCGTAAACAATCAGCGCACGCGCGTTACAGTCAATGAAGAAATTGCCGCGCATCAACAGAATCGCATCACCGGCAGTCTCGAAGAGCGTGCGGTATCTGAATTCACTCTCGCGCATCGCCTGCTCAACGAGTTTTTGCTCTGTCACGTCCCTGATGACCTCAACAGCGCCGCAGTGGCGACCTTCCTGGTCGAACAGTCGTGCTGCCACACCCCAGAGATGGGCTCCTTTTCCACCTCTCAGGTGAGGGATGAAAGCTTCGGCGTAAAGGTTTCCACCATTTCTCTCGACATATTTATAGTTAGCTTCTATCTCCTGCGAGGGACAGTCCAGCAAATCGATTAGAATCGGATGCCGCTGACCGAAGAAAGGCTCAGAGTATGCATAATCTCCCTTGCCCAGCAGCTCTTCCTTCTTCACACCGGTCATAATCTCGCACGCACGGTTCCAGGCGATTACCCGCTTATTCTGGTCAATTACAAAGGTGGCATCAGGAATAAACTCGATGATGCTCTCAAGCATCTTGTGTGTCGCCTGCATTGCCGCCTCGTTCTTCTTGTTCTCCGTGATATCGTGAAAATAGATCGAAATACCGTCAGGGGATGGGTAAATAATGTTTTCAAACCACCGGTCCCACGGTGCATAATAATCTTCGATATGAGCCGGCTTCTGTTCGGTCATCGCTTTTTCATACGCAAGATGAAAGGGTTGACCTACTCCGGTGGGGAATTCTGTCCAGATGTGTTTGCCAATCAGATCCTCCGGCCTGCGCCCCAACAGTTCGCCAGCTTTTCTGTTGACATAGGTGTATCGCCAGTTACTATCCAGTGCGACAAAAGCATCTGTAACGCGCTCAAATACAGAGTTGAGCAGTTGCAGTGAACTCTGAGCCTCGGCTCCGGATCTATCATTGCGGGAACGCAGGGCGGTGATGCCGCAGGCGAGATCATCTGCCAGCTCTCGCAGCATCCTGGTTTCGTCAGCATCAAACCTGTCTGTCTCTGCAGAGTAAAGCATGATTGCACCAAAGGCAGATTCATCGTGCATCAGTGGCAGGACTATTGATGACGTGAATCCGCGCTTCCCGGCGACCTCAGACAGCACACCTGATTCAGAATCTGCCGGACTCTTTCGGGAGAAGACTGTCTGACCTGTTCGGATGGCTGCACAGACCTGATCGCTGCCGCTCCGGGTATATTCCTGCCCGAGATCGGCAGCATCGAGACTGCCGGCCTCGGCTGCAGGACGCACCTGATTTGCATCATCCTGCTCTGTAAAGCCAATCCAGGCATGACAGTAATCTCCCGTCTCTACAAGAATACGGCACACATCGAATAGCAGAGAGACTTCATCCTGCATACGAACCAGAGCACGGTTTACCTGGCTTGTGGCCTGCAGAAGCCTGTTTGCAAGGCGTAACTCTTTTTCCATCTTAGTGTTAGCCATCATATCAGTCTCGGTCGCCAGAACTCCCTTCGCTCAGATGATGCTGCCAAGGCCTTGACAGCTGCGGCAATTCACACGTTCTCACTATCAACGCCTCAAAGGTTCAGTGAAATTAACAATACAGAGAATGAAATCTTCAGAAAACAGATAAGATGCGAAGCCGCATCATTATATTCAGGGAAAAGCATGATTCTTGTGCAGGATTATTTATTGCCAAATGACTGGTAACATAGCGAGAATTATTACAACTTACATCAATTTTATCAGAAACAGATTCCCATTGCAATAATTCCCTTCAAAACGACCATTAGATTCAAGCTTTCATTTATCTGTCCTTTTCAGCGGCAGGGTGAAGGTAAAGATGCTCCCCCTGCCTTTATCACTTTCGACCGTAATTCTACCACCCATAGCCTCCACCAGGCGCTTGCAAATGGAAAGGCCCAGACCGGTGCCCTCATACTGGCGGCTGATCCCGGTATCCACCTGACGAAATGGCTTGAATAGAGTATCCATATCTTTTTGACTGATCCCGATTCCTGTATCAATGACTTGCATGACCAGCCAATCATCGTCTACCTTGCTTTCGATCCTGACCTCACCCCGTTCTGTGAACTTGACGGCATTGCCGAGCAGATTAATGAGTATCTGCTCCACCTTCCGACGGTCACCGATGACCTGACCGACCGACGGGGCGATCACGGAGGTCAATGCCAGTCCCTTTTTCTCAGCCATGGGCGCGACCTTCTTCAGGCTGTTCTCTATCGCCACCCTCATATCAAAAGGTTCCCAGGCCAGATCTATCTGTCCTGCCTCGATCTTGGAAATATCCAGCACGTCATTAATAAGCTCGAGCAGGTGGCAGGCGCTGTTCTGTACCATCATGAGCTGCTTTTCCTGTTCCTGGTTCAGAGAGCCTACCATCCCCATCAACATGATGCCGGTAAAGCCTATGATAGAATTAAGCGGTGTGCGCAGTTCGTGGGACATCGTAGCCAGGAAGGCCGACTTTAGAAGGTCAGCTGCTTCGGCAGCCTGTTTGGCCTGGAGAAGCTCACGGTTCATATTGGTCAGTGCGCTCGTGCGCTCTTCGACCCGTTTCTCCAGAGTTACCGCGTGCTTCTGAAGCTCCCCGTAAAGATGGGCAATCTCCTGGTTGCTGGCATCGAGTTGACTTGTTCGGATCTTCACCTGATGCCTGAGAGATACGCTCCAGAGAAAACTCAGGAGCAGTATTCCAGCTGCAGCTATTCCCAAGCCTTTGAGCCACATCGGAACCCTGAGCTCCATTTTCTCAGAGGTCCAGCGCTGCAGAGATCGATAGTAAAGAGACGTCGGATCCTTCTTCATGCGCAACAGATGCTTATCAATCGCGCCAAGCATGACGTCGTTTTCCAGCCTTCTGGGTGCTGCGAAGTAGAGCCGCGATGGGCTGAAGATGATCGCGGTGTCTTCGAGCTTGGAATTGCCGATGTGCGTTGCACCATAGAAGCGATTTGCAATCACTGCATCCACGTCGCCCCGGACAACGGCTGCGAACGCTGCGTTGAAGTCCGGGTAAGTCACCAGCTTCACTTTCAGTTCGAATCCGAGGAGTGTCTTCCCGAAAGCCTCCTGCTGAATCGAACGCTCCAGGACTGACACCTTCTTGCCATTGAGATCCAGAATGGATCGGATCCCACTCCCATGTCGGGCGTAAACCTGAAACCAGTCTGACAGCACCGGTTCCTTGTGAAAGGCATATTTCTGCTCACGAGCCTGGGTGAGCGCCACATCCGGCATAAAGTCGATTTCTCCGGCCGCCAGGCGGTCCAGTCCCTGAGCCCACGTTCCAGGCACATACTCGAGCGACCACCCTTCTTCCTTTGCAATGGCTTCGATCAGATCGACAAAAATACCTTCGGGACGCCCAGATTCAGACTGGGCCACCTTCGGGCTGTTCTGGTAAATCCCCACGCGTACTTTCTGGCCTGCCCATGTCATACGAGCAGAAAGAAACACGAGCAGTAAAGCAACCAGTATCATCCAGGCCGGACCGCCTGGATCAGGCAGCGTGGATATCGACTTTTCGAACCGTCGGGATTCCCGGCTCATCAGGCCTGCACCTTTCAGTTCATATTCTCCCGAATTGACGATATGAATGCCTTCCTCTTGATTCCTGGAAATATTGGAGGCAAACGCAGCTTGAAATTATTCCTTCATCGCCTCACAGGCGCACTTTGTCAATAATGCCCTCAGGAAGGCACCTGCGCAGTCCACTCAGCATGGGGTCGATCTTGACAGGCCTGGTAATGCAGCCGTCGAAGCCTCAGCTGAGGGTCTCTTCCCGCTCTTCTTTTATGGCAGGGGCAGTCATGGCGATGACTGGCAAGTGACTTCCTGTCTCCCCTTCTCTCTCAGGTATGGCATTGGCGCCTCGATACAAGCCATGCCTGGCATCTCGATATCCTTCAGGATTACGTCAAAGGCTTCCTGCTCAAATTTCTGCAGAGCTTCCAGGTCATCCTGCGCCTCCGCGGCGGTATGCCCGGCTTTTTGCATAAGCCGTGCTGCAATAATCATGTTTGTTTTCTGGTCATCAACAATCAACAGAAAATAATAAACCCCCGCAATCCTTATAACCGCGAGGGTTTTCTTCTATGGAGCTGAGGAGACTCGAACTCCTGACTTCCTCCGTGCAAGGGAGGCGCTCTCCCAACTGAGCTACAGCCCCGTATATATGCTGAATGGGCCTTTGTGGAATCGAACCACACACCTCACCCTTATCAGGGGTGCGCTCTAACCAACTGAGCTAAAGGCCCGTTGACCAAGTTAGAGTTTACCATACCATAATGGCCGTGTCAAGTATCGGAAGACTGTTTTTTTATTCAAACATCCGAAGGAATCTGCGGCCCGAAACGGCGGCAATTCAGGCATTCACCGAAACCAGAGATTGCGGGGGCCGCACTCTCCAGCAGCATTTTGCAAAACAGGAGCTCAGGGAAACAAAGCTCACTGATTCACAGGATAAATGAGAATATTCCGCTGCCAGAGCGCGCAGGAAATGGCTTTCCCCGCCGTAAGGGCATGACGCTTGACTACGTAAAGGGGTAGGCGCAGCTCGAAATCGGCAGGGCCGCGGACTTTTACAACTGCCATGTCATGCAGCAGATAGAGCGAGTGGACCTCGCAGGAGAAAACGTTGTCTGAAAGCTCTTCACGGACAGGATAGCCGTCTCTCAGAATCTTGATGTCCTGGGGGCGCACACATACCTGCACTCTCTGGTTCAATGCCATCTTGCCCTGATAAAAGGCTATGACATCGAATCCATTGCAGCGCACGGTGACCTTTTCGCCTGCGACAGCCGAGATAACGCCTTCATGGAAGTTCCGGATTCCCTGGTATTCCGCCGCCTCTCTTGTGGCCGG
>Ga0302253_1002039_pt1 | contig 10680 bp, 8 predicted proteins | sample AAG_RA_Trp_MG_FD_193537 | JGI IMG/M metagenome (GOLD analysis project Ga0302253, IMG submission 193537) | Enriched activated sludge microbial communities from anaerobic digester in WTTP, New Holstein, Wisconsin, United States - AAG_RA_Trp | ecosystem: Engineered > Bioreactor > Anaerobic >... | reverse complement strand
AACCATTTTAACCCATATATAAATACTTTTTTAAATCTTCTTGGTAGGGCTTTCCAACCATCTAAACTTAAAAATGATTTTAAGATAATTTTAATAAATTTCTTGTGACCCTCTTCAAAACGAAACTTTAACATTTCATAATTCTTTTTAATTTCTTCACGACTAAAATATTTGGTGTGATGCACAGCTTCAGCACGCATGGTGTAGTGCAAAACATCACGATCATCAATTAAATTTTCACTATCCAAAATCCGCCACATTTCGGACCCGGGTAAAGGTGTCGCTATATGAATTCGAATAACATCAGGCTTAACATTAGCAATCATGTCAGCGGTTGCTTTGACATCTTCTTCTCTCTCTTCAGGAAAACCAGTCATAATAAACATTAAAGATTTAAGTCCTGCCTCCTTAGCTAAATCAAAAGTTATTTTTATATCTTCAACTTTAATATCTTTTTTAATACTGTCTAGAACTCGCTGCGAGCCAGATTCTACTCCCCACCAGACCCATCGGAAACCCGCCTGACGCATTTTTTTCAAAGTATCCAAATTTATGAATTTCGAGCACCGGCCCTGAACCAGATAACCAATATGATTCAAACCACGATCAATAATTTCATCACAAATTTCTTCAACCCATTTATTTTCTGCCGGGCTCATACCTATAAACTCATCATCATAAAGTTGCACCGAACCAACTTTAAATTCACGGACATATTTTTCAATTTCATCAACCACATTTTTAGCAGATCTAAAACGCACCACGCGCGACCCCAACGAACAAAATATACAGCGATGAGGACAGCCTCTAGAAGCAAACATGACAATTATTGGACGATTCATGCCCTCATAATCTAAATGAATGCCGGTATATTTATCAAAACTCGGTTCCAAAAGATGGTAAGCTGGAAATGGCAAAGCATCTAAATTATGTGGGGGTAGACGATTGGCTGTTTTTACAATTTCACCGTCGCTCCGATAAACAATACCGGACACATCACTAATGTTCTTTTTCCCTTCCCAAAAAGCCACTAAATCTAAAATTATTTCTTCGCTTTCACCTATACAAACAATATCTATAGCCGCGTTATTTTCTAGAGTTTTTTCCGGCTCCATGGTCGGACCAAAACCGCCGGATAAAATTTTTGCTTGTGGCAAAACTTGACGCGCTACTCGAGCAGTTTCATCCAAAGCCATCATGGAAAGCGTGGTTGAGGTAATGCCAACAACATCAGGTTTTTCACTCTCTAACCGAGCTCGCAAATCATCCCAGCTCATTTTTAAATTATCAGCATCTAAAACCCAGGCCTGGTGACCGGCTTTTTCTAGCACTGCTGCCAAGTACATCAAACCCAAAGGCACGGCATGAGCCGAGCTTTTACGAAAATTACATAAAGGCGGATTAATAAATAGGAATTTCATAATTAGAATATTGAAAAAATGTAAGATTTTTTTAATTATAATACTTATTGTATTTTTTTGCCACCTTCTCCCATGTTAAACTCCGTGCAAACTCTCGATTAGCCATGCCCATTTGGCTGGCCAATTCTTTATTACTTAAAATCTTATCAATCGCTGCGGCTATTTCTTGCGACTCTTTTTGCGGTACCAAATAACCAGTTACTCCATCTCTGACCGCATCTTCAACGCCACAATCACGGCTTCCCACTACTGGCAATTCGCATACACCCGCTTCCAGACACACCAAACCAAAACCTTCAAAGTAAACACCAGCATGATTAACTGGCGTAAATAAAAACAAATTAGCTTGCGTGTATAACTTAACAAGCTCCTCATCACTAATATTGTTAAAAAATATCACATTATTTTGCAAACTATTTTCAGTAATAATTTTATCGAGGAGTTTAAAATAATCATCAGAACCTTTATCACCAACAATATAATATTTTAAATCAGAATATTTACCTTTAAAGAATGCCACAGCTTGCAAGGCATATTCATGGCCCTTCCGTGGCTTAACTGCACCAACTGTAATAATTGTTGGCTGATTACTTTTATTTACTTCATTTTTTACTTTTTGATATAACCGATCAAACTTCTCAAAATCAACACCATTATTAATGACTACTGTGTTGTTCAAGTCCACGCGTTTTTTTATCTCTTTTTCCGTAAAATGACTAATGCAAAAAACTTTTTCTGCTTTTTGATAAATTTTTTGTAAAAAAATCTTCCTCCAACCTCTGTCTAGCGAAGCAATAGAAAAGGTTCCATGGGCGGTGATAAAATATCTTTTTCTTAATAAACGCTTGGGAGCCAAAAACAAATAATTTGGTAAATCAGTAAAAAAATGCACGGCATCTACTTGCTTATGATATTTAAATATAACAAGCCAATACTTAAAGACGGCTGAAAAATTACGTAGGCTTAAAAGATATGGAATTTTAACAACTTCTACTGAAGATAAAAATTCTATTGGTTCATCGGGCATTTCCGAAGTCAGCACGGTCGCTGTATGATTTTTCACGAGTTCCCTAAGCAATCCCAAAGCATAACGGCCTTGGCCGTCGCGCTTAGATAATGTTTTGGTGATGATTAAGAGATGCATAAAATTATCCGACAGATTTTTTCTTTTGAAAATACCACCACAGTCTTTGTAATTCCATAAAAATCATTCTTAAATTACCCTTCTGTATAAACCAAAAAAGTTGATTCCACTCACGGGACTCGGCTGGCGAATTTATTAATTTAATATTGTGTGAATGATAATAACTATGAAACATTAAATAGGCACGGCGCTGATGAAATGGCGAAGTGACTAAAATAGCGCTGTGCCACTTATTTTCTAAAAATAATTTCAAAGTAAATTCAGCGTTTTCTCTAGTATTCAGCGATTCGTTTTCCACAAGAATATCATTGGCCGGCACGCCCATTTTTATTGCATATTCTTTCATATAATCTGCACCCAAGTTTAAATCCATATTTTGATAGGTGAAATCAAAATAATCCGCATCAATTCTTCCTTGTTTAACTAGATCTTTTAATAAGTCGCTGTTAAACTGTTTAAATTCGTTGCCCACCTTCTTACTAAACATTGAAGTCATAATAATTATCTTGGACCAACCTTGTTTATATAATTCCACTGCTTTTTCTATACGCTCATGTAAAATATTTATGTTACCCCTAGTGCCCGCCAAACAAATGATTGCATCGGTTTTTTGTAGTTGGTTACGGGGAACAAAAAATTTACCAAGAAAAAATAGGATTAACCAGATGATAATTATTATATACACAATCAACATAATATTTTTAATTGTCATTAAACGTCGTTATATCCCAAGAGTTTAACATTAATGACATTTTTTGATTCCTGCTTTTGCAGGAATGACACTGTTTTTTGTCATCCCAGCGAAAGCTGGAATCCATTTAAATTAATTTCTCGTACAAATCATGCCATTCAGGATTATTTTTTTCGATTAACTCTATTTTCCACTGACGTTTCCATGCCTTAATGTTCTTCTCTCTATTTATAGCCTCTTTTATATCATCAATGACTTCATAATAGACAAGACCGTGAACAGAATATTTCTGAGTAAATCCTTTAACAATGTTATTTTTATGTTCAAACACTCTCCTGATTAGATTGTCAGTAACACCGGTATATAAAGTCCCGTTCTTTTTACTAGCAAGAATGTAGACATAATATTGTTTACCCATACTACTTGGATTCCTGCTTTCGCAGGAATGACAATTAATGAGCCATATCTTTCCAAAATCCAATTTTTAACCAATAATATTTGCCAAACTTCCGCTGCCATTTGTAATGCCGCAGTAACCACTTGGCTCTGTTCGGCGAAAAAATTGTGCGCACCTGACCGGCGTAAATTTCAACTTTATCCCAAGCCACCTCACCATCTTTCTGTTTTAATTCATCATACAAAGCTGTCCCAGGATAAGGCACCACTGGATTGACGCTTTTGACTCTTATTTTTTCATCAACAATAAAATTTGCTGTTTCTTTTAAAGTTTCTGAATTTTCTCCCGGACAATTTAAGAGCATATAAAAACCCGGTTCGATATCATTTTCTCGCAAAACTTTAATGGCGTCTGATAAATCATTTTTTGTTAACTGCTTTTTGATATTTGACAATATTTCATCACTTCCAGATTCCAAACCCATATTAATTTTTATACACCCAGCTTCTTGCATTAGTCTTATTAATGCTGGATTATTGGCGATATCACTGGCACGGGCGTTGCAACCCCATTTAAACTTAAAATTATTGTCAATTATTAACTGACAAATATTTTCTACTCGCTTCAGATCAATTAAAAATTCCCAATCCTGAAAATAAATAGATTTTACTTTAAATTTATTAATTAATAATTTAATCTCATTTAATACATTTTCTGGACTTCTAGCCACAAATTTTCCCGGCATCATTGCTTTGAGACAAAAAGTGCAATTATAAGGACAGCCGCGCGAAGTTAACATAATAGAAAACGGTTTTTCAAAATCACTCGAGGAATATTTTTCCATCGGTAGTAAATCATAAGCTGGCATGGGCAAAGAATCTAAATCTATTATTCTTTCGGCTGGCAGGTTGTGAATAATGCTTCCACCAGTTCGCCATGAAATCCCTTTTATTTGATACAAATCCTTACTTTCACCCAAAGCTGTCACTAACTCCCTAATAATCATCTCTGGTTCACCGCGCACCACAAAATCAACTGAGCGTTGTTTTAAGACCCACTCCGGTTGTGTGGTCCCATGAGAACCGACTATAATCTTGTATTTAGCTGGAGCCTTGTCAATCAAATCAAAAATATTTTCAAGATGCGTATGAGGACACTCCCAACGATCAACAGGAGAAGTAGAGACGATTAAAATTTCCGGCCGATAATCATCAATATTTCTTAAAACGTCTTTATTACTCAGATCCAAAACATTAGCATCAAGTAAACGAACCACTCCACCATCATTTCTTAAAATACTGGTGACGTATACTAAATCTAATGGCTGTCGGTGACGAACATTCATGACCGACTTCTTTTCGAGATTAAAGTTGGGATTAAGGAGAAATATTTTCATTTTTGAGCTTTGGATTTTATGTTATAAATTCAATTATCTTCTCTCCTCTCTTCTGCCAGCTATAATTTTGCACATCTTGATAAGCTTTATCAGTCAACGCTCGGGCTTGATCATTATTTTCTAAAACAAATTTAATACCTTGTGCTAAACTCTCTGAATTATCCGGATCCACTAATACGGCGTTGCTCTCATTTAATACTTCAATAATGGACGGCAGATTAGTAGCAACAATTGGATTACCAGCAGCCATATACTCAAACATTTTTAATGGTGACGTATAAAGACTAGAAATTTCTTTTTTAGCACTATTGGGCAATACCAACACATCAGCTGCCTTCAACCATTGAGGAATTTCTGCGGGTGGTCGGTAACCAACAATCACAACATTATCAAGTCCGCGCGCTTCGTCTCTAAATTTCTTAACATCACTTTCTGTCCCACCCACAAAGACAAATAGTGTTTGAAAATTAAAAAATGAAAATTGAGAATTACGTGCGACTTCAAGGAGTACGCCGGCCCCTTTCCAATCATAAAGATGCCCAGTATACATGACTATATTTTTATCCAATGGTAAATTTAATTCTTCCTTAATTTTGATTTTTGAATTTTGATTTTTGAATTTATTGAGATCTACTCCATCAGGAGCAACTAAAATTTTTTCTGATGCTATACCCAACTTAACTAATTCATTTTTTAACCCTTGGCTAATCGTAATAACGTTATCGCACCGTTGCCAATATTTTAAATACCAACTTTTTCTTTGCGGTAAATTGTGCGCTTCCCAAATAACTTTTTTGGAAAAATAATGTAATAGAGGAAGTAACGTCTCATCACGAGTGTAAAAAACAACGTCACCCTGAGCCTGTCTAGTGTCGTCCTGAGCCTGGCCGCTTCGCCAAAGCTTCAGCGTGACAAGTCGAATGGTGAATAAATAAAAAAATAAACTCATTAAAAAAAATAAAGTTTGTACTTTAATATAAACCCCTTGTGGTAATTTCATCAACCACACCGGATCTAGTGTTTTTATTTTTATTAAATTAAAAACTTTCTCCACGTCATAATATTCAAACGAATTAGTATTGTTAAATTGCTTATTTTTACGCGTGGGTACAATTAAACTAGCCTTTACTCCAGTTTTAACTAAAGACTCTAAAGTTTTAAAAATTTGCACACCATGCGCCTTTTCTGTGGGTATTCTACTATTGGCAAAATATAAAATTTTCATGCTTTAATCATAGCTTTTTTATCGTTATTTTTCAAATAAAAAAGCCTTGCTAAGGCTTTAAAGAAATAAGTGGAATGGAAATATCTGTCAGATGTAATTTTTACTGTAAAATTTTTGAACAATATTTTTTGTCTGATACCAGGTGCGTAGACAAAAGATGTCTATGAACGGATAATACAACAACTGCACCAAATCAGAGATGACTTCAATTGGCCGCGGGATACCAAAGGCAATTTTATAGCAGACATTCACTTTTAATTTTAGATGCCAGCGCAAAATTTGGCACGCCCACCAGACACGCGGCCAGTGCAAAAAAGTGCATACCAAGACCAGTTTGCTTTTTTTATTATCGGCATATTTCAAACCAACTTCTAATTGCTCATATGTATCCCAACCTTCTCTCGTCGTAACAATGTTCTGGCCGCCAATCACTTTCAAAATAATTGTATAAATCTCGGCCGCGATACAACATCCTAATTGTGCGGCTGTAGCCACTAAAATTTCTGAGCTATCTTTCTCTCTTAACTGCAAGTCTGATGTTTTGTGGCACAACCGACTACAATCCTGCCAGCTGATCGGGCCGATACGTTCTTGATACCAATGACGCGCTCGACCCTTAATCGGCAAAAGTGTCTTGTCCAAAGGCATGAAAATAATTTTTTCCATCAACAACCTCCTTCTTATGAATTAAAAAAACAACTTTAATTTTAAATTCAATAATAATAACAAAACCTTGTTATTATGTCAAAATGTCTGCTATACTAAATACATGACAATAGAAAATACCTTCAACAATAAATGGCAAAAATATTTCCCCGTTTTAACCGGCTTTTTTTTATTGACCATAATTCTGATTAAATTTTTTTATACGCAGCACCTGCTTATGAACGTCTCACCGTTTATGGGAAGCGACCCGTTTGGTTATCTATTAAAATCACGGGAAATCTTAACTGGTGACTGGAGTCAGATGAAAACTCATGCAATGGGTTGGTCAATAATAATGGCACCATTTTTTTATTTTTGGAACATGTCAGAAAATTTTCAGTACATGCCACTGCAAATGACATTATCAATAATTTTTTCCCTCTTAAGCGTTCCACTTTTTTATCTGCTGGCAAAAAAATATCTTAGCGAGATTATGGCTCTGGCAGCAACTTCAGTTTACGCACTGTCACCATTAATGATTGAGAATTCTTTACTTGGCCTGACTGAACCAGCTTTTATGTCAATCAGTTTTCTTGCTTTTATGCTATTGCTCAAAAAAAATCGACTAGGAATTATTCTTGCATTTTTTTTGTCTGGTGTCGCTTTTTGGCTTCGGACTAATGGTCTTTTCTTTTTTATAGCTTACTTTTTAATTGCTTGGTTAATTTTCAAAATACCTAAGAAAGACATCGTGCTTGGTATTATTTTTTTCTTAATTTTGTTTATTCCGTATGTGGTTCAACGTTCAATACAATTCGGTTCTGTCTTTAACTACGGCAGTGTCTCCAGATATTTTCATAATGATTACCGAACAGTCTGGGCAGAAAATTACCCAACCATAACCCTATCGCAATTTTGGCAGGAAAATGGTTTAGCTGGATCAGTAGCTTTTTTGCTCAAAGGCCTAAAAAAGCTGATCACCCATTTCAGGGTTATCCTATACCCACTAACTATGATGCTCTTACCGTTAGGACTCTGGCAAGTTTATAAAAAAAGGAAACCAGAAATAGTCGCACTAATTTTATTCTGTCTAATTACCTTTGCCCCCCTCTTCTTATTTTATCCAGCTCAAGGCAATATGCGTCATCTTTATTTCTTACTGCCATTTTTGATTATCCTGGCCTTTTACGGGCTGGATGAATTCTTAAACAAAAAAATAATACAAAGTCTGTTATTAATTGGGATAATTTTTACCTGCGTGGTTTACATTCAGTTCTTTTTCTTCTATCAAAAACCTTTAAATGCAGCTAATGCCCCGGAACAGGCTCAAGAAGGTCAGTATTTGGTGCATATTATAAAAGGCAAAATTGCTGAAGATGCCAGCTCAATGCAAGTTTTTACACCCCACATTAAATATATAAAAAACACTAATAATGCTACCTATAGTAATGGGGAAATTTCTTTTTCATATATCTGGGCAACGGATTTTACAACTTATTTAAACGAGGCTAAGAAATATAATTTTACTCATATTTTTGTTCGTAAAAAAAATGCCTATTCATTTCTCGATGAAGTTTATGAAAATTCTACTAAATATGATAAGCTATTAACCAAAGTTTATGATTCTGAAGAATTTGGCTTGAACACAAAAGCAAAAGTATTTAAAATTAAATAGGGTGTTGAATGTAAAGTTTACATTCCGACATTCTATATTCGATATTCAACATTCTCATTCATGAAAGTCCTCCTTATTATCCCACCAAACTCACTAGATGAACGTTACGGCAAACTAAAGTTTGTCGGTGCGCTCTACCCTTCAATGGGTATTGCTGCAATTGCAGCCATTACGGAAAAAGCTGGTTTTCCGGTGAAAATTATTGACTGCGAGGCTGAAGGATTTAGCTATGAAGCGCTAAAGGATAAAATAATTGATTATCAGCCTGATGTGATTGGCATGCAGACATTCTGCAATACCATCAACCGCACCTTTAAAATTGCTGAACTAGTAAAAAAAGAAATTAACCCCCGAATAAAAATTGTTTTAGGTGGTGTTCAAGTGACGCTTTTCCCTGAAAAATATGCCGCCGATAAAAATGTTGATTTTGTAGTTAAAGGTGAAGGCGAAATTATTTTTGAAAATTTGCTCCATAACCTTGCTGATGGCAAGAATGATTTCTCGGATATTAAAGGACTGGTCTGGAAAAATGGTGATGAAATAATCAGTAACCCGCCAGAAATGATGATTAAAGACATCAATACTCTGCCCTACCCGGCGCGTCATTTATTTAATCTCAAAAAATATTATCCTTCAGCTCAATTGCGCGGTAAACATGTCATGCATATTATCACCTCCAGAGGCTGCCCTTTTCAGTGTGGCTTTTGTTCCTGCCATAAAACTTTCGGCCGCTCCTATCGCTTCATGAGTGCGGAACGAGTAGTTGAGGAAATAAAATTTTTACAAAAAGAATATCAAGCCGATAGTTTGTATTTTTATGATGATACTTTAACTGTTAACAAAGAGCGTATTATAGAACTGTGTAACAAAATAATTGAGGAAAAAATAAAAATTCCCTGGGCTTGCTTTACTAGAGCTGACTGTGTTAATGAAGAACTTCTGAAAAAAATGCATGAAGCCGGTTGTTATCAAATTTTTTATGGTGTCGAGTGTGGGGCACAAAGACTCTTGGACCTTATGAAAAAAGGCATTACCTTAGATCAGATTAGAGAAGCAATTAGATTCACAAAAAAATATCATATTGAAGCTCTTGCTTCATTTATTATTGGTCTACCAACAGAAACAGTTGAAGAAGCTAAACAAACACTTAAGTTTGCCATTGAACTTGATGTTGATTTTGCTCACTGGGAAATTTATACTCCGCATCCTGGCACAAACTTATTTGATATTGCCATGCAACATGGTCATTTGCTAACCGATGATTGGAATAAATTCAGCACTTGGGGCGATGACCCTGTTTATCTGCCAGATGGCCGTGATCCTAAAGAATTGAAGCAAACAAAAGAATGGGCTTACCGTAAATTCTATCTGCGACCCATTTTCTTACTTAAAAGAATTAAGGGTTTATTCAAACTGCCCCTATCAAGAATCTGGCGCCTCGTCCAGAGTGGTGCGGTAATGATATTTAACCGCTAAAAAATACCCGCTAAAAAGCGGGTATTTTTAAACTTGTTTTTTTTCTTCTTCAAAAAATTCATCGTCAAGTTCTGTCAACCAAGGGTCCTGAGCACTGCCTAAAAATTTTCGCGCTGCTAAAAGCCCGACCCAAATCGAATGATCCATGTTATTGTAACGAAACATGCCACCGCGTCCTACGGTTTGTAAATTTACAAAACTCTTTAAATAACCAACGATAATCGGCAAATTTTTATTGTGTTCAAAAGCATAACTGGGATAAGCGTCAGCCATTCGAAAAACACGGCCATCTTTTATATCTCTCTCAGAAACTAAACCAATAAGCATTAAATCTTTTTTAGCCAGTTCCAGTAATTCACCGTCTTTCTTCTTCCAAAAAATATCACCCTCCCAACAAGCGTATTCCAAACCTAAAACCGTCTGATTGTCTTTGTGAATTAGTTCTTTACTCCAATTTCTAAAATTAGTCAACCGCGTCATCATAACTTCCGGGTCTTGAATATATAACCAATTGTCTGGAAATAAATTTTCTTTTTCAATTTGTATAGCCACATAAACCAGGGAACGAAATTTTAAATCATCAGCTGCTTTTAACACAAAAGCTGGCGGT
>Ga0302253_1002038_pt1 | contig 10685 bp, 10 predicted proteins | sample AAG_RA_Trp_MG_FD_193537 | JGI IMG/M metagenome (GOLD analysis project Ga0302253, IMG submission 193537) | Enriched activated sludge microbial communities from anaerobic digester in WTTP, New Holstein, Wisconsin, United States - AAG_RA_Trp | ecosystem: Engineered > Bioreactor > Anaerobic >... | reverse complement strand
TTCTTCCGGCAATGGGATACAGCAACGAACAAGTAAAAGATCTGGAAATAACAATTAATAAAGTTAAGTGTGATTCGGTTGTAATAGGAACGCCGATTAACTTAGAAAGATTTATAAAAATAAATAAGCCTTCAACAAGAGTAAAATACGAAATTCCAAAAGAGGCAATAAGCCAAATAAAAAAAATTTTAAGAGCTAAAAAACTCATAAATTAATAAACCTCTGGTACTTGGTTTTTGTAGCCATATTTGATAGAATCTAGAAGCTTTCCCCTGTGGTCATCAAAAGACAATTTGGGAAAGGAACATTGAAAGCATATTCCCCTGTAGCTCAATGGTAGAGCAGGAAGCTGTAGTATTTGAAATTGCAGCTCTTGATAGAAATATCAGGATGAAAACTGGGTTAATTGTCGGGAAGCCCCTGCAGAAATGCGAGGTAATCCGCAGCCAAGTCTCGATTATATCGGGGAAGGTTCAGAGACTATACGCCTGGAGCCTAAATCTGAAGAAGATATGGCTATGAGATAGTCCACGCTTCGATGAAAATCGGAGATTAAGTGTAACTTCAAGGTTCGAGGTTCGAATCCTCGCGGGGGAGCCATCTTTCGCTAAAGCTACGGAATGGCTTTGCCATATGTACTACACTTATATTCTTTTAAGCCTCAAGTAACACATTTTTTATTATGGTTGAACAGATGATATAAAAAAGGTTTAGAGAGCATAATGCTTTTGTCTTTACGAAGGTGAGTAAATTTGATAACATAGTAATATATTACAATGTCGTCAACAAACAAATCCACAATAGCAGAGAATATAAAGAAATACCGAAACAAACTCGGTATTTCTCAAGATAAGCTCTCAAAACTTGCTGATGTTACTTACAACACAATCATCAAAATTGAATCGGGAGCAAACATCAACCCAACCATAGAAACGCTATCTAAAATCGCCAAAGCGTTGAATGTTGGCGTTGATGATTTAATCAAATAAAAATATGGCATACAACGAAGCAGATACAAGAGCAAAAATAATCGACCCAAAAATAAAGCAGTCCGGCTGGACTGAAGATTTTATTTCTCGCGAATATTATTTTACTGACGGGAAAATTTTCCTCGTTGGCGATGAAGCAAAAAGGAAAGAGCCAAAAAAAGCTGACTATATTTTATATTACAATGACGCACTTCCATTGGCAGTTGTAGAAGCAAAAGAGGAAGGAAAGCCTGCGGTTTCCGGGATGCAACAGGTCAAAGAATATGCAGAAAGATTAGATATTCTTTTTGCCTATTCTACAAACGGACATCAAATTGAAGAATTTGATTTTGTTTTAAATACTCAAAAGACGATTGAAAATTTTCCTACCAGAGATGAGCTATATCAAAGATATTTGAAAGCAAAATCTCTCAACAATGAATCAGTTGCCCCGCTTGCAACCACCTATAATAAACAGACTTTTAATACTAATCCTCGTTATTATCAGCAAGTGGCTATTCGCCGCGCACTAGAAGCAATCACAAAAGGACAAAAAAGAATTTTACTTAATCTTGCCACCGGAACAGGAAAAACAACAATCGCTTTTCAAATTGCGTGGAAATTAAAACAAGCAAAACAGATTCGTCGTGTTCTTTTCTTGGCTGACAGAAATGTTTTGAGGGATCAAGCATTCAATACTTTTGAACCATTTGGAAACGCGCGAGGCTATATCGAAGAAGGACAGGCGCCAACCGCAAGAGATATTTATTTTAGTATTTATCAGGCAATGTGGAGCGAGAAAGATGGCAAAAGAATTTTTGAACAATATCCGAAAGATTTTTTTGATTTGATTATCATTGACGAATGCCACAGAAGCGGTTTCAGTACTTGGAATGAAATTTTGAAGCATTTTTCAACTGCTACTCAACTTGGAATGACTGCAACGCCAAAACAAGATGAAAATATAAATACCTATAAATATTTTGGCGATCCGCAGAAAGAATATCAAGCGGTCTATGAATACAGCATGGCACAAGGAATTGATGACGGATTTCTTGCCAACTTTTTGCTTCACAAGGTTAAGCTCAATATTGATAAGGACGGTGTAAAAATAGAGGATGCTGTAAAAAGTGGTGCAAAGATTGAAGTGCCAGACGAGGCAGAGCCAAACGACTTCTATAAAATGGAGCAGTTTGAAAAGAACATCATTCTGCCAGATAGAACCGAAAAGATGTGCGAACATCTCGCCGGACTTATAAAAACTTATGGCGAAATGCAAAAAACTATTGTTTTCTGTGTTACCATGGAACACGCCGGTGAAGTCGCCAAACATTTGCAAAATTATTTTGCTCATCTCGGCTTCCCGAATTACGCCGTGCGCATTGTGTCAGAAGAAACTGATTCAATGTCGCTACTCAAAATTTTTCAAGATCAAGCGCAAAATGTTCCGGTTGTGGCAACAACAGTTGATCTGCTTTCTACTGGCTTTGATGCACCAACGGTGCAAAACATCGTTTTTATGAAGCCGATTCGCTCCCCGATTATATTCAAGCAGATTATGGGGCGCGGTAGCCGTATTTCAAAAGAAAAAGGCAAATTTTGGTATAGGGTGATTGATTACACCAATGCAACAAGGTTGATTGATGAGTGGATTGAAGGTAAGCCGGAAATTAAGCCGGAAACACCGCGAACAAACTATCTCAATGGGATTGTTGTTGAAGAAGAAACACTTGCACCGATAGAAAACGCCCTAATGACTATCCAATTATCTGCAAACGAGCAGACGCAAACACGGACGAACGCAAGCGGAGAATTCTCTTTTGCTAATGTACCGGAAGGAAAAATAAAATTGTATGTTTCCGCAAACGGCTATAAACATCGCGAAATAACAGTTGAAACACAAACCAGCAAAGATGAGCAAATTCAAATTGAACTCACTTTGCAGAAAAAACCTGTTCCGCCGATCAAGGTTCATGGGCTAACTGTTTTTGTTGAAGATGAAATGATGTTTGAAGTTGATGTTTTGGGTAAACGGCTATCACTCAAAGAATATGTTGCTTACTCCAAAGAAGAAATTGCTAAAGCGGTTAAAAGTGCTGACGAATTGAAAACAGAATGGATCAAGCAAGAGACAAGAAATGAACTTGTTTCCGAATTGGAAAATCAAGGCATCAATATCAAAATGCTTGCCAAAATTACCAATAACACCGAAGCCGATGAATATGATCTTTTGGCAAATTTAGGTTTTGGTGAAAATCTACGTTCGCGCCAAGAAAGAGCGGAAGCCGTCATCACGCGCGAACAGGAATTTTTGAAGAGTTTGAATGAAGATCAGAAGAAAATTATTAGCGGATTGCTTTTGAAATACAAAGAAAATGGAGTTATGGAAATTACAAAAGCAAATGTCTTTGATGTGTACCCAATGCCCGGCTTTATGTATTCACAAAAAGCTTTCGGCAATCCGCAGGCCTTACGACAAAATGTTGATCGCTTGCAGGAAAAAATTTATGCAAATTAACGGAAAATAATTATGGCAAATAACGACATACAAAATAAGCTTTGGAGCGCGTGCAATAAAATGCGCCAAGACCCCGGGACAACCGGTGCTTTGCAATACATTGAGCAATTTTCATGGCTTTTGTTTTTGAAAGTTTATGAAGAAATTGAAAATGAATACGAAGCTAAAGCTGCTTTTGAAGGGAAAACTTATGTTCGCAACATTGATAACGAGTTTCGCTGGAGTGTTTGGACGGGAAAAGATTCGTATATCACCGGACCGGATTTGCTTGAATTTGTGCAAACAAAACTTTTTCCATATTTGAAAAACCTTTCCGGCAATCGCACCAAAGAAATCATTTCCGAGATTTTCAATAATACTCAAAACAGAATGGAAGACGGCTATTTGCTCCGCGAAGTAGTAGATATTATGGCGGGAGTAGATTTTTTTGGCGATGAAGATTCTTTTGCGGTTTCCAGTATTTACGAAGGGTTATTCTCTCGAATGAAAGCGTCAGACATCAAGCCCTTAGCTGAATTTCACACCCCGCGCGTGATTGCTCGCTTTATGACGGAAATGGTCGCTCCAAAAATCGGGCAAACTATTTATGACCCTTGTAACGGACCTTCCGGTTTCTTGACCGAGGCATATCACTTTATGCGCCCGCAAGAAAAGAGCACAAAAGATAAGGAAACCTTGCAAAAAGAAACATTTTACGGAAAAGAGCTAAAAGCTTTGCCATTCATTTTGGGAACGATGAATATGATGCTCAACGGCATCGCTACACCCAATATTCGTAAAATGAACACGCTTTCCATAAATCTTTTCAACATTGCCGAAAAATACGACATTATTCTGACTAATCCGCCTTTTTCCGGCACTGTGCGCGGGATTGAATCAAACTTTCCCTATCCTTCGGCGCAAACAGAAATTCTTTTCTTACAACATTGCTTGCGTTCGCTCAAAGAAGGTGGCAAATGCGCGATAGTATTTCCCGAAGGAGTGATGTTTGAAAATCAAGATGCTGCATATGTAAATACTAAAAAAGAGCTACTTCAACAATTTAATTTACACCATGTTGTCAGATTGCCAAAAGGTGCATTTGCCCCGTACACACCCATAAACACTAATATACTTTTTTTCGACAAAACCGGACCAACAAAAGAAGTCCATTATTACGAATTACCGATTTTAGATGGAAGGAAAAATTTTACAAAAACTAAGCCTATTGATGATTTGCATTTCGAAGAAATTAAAAAGCTATGGAATAAAAAGGAGAAAACAGAAAATTCTTGGATTGTGCCAGTAAGTTTAATTGAGAAAAAAAATTATAGTTTGGATTTTCATCACCCAGATAAAAATCATCTTGTTGATATCTTATCTCCAAACGAACTAGACAGTAAAATTAAGCAGAATATATCTAATCTAGAAAATTCAATAAATGTACTCCGCGATACTTATTTAAAAACATTCCATTCAACATACGCAGTCCATTCTTTAAAAGATTTGCTCATAAGATCTAAGGAAAGATTTCGAATTGAAGATAATAAAGACTATAAAAGAGTAACGATAAAAATGCACGGCAAGGGCATTATAAAGCGTGATGAAATTTCTGGATCAAGTATTGGAACAAAATCCCAGTTTTTTATAAGAAGTGGACAACTTTTAATGTCAAAAATTGACGCTCGCAATGGGGCGTTTGGAATTGTTCCGGATGATTTGGATGGTTCAATAATAACTGGCAATTTTTGGGCATATAAGGTCAATAATAAAGTTATTGATTCGGAATATTTTCATTTCTTAACGCAGACTAATAGCTTTTTAAATTTTTGTATTCAGTCAAGCAGAGGCGCAACAAATCGCCAATATTTAGAGGAAGATTTGTTTTTAGCACAGAAGGTCAGTATTCCAGAAAAGATAAGCGAGCAAAAAGAAATTGTAAAAAACACAAAGGCATTATTAAAAAATATGTCTGATTTAATAAGCATATCTGATGATCTTAAATTAAACATAGATACAATTTTGCCCGCTTATCTAGAGAATGTACTAGGTAAAGCATTTAATGGTGAGTAATATAAATATGTCTAAAAAAAAGAAAAGAAATAAAAAATATCAAGGACCAAAACCGCCTAAAAGGCCGGAGAATTTTCACTCATTTTCGGAATGCGTTAAATGGCTAAAAAAATCAGTTTATATCATTGTTCGTGGTCGAAAAACAAAAATCGACGAGCAAGAGAGTATAAATTGGATAACTTTGGGATCCGGCTTTATAGCAGCTCCAAATAGATATGTTACGGCCGCTCATGTTATAAATGATCCCGGAAAAGGTGAACTCGCTCAGCATCAAGATGGAGATAAATATTACCTTTTAAGACACGACGACGATAATAATTGGCATTGCAGGATTTTTGAACCCCAATTAGATAAAGAAATTTTTACTTATCCCGATATTGATCTTGCTGTAATTTATTTGGACGATGAATTTTATCAAGTTGGCGATCGAATTTTCGCCGATAGAAATGATTTTATAAGAATCTCAAAGGATTTTTTGCCAATCGGTTCTGAAGTTGGTGTTTTAGGATATCCGCTTTGTAAACTTGAATTTCAAGAAAGAGATATAAACAAACCGCTAATTGGGAATATTTTACTTAGAACAGATCAAGGAGTTGTTAATTGCAGATATCAAACCTCCGCAACAAATTATTTATACGAATTTACCCTTGCATTTAATCCGGGAAATAGCGGTGGACCAATTTTTGATATAAAAACTGGGAAAATCATTTCTATTGTTAAGGGATTCAAATCAATAAGAATTAATGAACGGGAAAATGTAATTTCCGAAGAAGGTGCGAAGCAATTAAAAGTCTATAAAGAAAAAGCATTTATCGAAACCTTAAACGCTAACTATTCTTTTGGTTTTGCAACTCCAACCTTTCTCGAAATATTTAAAAAGCACAACATTATCAATTAGAAATATGAACACCTTCAAGCAATCCGCCATTGAAATATTGAAAAAAGCAAAAACCCCCTTGCATTATTCCGAGATTACTCGGTTGGCTTTAGAATCGGGTATTTTAGAAACTGAAGGTGCGACTCCAGAAGCGACGATGAACGCGCAAATCGTGGTGGATATTAAAAACAAAGGCGAAGGATCAGATTTTGTGAGAACCGCGCCCGGGACTTTTGCGCTTAATCCAAACAAGAAAGAAATCAAGGAAACACCAAAAATTAGAGAAGCGGAAAAAGCGGAAGAAGAAAAAATCGTGATTGAAGGTGGGTTTACAGGCAAAGGCGGTGAGCATCTTGTTTGTTCTGAACTGCTTTTTCGTGGATTCAACGCCAGCATAATGAGCGTGGATGTTGGAATGGACATTGTGGCGGTCAAAGAAAATCAGTTGTTTGGAATACAGGTCAAAACTTCAAATTTAAATCGTTTTGATACTTATGTTTTTGATATTCGCAAAGTTTCTTTTGAACGCCATAGCAACGGCAATGTTTTTTATATTTTCGTTTTGCACGGCGAGAAGAAAAATCATTTTCTCATTTTGCCATTTCACGAAATGGAAAGAAAAGTCCACGAAAAAGCAATTTTGGAAGTCGGGCATGGCAAACGCTATCGCGTGAATATTAAATTCAGAGACGAAAAAGTATATCTCGGAAATATGGATCATGAAATGGGATATTTCCTCGATAATTGGAATTTGATAAAATAAGTCAAAAGGTGGCGCGCCAGTTTTCAACTGGCACAAATTCCGTCTTGCCCGAGCCAAAGTGAAGAAAGCTATTCGATAAATTTGCAAACAAAGAATATTTTTTAGGACTTGAAAACGAACTTGTAATCGATAGAGAGAAAATTATTTTTCGATAAATTAATTGACTTCTTAATTTTAAAATATTATGCTTCAAATTAATGTATAAATTATCACCATCAGACTTTGCCTATCTTTATGAGGAATGTAAATGTTGCTATTATCTTAAGATAAAACACGGTATTTATCGTCCTTCATCTCCTTTTCCAGGTGTTTTTTCGGCCTTAAATACTCGTCTTCAGGGGGCATTAGTTGGTGATAATCTTAAAAAGCTTTCTAGTATTCTCCCAGAGGGTATAGTAGAGAGTCAGGAAGGTTTTGTAGAGTCAGAAATAGTGCCAGGAACAAACATTTATATTAAAGGGAAGTATGATTTATTAGTAAAACAAAAGGATGGAACTTATTTAATTGTTGATTTTAAAATAAGCCAGCCAACAGATGAAAAAATAGCTAAATATCAAACGCAACTTCAAGCATATCATTATGCCTTTGAACACCCTGCAAGAGGAGAAAAGAAAAACATTACTAAACTTGGACTTATTATTATGTATCCTGATGAAACAAAGTTTATTGACGGAAAAGCAGTTATAGAATTTCCGCCAAAATGGCTTGAAATAGACATTAAAAGAGATTCATTTATAGAGTTTATTAAAGGAATAAGCGATTTGCTAGAAGGAGATGCTCCTCCTGAAAATCCAGAGTGTAAATGGTGTAAATATCGTCATCTAGGAGAGAAAATTTCCCACAAATAAGCTTAAAATGAATGACAAGGAGTTTAAAAGGTTAGCTATTAAGTCAGGCAAGAAGATAAACAGGGACATTTACTTTAATAAGAAAAGAAGAGAGGAATTAAGAAAAATATTTTTAAAAAGCCAAAAAGCAATTCTTGAGAATTCGGATCCCTCAATAAGACCCGTTTTAAAAGAGGAGTATGATCAAAGGCATCTTGAAACCTCTTTTCTTGCCTATACCGTAAAAGGACTTGAGGCGATAAAAAACGCTGAGGAACGAGATAAAACAGTTTATCTAACAGATTGTAAATTTATTCTTTATAAAAAAGGAAAATCTTTAGCTTTTAAAACAACTTTTTTTAAACCGCTTTTGGATAATAATAGTAGAACCAGCTATTTTGCTTTTCCTCAGGGTTTTCCAGAGACTTCAAAAAAGAAAGCATTTATTTATAAAGACGGTAAAGGGTTTTCCCTTAAAGGATATGAAAGAGTGGATTTCGGAACTTTTAAACAGAAGATTTTGGACTATAAAATCCTCGGCTTAAAATACAAAGGAAATAAGGCAAATTATGATTTCAAATTAGCTCTTATTAACGATGAGAAGCAATCATATTGGGTAGAAAAATTATTTACTAAAAAAAGGTCTTAAATCTAAATCGGAATTTTTACCAGGTATTTTTTCAATCCTGTATTGCTCAAGATGAACTTTCTCCAAAAAAACATTAAACCCTATAACAGAATAGATAAGAATCATAAAAACAATACAAATGTATAAAAGAGCTAAGATACACAGAAGAATTGTTAAAATTACCCTGCCGATTTTATTCTGCCATGTTTTTTCAAAAAAAGACACAGTTTTTACCAAAAGCATAAAAAGTTTATATCGTCCAAGACGAAGATAATGTTTTTCAAATTCATATAGCTTCATTTTTTCTTACTGAACTCTTTAAACATATCAAGAATATCTTTAAGATGGTTGATATTTTCTCTTAAATCTACTTTTATCCACGATTTTAAAGCATTATGTTTTCTCAGTTGTTCCTTTTCAAACTCAAACACTTGGTCATCAAACCAAATAAAAGGTTTGCTAAAATCTATTGCTTCGGTTTTTGAATAAGACCAGTTAGTAGGTTTAATTTTCTTAAGCAAGGTTATTGTTTCAGGGTCAAAATATTGTTGTATGTGATTTACGGTATAGTCAGCATCTCCTTTGCAATGTGTAGTTAGCCAATACACAGTATGATTATCTATAAAGTATTTAATAAACTCCTTAGCATAATTTGCTGGTTGTCTATCGTTTGCTAGAATTACTCCATCAATATCAAGGTAGATGTTCATAAGCATATTATAGCTTATAAAAGAATTTATGTCGGAATAAAAACATTATGCGACATAGTATATTTTGACATTAAATAGAAGAAAGAGTATAAAAATAATATGATTTATAAAGATGATTCAAGAGCAATACAGAAGTATTTAAAAAGTTATGGTATAGACACATCAATTACAAAAAAAACTAAATGCCCTGCATACACACGTTATACACTTAAATTCAAGCAAAGAAAACACATACAAGGGATTTTTAGTGATAATTATATTGCTAATGGGCTTGCGATATACCTACACGACCTACATGAACAAAAGGGCCTTCCTTATTTGAGATTTGACACATCAAGAGAAGAAGATAGCATCCTGTCTATAGAAATTCCTAATACGGAGCTAGAGGTAGTTACATTTAAAAAAATGTTAGAAAAATACAAGAAATCAAAGCTAAATTACAAACTCCCAATTTTTTTAGGAGTTGATGGGGAAAACAAAGAGCATTTTGCAGACTTAACTGAATTAGAAAATATTCTTATGGCAGGATCAACAGGAGGAGGAAAATCTGTTTTCAACGAAAATATAATATGCTCGCTTATTACGAAATATAAACAAGAGGAATTAAGAGTTTATATAGCTGATGTAAAGCGTGTAGAGTTTACAATGTATAATGGACTTCCTCATTTAATAGATAATGTTCACGTAGATTGTGAAGATGTGTTATCTAGCCTAGGGCGTCTTATTGTAGAAAGAACAAAAAGGGATTTTTTGTTTAAGCAAAGTAGGGTAAAGGGCTTTAATGAGTATAATGTAAGTTTTTCTAAAGAGAAAATGCCTTACATTTTAATTATAATTGATACTTTTTCTGATTTAATGGCATATGCTCCAGTTAGATTTGAAAATATTTTAAGTCAGATTCTTCCTAATTCAGCTAAATTTGGAATGCATATGATAATTTGTGATGCTAGACCGTCTGTAGATGTTTTTACAAAAGTCGTTAGAGATGCTTTTGCAACTAAAATAGCATTTAATCTGTCAAGCGATCTTGATTCAGTTGTAGCCTTGGGGCAAAGAGGAGCAGAAAGGCTTCTTGGAAGAGGAGATATGCTTATGTTGAAAAAGAATGAGAGAATCCCAATTCGCCTACAAGCACCTTTGATATCTGAAAAGGAAATTTTGAAGATATGTAAAGGCTTAAGAAATGAAGATTAAGTTAACTATAAATAATTTGATATAAAATAGGTTCTAACATCGTCCATCCCACGGAGCATTCAACGATATAAACGTAAAATAGGGTATTACCAGTCATTAGGAATATTATAGCTCATGTCGCACAATTGAAGATCTACGATTTGTTTAG
>Ga0302253_1002037_pt1 | contig 10691 bp, 13 predicted proteins | sample AAG_RA_Trp_MG_FD_193537 | JGI IMG/M metagenome (GOLD analysis project Ga0302253, IMG submission 193537) | Enriched activated sludge microbial communities from anaerobic digester in WTTP, New Holstein, Wisconsin, United States - AAG_RA_Trp | ecosystem: Engineered > Bioreactor > Anaerobic >... | reverse complement strand
CCGAGGACCCACACCGCCTCGGCCATCCCGAGATCCTTGAAGAACACCCCGGCAACCGACATATGGGACGAGGCGAGCGCTGCGCAGCCGCCGGTGAACGCGAAGTACACGCCCTTTCCCCTGAGCTGCTCCTTTACTTTCGCGCTCATCCCGCCTTTCCCGATAAGCCCCCGCACGCCGCGGCCGAGGACAAAACCCGTGAGCTCGTTCATCCGTGCCGAGGTTGTCGGCCCGGCGGCGATGACCTTCCCGTCCTGGATGACCGGGCCGCAGTGGTAGATGACCGCACCCTTCGGGTCGAACGGGATCCCCTTCTTCTGCATCCGCAGGTGCGCCTCGTCGCGTGCCGTGTAGACCGTGCCGGAGAGCTCCACGATGTCACCGGCCCGGAGTTCCAGGATCTCGTCGCCAAGCGGGGTCCGGAGCTGGACCGGTTTTTCCGTCACGACTTCACCTCGATGGTCGCGTGCCGGTTCGCCCAGCACTGGATGTTGACTGCCACCGGCAGCGATGCCGTGTGGCAGCCGGCGGTCTTCACCTTGACGGCAAGCGCCGTGAAGTCCCCGCCAAGGCCCATCGGCCCGATGCCGAGCCTGTTGACTGCGCAGAGGATCTGCTGCTCGTAATCGGTCATCCTGTCGACCGGTTCCAGCAGGGCTTCCTTGGCGAGCGCTGCGGCGCCGTCGAACGTCCCGCCGATGCCGACCCCGATGATGACCGGCGGGCAGGGCCGGGATCCCGCGAGGTACACCGTCTCGACCACGAACTTCTCGATCTGGTCCTTCTCTGACGGCAGGAGCATCGCGATCCGGGACATGTTCTCCGCCCCGGCGCCCTTGGGGAGCACCGTAACCGTCAGTTTCTTGCCGGGCCTGATATGAACTGCCGGCATCCCGGCGCCGGTGTTGTCGTTCGTGTTGTGCCGGGTGAGGGGGTCCACGACATTGGGCCGGAGCGGGACCTCCTTTGTTGCCCGGCGGACGCCATCGGCAACGGCGTCGAACAGGTCCCGGGAATAGGGGGTGCCGGGCGGGAGGGTGAGGTACACCACCGGCACGCCGGTGTCCTGGCACAGGGGCACCCCGAGCTGCTCGGCGGTTACAATGTTCTTGAGGATATTGGCAAACTCCCCGCGGGCAACGGGGCTTGTCTCCGCGAGAGCGCATTTCCTGATGACCCGCACGACATCCTGCGGGAGGCGGATGACGGCGCTTTTATACGCCTCGAACGTGGCATCGGCAAGAGCCTCGTGGAGGGGATCCCTGGCCTGTTTCTTCATTGAGTGGTACTGGAGCGGGAGGAAATATAAGCGTGTGCGCCGGTAACGAACCCTCCGATCCGGCGGGAAGGGCGCCGGTCGTCCCTCAGAGAGCGTTGACCCCGATGATCCCGAGCGTGATGAGGACGATGATGCCCGACCAGACAGCCGCCCGCTGCGCCGATTCTGCACCGGGACCATGGAGAGGGTACGTGACGATAAAACCCATGTACAGGATAATATACAGGATCATGTCGCCAGTCAGCCGTTCGGCGGGTACCTGCAGGACATTCTTGAGAATGACCACGAGTGCAAGCAGGCAGATCCCGGCAACAAGGGGCACGATGACCCGTCCGTCCGCTATCGCGTGACGGACGGAAGAGAGGAACCCGGTCATGCCAGGCCCGCCCCTGATCTCCTGATAACGCTGCGACACTGCATGGAGACCGTTCTCTTTGGAGGGGTTTTATAATGTACTGTCCTGCGTCCAGCCAGCCCGGCCCCGCGATGGGGCGGATGAACCCTGCACCGGCTTTCCGCAACTCTCATAAGCACCCGCGTCCTCCATCTTTCTATGGAGGAACCATCCATCGTTGCCGACCAGCAGCAGGAGGAGACCACCCGGCTTGTCCTCACGCTCGCCGGGATTGACGGGGCCTTCACCGTGCTCTTTCTCATCTTCCCCATCATTGCGCTCGGAGAGAGGGCATGGATGGACAGGTTCATGCTGCTGATCGTGCCGTACTGCGGGGCCATGGTCGTCACCTCGGTGTGGTTTGCCCTGCGCCTGCGGCAGATCCAAACAAAATATGCCGCAGCCGGCAGGTGACCCGCCCGCCCTGCCGTGATCCATGGGCATGTTAATATTCCCCGGCCGCAATGCTCTGTCATGGAGGCCCCGGACTCCCGGTACGAGCATACCGGCTGCATACGGTGCGGCGGCTGCTGCGAGGCATTCCTGATGAACGACGACCTGCTGGAAAGCCACCGGTCCTTTTTTCAGCGCACTGTTGTGAGCGAGAAACATTTACCGCATATCGGCCAGACCCTGGTCCTCACGCAGGACGGCAGGTGTGTCTTTTTGCTGCCGGACAATGCGTGCTCCATTTATGAGGACCGGCCGGAATTCCCGTGCCGGATCTTCGGAGTCCCCGGTTACCTGGAATGCCCGACAGTAGCGCCGGACGGAAGGCTCCGGACACCGGACGAGCGCGACCGGATCATTGCAAGGAACGCCGACCGGAGCCGGTGGTCGGACGAGTTCAGGAAGTATTTCAACGACCACGCCGCTGCATGCGTTGAAAAACTCATGAAACCGCAAGGACCGGGAACGGGCATACCCGAGATTCTGCCAAACGCACCCGCTCAGGGATAAGCCCCGCCGTCCCCCGTCACCACCCGAGGGCCGCGAGGAGGTCGCCCGTGCTGTCCTTGGAGACGTGTCCCTGCCCGCGGGGCCGGGTGACGAGGACGATGGAATCCGCAAGGGAGATCTTCCTGCGTCCCTCTCCGCCGATAGGGTACTCCCCGCTGAACCGCCGGAGGGCACCGGAGAAGGCTTTCACGATCTCCTCCCGGTCAGAGAGCTGCCGCTCCCGCAGCCGGGTCAGACGCTCGAGGATCGCCACGTCGATGAAGGTGGAGGAGAGCCAGTCGATCTCGCAGGTGTACCCGAAGACCCACGCGATCCGGGTTCCGACAAGGCCGTTCATCAGGTCGCCGGTATTCCTGCCCACCTCGCAGGACCCGAGGAGGACGCCCTCGATATGCCGGTACTGGGCCGTGTTCCGTTTGAGCTCCTTAAAGACCGTGGTAAGCAGGAGGCCCGGCGTCTCCCCGGCGCCCCCGACCGTCCGCCTGCTCCCGTGCGCCGCCACGTACAGGTACAGCCGGCTCTCCTTCGTGTGCGAGAGGTCGTCTTTCAGCGCCGCCTGGAAGCCGTGCTTCTCGTAGAAGTAGGAGTGGTAGATGGCCAGGTGCTCGGAGAGGTTCCCCATGGCCTGCAGCATGGGGAGGACCGAGGCCCGGCGCCGGTTCTGGTCCGGGGTCCACCACGGGCTTTCGATGACAAGGATTGCCTTCTGCGGCATCATGGACAGATCGGGGCAGATGGTATAAAAAATGATGTCCGGAACCTGCTGCCGGAACAGTCAGGGGGGCTGCAGCCCCGGGAACGCGGGGGCTTCACCGCTCTGCGGTGGACTGTCCGGCGGCCGGTATGCCGGACCCTGACCTGCCGCGGGTCGTGCCGGCTGCCATGCCGCTCCTGCCACAGGAGCTTTCGGACGGTGAGCGCGGGAGGATAACCGGAGAGATAACCGGAAAATACCGTCAGTTAAGCGGGATCGGCGAGGCAGCCCTCCCGTTGCACTCCCCCTGGATGCAGATTGCGGTATCGTAGCATACGTAATCGCACTCGCCGCAGTTCTGCGAATCGGTCATGAGGTCAACGCATTTCCCGCCGCATGCAGTCTTCCCTTCCGTGCAGACCGGGCGGGAGAAGAAGCCGCCGAAGAACCCGATGACCGAATCGACGATGCCGATCTGCCGCTTCCCGCCAAGCGGTTTTCCGGTGTCGCCGGAGGACGGGATTGCCGGGGATGATTCAAAGGAGACCGGTATCCGGGTCAGCTGGTCAGCCGCCGCGATACTGCGGACAACGCCCGGCTGCAGGCCGGATCCCTGCGTCGACCCGCTGATGCAGTACTTCGGGACCGGCGCGTATGCCGTTCCCTCCCAGCCGCAGGTGTTCCCCACGATATAGTACCAGCCGGCAGCAAGGGTGTCACCCGCTTCCTCAAGGGTGAGGCAGTGCTGGCCGGCAAGGCAGGTGTACGTGAGGTTCTGCATGAGGTTTCCCGAGATACAGTACTTCGGGATCATCTGGTTATTGATACCGGCCGCGTACCCGCAGATCTCGTCCACCTTGTAATACCAGCCCGGGGCAAAGAGCACGGCCGCATCGTCCGTGGTGAGGCACGACTGGCCCGAGAGGCAGACGGTGTTGGGCACCGGGGTTGTCATGGTCGCTGCAAGGGTGCGGTTCACGCTCACTCCCCGGATAATGCTGCGGTTGGCCTGCGCCGGTGTCCCTGATGTATTGATGATGCGGACGTTCTCCCGTGCCGCCGCGGCGCTGAGGGCCGGCTGGAGCTGTGCATCGATGGCGGTCTTACTGCCGTCCACGAGGGTCACCGTCGTGGTGTAATCGCGGTAACCGGCACGGGTGATGAGGACGGTATAGGTGCCGGGGGAGAGGCCGAGCGTGAGCGGAGTGTTCCCCCGGTCAGCCCCGTTCACCGCAACCGCTGCACCGGAGGGCGTGGAACTGACGGAGAGCATGGGCGAGAGCGGGGCTGTGGTGTGTACCGGTATCTGGCTTACCGGTACTTTCGGCATGGCGGAAACCTGCGGCTGCACCGCAGGGGTGACCTTTGCGGCGGATACGGACCCGGGACTGACGGCAAGGGCGGCCGCTGGCCCGGCAGCGACAAGGCAGAGCAGGATGAGGACGCACAGGAGTTTCATGGGTGATAGTACCCGATACCATCACATTAAGATTATGGCCGGTGGTTCCCCGCCGGGCTGCAGCCGCAGGGATGAGAAAAACCTCCCGTTCAGCCGGCCGTTCGCCCGCGGGGCCCTGCGGGGGCGGGGATCAACGCTCCCGGAACCGCCGCGCCCCGTACAGCGCAGTCCCGAGGAGGAGCCCGGCAATACCGATCATCCAGGACTGCGGGCCGAGGAAGAGGGCGAGCCCGGCGCAGGAGACGGCGCCGGCAGCCGGGACGGCCTGGGTGTACTGCCGGTGTTCCGGGGGGAGCTGCAGGGCAGCGATGTTTGCGATGAAGTAGAAGATGAGCATCGCAAACGTGCCGACCGCCACCACCAGCGTAAGATCGGCAAGGAGGACGGCGGCGATCATGAACGCTCCCGTGATGGCGATGGCATAGTGCGGGGTGCCGGACCGCGGGCTGACCCGGCTCATGACGGCGGAGAGGTCGCTGTTCCGCGCCATGGCAAAGACAATGCGGGAGATCCCAAGGATGGTTGTTAAAAGGACGCTTGCCGTAGCGATCATGGCGCCAAGCGAGACGACGAGGACCGCCCCGGGGCTTCCCGTGACCCGGATCGCGTCGGCCAGCGGGGACCCGGAGCCTGCGAGGGCGGGTGCGCCGGCAAGCCCCACCGCCACCACGCTCACGAGGAGATAGAGGACCGTCGAGATCCCGAGCGCCCAGCAGATCGCACGGGGGATGGTCCGCTCCGGCTCGCGGATCTCCTCTGCAAGGATCGTCACCCGGGCAAAGCCGGTGTACGCAAAGAAGATCAGGGCGGCGCCGGACAGGACCCCGGATGCCCCCGCCGGTGCCGCCGGCGTGAACTGCTCCCCGCGGAAGAAGAGGAGCCCGAAGGCAGCAAAGAAGAGGAGGATGAGCACCTTGAGTACAACGAGGAGGTCGTTGAAGAGTGCCGACTCTTTCATCCCGGCAATGTTGACAAGGACAAAGACGATGCAGAGGATGGCTGCGATCCCCCTGACCGGGACCGGCGGGAACAGGACCGCAAGATAGTGGGCGAACCCGAGGGAGACCGCCGCCCCGACAAAGACGTTGGAGAAGATCCAGATCCACCCGGCGATGAACCCGGCAAACGGCGAGACGAGGGCCCGGGCATAGGCATAGGTGCCGCCCTCCGCCGGCAGGAACGCGGCCAGCTCCGCGACGCTGAGCGCGGAGAAAAGCGCGATGGCGCCGGCGATCACGACCGAGACGACCATGGCGGGCCCGGCAACGCCGGCAACGATGCCGGTGACAATGAAGATGCCGGACCCGATGATCGCCCCGATGCCCAGCGCCGTTGCTCCGAAGAGGCCGACCTCCCGCTTCAGGGTCCCGCGGACCACCGCTTCCGCAGTCATGGTTCCCGGACAAGGGAGAATTGGCGCCGGAAAGATAAAGGTTGCCCCTGCCCTGCAGCAGGGCCGGCCGGGTGCGGGGATCTCCCGGCAGCATGCGGGCAACAGCCATAAGATGCCGCCCGTCCCATACTGGTAAAAACGGAGAACGTTGTATGGCAGACACCCCGTCATCCCGGCAGAAAATCCGCAAGGCGCTCCTGATCCTCAGTTTCCTCCTCATCCCGGTCACGGTCTTCTATGTCTCGCCCATCGTCATCATGATGGGGGCGGAGGAGGGGATCGTGACGGGGAGCTTCGTGCTCTTCTTTTTGCTCTTCCTCCTCTCGCTCGTTGCCGGCCGACTCTGGTGCGGCTGGCTCTGCCCGATGGGCGCGTGGCAGGAGATCTGCTCGCCGCTGACGAAACGCACCGTACCGGAAGGCTGGCCGAACGCAATCAAGTACGCGGTCACGGTACTGTGGCTCGGCATGCTCGGCTTTACGCTCAAACAGGCCGGCGGGATCCGCGGGGTGGACATCTTCTACGGCACGACAAACGGCATCTCGATCACGTCCCTGCAGGTCCTCGTGATGGTCGCGATGATCTTCGGCATCATCCTCGCTGTCGCGTTCATTGCGGGCCGGCGCGGCTTCTGCCACGTCCTCTGCCCGATCGCCGGGATCATGGTTGCCGGCCGGAAGATCCGGAACCTGATCGGCTGGCCGGCCCTCCGGCTGGACGCGGACGCCGCGAAGTGCACCGACTGCATGACCTGCTCGCAGGTGTGCCCGATGGGCCTTGACGTGAACGGCATGGTCCGGAACGGGGAGATGGAGCAGGCGGACTGCATCCTCTGCGCCAGCTGCGCCGATGCCTGCCCGCAGGGCGCCATCACGTACGGCGTGAAGGGCAGATAAGCGCGGGGGAATACGGCGCCGCCGTGCCCCGGCGGTCAGCACCCCGGTCCCCGGAGCCGCGTGCACCAAACTCACGGTTTATAAACCTGCGGGGAACAGTGAGATACGGGGCATTATGCCCGGAGGGTAAAACGCCATGATCATCGATGCACGGGTGCGGCCGCCGTTCAGGAGCCTGACGCAGGTGCTGGCCCCGGAGCCAGGGGCACGGCCGGCCGTAAAGCGCAGCCCGCTTGTCAGCGGGTATGAGAAGCCGCCGTCCATGACCAGAAAATCCACGGAACTGTTTCTGGAGGAAATGGATGCGGCAGGGGTTGACAAAGGCATCCTTGTCGGACGGCAGGCAGGGCACCGGATTATCCTGAACGACGATATCGCCTTACTTCGCGACCAGTATCCCGACCGGTTCCCGGTCGCCCTTGGCGGGATCAACGGGGCCGATACAGAGGCCGGGGTACGCGAGATCGGGCGGGTGATCCGGGACCTGCACTTCAATGGGATCGCAGTCGACCCCGGGTGGTGGAACCCGCCCCGCTACGTGGACGACCCGGCGAACTATCCCTTATACAAGCGGTGCCAGGAACTCGGCGGCGTCATGTACCTCACCTGCAGCCTCATGCAGGGACCGGACATCTCCTATGCCGAGCCGTGGCGCATCCAGCGGGTGGCTTCGGCATTCCCGGACCTGCAGATCGCCGTGGTGCACGGTGCCTTCCCCTACGTGAGCGAGATGATCGGCGTGATGATCGCCAACGCCCCGCTCGGGAACCTCTGGGTGATCCCCGACTTCTTTCAGTTCATCCCCGGATTTCCCGGCGCCATGGACTGGGTCGGTGCGGCAAACCATTACCTGGGGGACCGGATCCTCTATGCCTCGTCCTACCCGGTCCGGCCCCTCGGCCAGAGCCTTGAAGCGTTCCGCCGGTTCCCGTTCGAACCGGCGGTTCTGGAACGCCTTCTCTCGGGGAACGCAGAAGCGCTCTTTCACCTGCGGTGAAGCAAATCCCATGACCCTCATGGACGAGACCATCAAGGCAGAACTCCTTGCCATCGGGACCGCGGACGTCGAGGCATCCCTGCTGCCGCCGCTACGGACCTCGACGGCAGGCCCCGGCATGGGGCTGCAGTCGGTCTTCTTCTCCTCCGGCGGTCTCCGCGTCAGGCTGGAGCTTGCAACGGAATCCCCGCTGAAGATGGTGAGAAAAGACGGGCATGCGGTGATCCTCAAAAACGGCAGGGAGCTTGTTGAGGGGGAGATCGAGCCCGTGGTCGCCCACTGCCCCGGCCAGGTATACATCACGGTCAGCGAGCGGTGCATCTACAACTGCCGGTTCTGCTCCGTTCCGGAAGCGAAGGGGAAGATCAAGACAAAGGAGGAGATCATTGCCATCGTGGAGAGGGCAAAGAAGAACGGGAACCTGCGGGTCATCGCGCTGACCTCCGGCATTGCGGAATCGCCGGCAGCCGAGATCGACCGGGTCGCGGACATTGTCCGGGCCCTTGCACCGTACGGCGTACCGATCGGTGTCGCTGTGCACCCGTCGGAAGGCTCCTCGCAGAAACTCAAGGACGCCGGCGTCACCGAGGTCAAGTACAGTGTCGAGACCATGGACAAGGCGATCTTTGCCCGCATGTGCCGGGGAGGAAAGGGGCACGACCTTGCGTTCATCCTCGCATCGCTGCGCGAGGCCGTGGCAGTCTTTGGCAGGAACCATGTCTCGTCCAACATCATCATCGGGCTCGGCGAGACCGACGAGTGTGTCCGGCAGGGCGTCGAATACCTTGCACGGATGGGGGTGATCGCCGTCCTGCGCCCCATCTCCATCGCCCCCCGACGGCAGAAGGACCTGGAGGGTGCTGTCCGGCCGGACGCCGGCCGGCTCATCCGGCTCATGCAGATGACCCGGGAAATCCTGAAGAGATATGATCTCCATCCGGAGGTATCGCAGACCATGTGCCTTGCCTGCACCGGGTGCGACCTCACGCCGTAACAGGATCCTCCGGAACTGCTGCCATCCCCAGGTGAAAATGCCCTGCGGAGCTCTGCAGTGCCATGACCGCATCCATACCATACACCGTGACCGGAACCCTCGGGAACATCGGGCTGAGGAAGTACCCGGAACTCGTCCTCGCATCCGTGGACGATCCGGGTGATGACCGTGGTTTTTTGCACCTGTTCCGGTACATCACCGGCAGTAACCGGTCAAAGAACAGGATTGCCATGACCGCTTGCGAAATGCACCGACTGCAAATCGTGCTCGCGGCAATGCCCGATAGGCCTTGACGTGAACGGCATGGTCCGGGCAGGGGAGATGGAGCAGGCGGACTGCATCCTCTGCACCAGCTGCGCCGACACCTGCCCGCAGGGCGCCATCTCGTACGGCGTGAAAGGGAAGTAAGCAGATTCACAGGACTGCCCCGTCTCCTCCCCCTGTTTTTTCCGAAGAAGGGATCCGGTTCATGAACCGTCGTACCGGCAGGGATCAAACTCGATGCACCGGCTCACCACAATCCGTGGGCGTGCATAAGCCTGGTTCATGATTCGCACACTACGTTTCCATTCTTTGAGGGGGCATATGAATTCCTGGGTCTGCGATCAGGCTTATCATCCGTCAGGATCATAGGAATCATCACCAGGATTGATCACACCATGGAACCGGTAAAAATCCCCAAAATGCCAAAAGCGGAGTATGACTCCCTGATCAAACGTCAGCATGTGTCGAGGATTGCTTTTTGTGCAGGCGGGCACACCTACATTGCCCCGTTCATGTACGTGTTCGATGGAACGTATCTCTACTTCCTCTCCACGAAGTATGGCAGGAAGATCGAGTATTTCAGCACCAATCCGAAGGTGTCTGTTGAGATCGAGGAATATGCGCCTGATCTCTCATCCTTCACCTTTGTAAGCCTGCAGGGCTCCCTTGAAGAGGTGCAGGCGCCTGCACAGCAAAAGAAGGTCCGGAACCAGTTCGTTCAGATGATCAGGGACAGGAAGCTCTCGATGCGGGTGCTGAGTGCCTTTGGCCATTCTCCTGCCGATCCACCGGAAGCGATTGTCAGCGGGGAGCGGACGATGGTCTGGAAACTGGTGGGCGTGAAGGACATCGTTGCGCTGAAAAACGGATAACATTCCTCATTTTTTGCCGCTGGCAGGAAACCCCTCTTTATTACCTTGACCGTCCCATGGGGCAGTATGCGTACCACGATCCTCGTGATCGGTGCCCTGGCCGTTTTCCTGCTGCTGGCCCTCCTGCTCAGCCGGTCGTCTGCTGACACCATCCCGTACCGTGTCACCGGAACGACCGGGGAGATCGAGTTCCGGCACTACCCTGAGCTGGTGCTTGCCACGGTCGATACGAATGACGACAATGCCGGGTTCAGCCTGCTCTTTGCCTACATCTCCGGCAGCAACAAGCCGCGGGAGAAGATCCCCATGACTGCCCCGGTGATAACATCCCAAAAAATTCCCATGACCGCCCCGGTGCTTTCCGATGCGGGATCGATGTCGTTCGTGATGCCTGCCGGATCACAACGGGATGACATCCCCGATCCGCTGGACAACCGGGTACGGATCGTGACCCTGCCGGAACGGGACATCGCCGTTATCCGGTTTTCG
>Ga0302253_1002036_pt1 | contig 10693 bp, 11 predicted proteins | sample AAG_RA_Trp_MG_FD_193537 | JGI IMG/M metagenome (GOLD analysis project Ga0302253, IMG submission 193537) | Enriched activated sludge microbial communities from anaerobic digester in WTTP, New Holstein, Wisconsin, United States - AAG_RA_Trp | ecosystem: Engineered > Bioreactor > Anaerobic >... | reverse complement strand
GCCTTCACCGATGAAAAGGGTGAACGCCAGACGCCGCTGATGGCGTGTTTTGGCATCGGCACCACGCGCCTCGTGGGAGCCGTGGTGGAAACGCACCATGACGAGCGCGGCATAATTTGGCCTAAAGAAATCGCTCCTTTCGACATCCATTTGGTGACGCTGCATTCAAAGGATCAGACCGTGCAAGACAGGATTGTTGAAGTGTCTTCCGGTTTGTACCGCGACCTGCAGGCGCAGGGCCATAAAGTGGTTTGGGATGACCGCGCGGATGCTTCGGTGGGAGAAAAATTGGCTGATGCGGATTTGCTGGGCATGCCGTTGAGAATTTTGGTCTCAGCCAAATCCTTGGAAAGAAACGGGGTGGAGGTAAAAGCGCGGCACGAAGTGGAAGCGCACATTGTTGGTTTGGACGGCGTTATGGAGGAGCTGGGATAGCGAAGAATGAAAAACGGCCGCTAGGCCGTTTTTTGGTCCAGTTTTTTGACCATGTAAGTATCCCGCTCTTCGTAGCCCAACGTTTTGTAATATTCGCGCACGCCGATGCCGCTGATGACGGCCATGGCCGCGTAACCCTCGCGCCGCGCGATGTCTTCCGCGGTCTGCATGAGCAGGCGGCCGTAGCCTTTGTGTTGTGCGGCCTCGGGATTTTTCTCGTCGATTTTTAGCGCCGTGCCGTAAGTGTGCAATTCGCGGATGATGGCCGCTCCGCGCAAGACGGGGAAAGACGATAATATTTTTTCGCGCCCTTCGTTTGCGACGAGGTGGGCGTGGGTGGAGGGCAGCCTCAATCGGCAAAAACCGAACACGGCCCTACGCTCGTCGTCCTCGACCGATAAGAACACCTCGACGCCGCCCGCGTTCTCGTAACGTTCCTCGAATATGCGGGTCGTCGCACGTCGCACGTCGCACGTCCCAGGTTCGTCATCCCTTCCCTGCGACGACGGCTTGACCACGTGCCCCACCTCCCGGCACCGCAAACACACGCACGCCGTGCCGCGGCGTTTCATTTCGCTTTCCAGGTCCTCGCGCAAGTTGCTTTCCTTGTTGCCGGCCGCGATGTCTTGGGTGGGGAAGTCGCGCACCACGCGCGGCACGCGGCAATAACGCGGCACCATGGCCAGCATTTTCATCAGCAACTCCTTGAGTTCGTCGCCTTGCAGCGGCGCGTATTCCCCGCGTCGCATCCATTCCTCGAGTTCGGATCCGGGCATGACCACGCACGGGTAAAGTTTGACCATGTCCGGGCGGAATCGCGGGTCTCCGAACAGCAACCGGAAAGACTCCAGGTCGTCCTCGGGCGTGGCGCCGGGTTGGCCGGGCAAAATGTGCACGTCAACTTTGAAGCCCGCGGCCTTGAGGAGCGCGATGGCGCGCGTCGCGTCGTCCACGGTCGTGCCGCGTTTGGTGAGTCCGAGCACGCGGTCGTTGATGATCTGCAGGCCCAATTCCACGCGCGTCACGCCAAGCTTGCGCAAATGGATGGTTTCTTCGGGCGTGACCCAATCCGGCCGCGTCTCGATGGTGAAGCCGATGATGCGATGGCTTGCTGTTTCATTGGCTTTAAGCGCTTCGGAAATCCCTCCCGCCATCCCTTTGGCAAGGGAGGAGTTTAAGTCCCCTTGATAAAGGGGATTTGGGGGATTTTCCGTGATTCCGTTCGCTGCCTCAAAACATCTTTGGGTGAACCATTCGCGGTATTCCTTGTCGTATGCCGACCAAGTGCCGCCTTTGACGATGAGTTCGATCTTGTCGGCCTTGTGTCCGTGGCGTTCCAGCGTCAGGACGCGTTGCCTGACCTGGTCGTACGGATCGAATTTCAAGCTCAAGGCGCGCGCCGCGGCTGGTTCGCTCGAAATGTAGCTCTTGGGCATGCGCGCTTCGGTGGGGCAGTAAACGCAACGGCCCGGACAAGGCCAAGGTTTGGTCAGGACCGTGATGGGCGCCACGCCGCTGTCCGTGCGCACGTCCTTGACGCGCAACGCCGTTTCCAGATTTTCGTGCCGCGGCTGGCCTTGCGCCAAAAGTTCGCGGTACGCGTCCCAATATTCGGTCGAGAGCGGGAAGCGGAAGGGCGTGCCTTTGATCAGCAGCCTGGCCGTGCGTGCCACGTCGCGCCTGGTCGGGCAGTCTAAAAACCACACTTTTTCGAGTATGGTCTTGGCGATGTGGAGCGGCGGCGCGGGTTGGGGCATGGGGATTTAGTTGCTAGTTTCGAGTTGCGAGTTAAGGGAGGGGAGATGGGCGTCTAGAAACTTGCAACTCGAAACTCGAAACTGTACCGTGCGTACTATGATGCAAGCCGAGACAAAGCGCAAGCTGGAAGCCCAAGTCGAGCGGTTTTATGAAGATGCCGGGGCGGCTTTCGCGTCTTCGCGGCATGCACCTTGGGACGTGATGAAATTATTGGTCGACCGCGTCAAACCCGGCGACCGCGTCGTGGACGTGGGTGCGGGCAATGGCCGTTTGGCCGACGTTTTGCCGCCGGGCGTCGAATATCTTGGCGTCGAACCGTCTTCCGCGTTGCGCGCCGCGGCAAAACACAACGTTGTCGCCGGTTCGTTGCCGCATTTGGATTTGCCGGACGGTCATGCGGACACCGTGGCGTGCATCGCCGTTTTGCATCACATCCCGTCCGACGAAGGACGCCGCGCCGCCGTCGCCGAACTGCGCCGCATCCTCAAGCCCGGAGGCACGTTGTTGCTTACGGTCTGGAATCTGCGGGCGCGCCGTTTTCTTTCGTGGCTGACGTTCAAGCACGCATGGTTGCGTTTGGCGGGCGTGGCCGGCGGCGAAACAGGCGACTTGATGTATCCGTGGCGCGCGGCAGGCCAAAACGAAAATCGTTATGTGCACGCCCTAACGCTGGGCGAATTAAAAAGTTTGCTCGACGCCAAGGATTGGGAGGTTGAAAGTATCGGCGCGTATGACAATGGCGCGTGGCGTTCGGTTTTGAACGGGCGGAATTTGGTGGTCCTTGCCCGGCGCCGCTGATTTTTTTGACGTACAAAAAATCCGGCTCGCGCCGGATTTTGGTTTGTTACATTGCGGGGGCCGGAGCGACAGGGGCGGTCTTTTGCTTGAGTGCGTCCTTGAGGCTCTTGCCGGCCTTGAATTTGGGCACGCGCACCGGAGGAATCTGGATTTTTTCGGTCGGGTTTTGCGGGTTGACGCCCGTGCGGCCCGCGCGTGTCTTGGCCATAAATTGGCCGAAGCCCGCGATGGTCACCTCGCTGTCCTTTTGGAGCTCGCTGATGACCGTATCGACGAAGCATTCGATCATGTCTTCGGCTTGCTTCTTGGTAACGCCAACCTTATCGGCAATGACGTTGATGAGTTCTGCTTTGTTCATAGCGCAGAATGCGACTAAATGAATAATTGATTATGCGAACAGCTTAGCATTTCTGGGCTTATATATCAACAATTTCGCGTATGCGGTCAAGACCTGCGACCTTGCCAGTGTGCAAATCCAGCCGGACCGCCAAGCCGTTGATTTCTACCTTGCCACCTTCCGTCAACTCGTACGGGGCTTTGGATTCTTCTAAAAATCGCTTGATTGAGCTATTTTTTTCAAAACCAATGACCGAATCATGCGCTCCGACCATGCCCAAATCCGTCACATAAGCCGTTCCTTTGGCCAAAATTTTATGGTCGGCCGTGGGCACGTGGGTATGGGTTCCAAAAACCAAGGTCGCTTTTCCATCCACATAATGTCCAAAGGCCATTTTTTCGCTTGTGGCTTCGGCGTGCAGGTCCACCAGAACGATCGGAGGCCGTCCGTCCGGTTGCGCCAGAACGTCCCATAAGCGGTCGAAAGCCAAAAACGGGGAAGCCGCCTCTTGGTTGATGAAGAGCCGTCCCTGAAGGTTGAGCAACAAGACTTCAAATCCTTTGACGTTGAGCTTGGCCATACCCACGCCGGGCAATTTTGGGTCCACGTTGGCCGGGCGTATGAGCCGCTTTTTCCAGTCCGCGTCATCCAGGAGCGGGGAGCCCATGGGATTTTCCCAAACGTGGTGGCCGCTGGTGAACGCGTCCACGCCCGCGTCCGCAAGTTCCTGCAAAGTCTGCGGCGTGATGCCGCGGCCATGCGCCAGATTCTCCACGTTGGCCACGGTCAAGTCCGCGTCAAAACGCGACTTCAACTCGGGCAGGGCTTTGGCCAAGCCGCGCCGGCCGATTTTGCCGACCACGTCGCCGAACAATAAGAACGTCGCTTGCATATGAAGCAAGGGTAGCAAGTCGAAAGTCGAATGTCGAAAATTTGGCGCCGTCCCTCGTAATTCGTAATTCCGTAATTCGTAATTGAAAAAAGACCTAGTCGGTCTTTTACGTGTTGAGCTTGCCCTTGAACGATCCCTCGTAAACCAGTTCGTCGCGGTAGAGCACGGTTTCTTTGCCTTCGAACTTGGCGAAATCGCCTTTTTGTTCGCAGGTATATATCCAGTCGCCGTCCTCGAAGAGTTGGGGGCCACGCAGTTGCTCCGGGTCGTCATTGGTCGTTACTGCGCAATCCAAAAACTCTTCGATCGCTTGCGCCAGTTTAGCCCGTTCCAGCGGGCCGGCGTTTTTCAGGGCGTCGGCGTCCTCAAGCGTCCGTCCGTTGTACATCAGGTGCCAGATATTTTCTTCTGGCTTGATGTCCTCGCCGCATTCGTAGAATGCCAAAACGATGAATTGTATGCGGTAGGGAACGGCGGCCGTTGTCACGCATTGCCTTTTGGACAAAAGCAAACGCTTGCCTTCCGTGTAGCGCCGCACGGTCCAGCCTGGACTGGTGCCAGGCTCTTCGTCGCCCGGACCGAGCAAAGCATGCGATCCATTGAGCAAAAAGACGTTGAAAGGGGCTTTTTCGTTATCCATGGCCAAATCCGCCTATTGATTGGTTTGCTGTTGGTTTGGTTCTAGACTGGCATGTTTCTGCATTTCGGTCAATGGTCGACGCAAACCAAAAACCGTCCAACGAATCATCGCGGGACGGTTTCTGCAATGCATTGCCAAGAGGGGAAGGCGGTTTACTTGGCTCTGCCTGAAACGTCAATTTATTAACGGCTCAGGCAGGGACGCGATAGGGATCGCGTCGTAAAGGTGTCGGATGTAGGAGGTCGTGTTAGCGGTAGTCGGAATCGTTTCGAAATCCGACTTCCGGCTTATCGACTTCCAACCTTCGACGGTGTGGGTTTTTGCAGGTCGAGCATGGCGCGGACGTGGTCCGGGTCGATGCCGCAACCAAGCCAAAGCCCGTCCGTGAGCTCGCCGCCACCGCAACCGCCGCTATAATGTCCCATGTCGGATCGCATCTCTTTGATGAAATCCTCGTCGGCACCGTAGGCGCGCATGCGGTCAAGCGTGGCTTCTGGGCTGTAGACAAGCGCCGATGCGCCGTCTTCTTCGTTGCAGCCCCATTCGCGCTTGTCGATCTCTTGCAGGAGGTCGAATATCCGCGCGTTGGGTCCGACCAAGGCCAGGGGAACGGTCAGGTAAATCTGTCCGCCCCAGTCGCCTTCGAGAACGAGCCAGTAACCGCTGGCGTCGGCGACCGCGAAACGTTCGCGGTCGGAAAGGTTAACGTTTCGGGACGCGTAGGCGTAGACCGGCTTCGCGGTCTCTTCGTGGTCAGTCATGCTGACATCCTTGAAAGGTGGGGAGGATTCCCCGCCGCAAACGTCGAAAAGTTTTGCGACATTTATGGCGGGGACTGCATAAAGGCATGCAGTCGAGTCGAGGGGTGGGCGAGGCTCAGCGGCCGGCGATGTAATCTTCGGCATGCGTGAGCGAGTCGCGCAGGAAGTCGACGTCATGGCCGGTGGCTTCGAGCGTCCAGAACAGTCGCGCCAATTCCGTATGGCGTTGTTCCTGCTGTTCGCGCCACGGTTCGCGGTCGAGGATGTCCTCGTACCTCAGCCAGAAGCCCGTGGACAGGAACTTGAATTCCTCCTCGTCCAACTCCTTGGCCCAGGCGCGTAAGGCCGCGTCGCGCTCGTGTCCGAGCGCACGGTATCGCGGTCCATATCCAGGACGCTCAGAGCCTTGAAGAAAACCAGGTCTTCGCGTCGGCGACCGTTCCATACGGACAGCGCCACGGCCTCAGCCTCGGACTTCGACAGAACGATATTGATCATCCTTGCCTCCCGTGCGGTTCGCCAACCCTCCTCGATGACGAACCATACGGGAGTTCAGAATCTCGCGACTCGGCTCCTCCTGTCCTCCTTCCGACTGCGCTGGTGCCAGAAATCCTGTGCGCCGCGTTTTGCGTGGCGCGTCGGATCGCGTGTTCGCCGGCTCGGCGGAGCCAGTGAAGATTCGTTTTAATGTTCAAGCTCATCATCCGGACAAGCACGTCGGACGAATCGCTTTTGATGTCATTCGGCCGTTTTTTCAACCGAATGAAGTACGCTATCACGACTTTTTGATTCTGTCAAGAGTAGCTGGACAGTTTTTGTCATAGCGGCAGTATTGGCTAAAATATGGCAAAAAAATGCTTTTTTCCTGTTAAAACCCCACTTTTCACGCCTCCGACATCCGACCTCCGACATCCGACCAAATCCCTTTCCGTCAACCGTACCCTTGACAAAATGCCCAAAAAGTGCTATAGTCGAGCGTATTTTGCATAGGCCTATTTGCCGAGTGCAAAGTACCGTGCGTTCTGGCAAGGTATTGGGGCCGAGCCTATGGACGCATGTCCGCCGAAATCAACGGAAGAAAAAAACAATGGCGGAAACACGTAAGCATGAATGCGTCAGTTCGTTCAAAAAATGGATCGTGAAGAGGAAGGAGGGCGCGGCTTTGGCCGGTGCTCTGATGGTGATGTTCGGCGGCCTAGCCGGCGGCTTGGGATGCCATGTTCTGGCTGAGAGCGTGTACGGCGGACAATTCCCGGGTTTGGCCATGGGTCTCGCCGTGATCATGACGTGCATTCTTGCGCCCATGGCCCTCGGCGTCGCCTTGGTCAAGGTTGTGTCATGGTGCGCTATCACGAGCGTGAATCTGACGGAAAAAACCGCAACGGCGGCGGCCAATCGATTTGACGACGGCGATTCCGGCGGACCGTGCAACGGATCCGGCATCAACTGCTTCGGCAACAACAAGCGCGGCACCAAGATCGGCACCGCGTTGACGGGCGTGATCGCGTGCGTGTCGGCCGATTGCGGCCGTCGCAACGACGAACTCGCCGTACAGTGCTCTCGCAACAACAGGCTCGCGCCCGCCAGCGGTCGAGCTCGGCTCGACGGTTGCGGTTGTTCCGAGCCCTGTCAGGATTGCACGTGTCGGCGCGAAGCCGCCAAGAAACGGGACGAGTCCGCATCGGACCGCCCCGTCAATCAGTCCGGTTTGGAGTCCGTGGGCAAGTTGCTCGACGGCAGGTTCGCCCTCGAGTCCATCGACGCCCTCGTCTCCAAGATTTCCCAGGTCGCGTTCCCCATCGCAAGCGCCTGCCCGGCCTATGAAGGCGGCGGATGGAGCTGATAAGTTCATTGGCTACTTTGAAAGCGGCTTGAAGCCGCTTTCGGAAGGGTCGGACGGTGTCCGGCCCTTTTTTTATTTTGTTGTTTTACTCCAACCTTGAATCCCAAGCCAGTTGGTACAGCGCGCGCATGGTTTCGGCGATCTCTTCGCTTTCGATAATGACACCGACCAGTTTGTTCTTCAAAGACAGGAGGGCGACTTTGTTGCCGTAGACCGTGATGTTGCCGTTGAACTTGATGTCTTTCCTGAAAATTTGCCGGCCCTTGGTTTTTTTGCGGTGCAACGACAACGGCGTCGACGAAAGCGCCATGACCCTGCCTTCGACGTTCATCTTGTCCATGGTTTGCTTGTTGGGCGCCAATTCCTGTTCGTTGAAGATTTGGCCGAAAGCGTCATCGTTCACGAAATCCCAAAGATTTGCCGGTTTGGTCGCCACCACGTCCTCGAACATGGATTTGAAGCCTTCCTTGCCTTCGAACATTTTGACCACGGGTTTTTCGCCGCGCTGCATCAGCTTAAGCTCGTCGGCCGCCGACTTTATGTCCTTGACCGTAGCCTCCATCATTTTGAGTTTGGCTTCGGCGATGGAACGCAAGCGCTCCGGCGATTCGGCCGCATACAGTTGTTTTTTGCCTTTTTCCACCGAACTCATGAGGCCTTGTTTGACCAGCGAGTCGATGGCCGTATAAATCGCTTGGCGCGAAAGGTTGGTTTTGTTGCCGATTTCGATGACCGTGCTCGGCCCAAGTTCGAGCGCCGCGATGTAAGTTTTTATTTCGCTGTCCAGGAAGCCCAGCGAACGCAAAGTGGGGGAGATGTCTCGCATATGAGGGGGAGAATACCATGTCGGAAGTCGGAAGTCATGGGAATAAACAAAAATCCCCCGAAGGGGATCTTGAATTTTAGTTTTTACCCACTGACGACCGACGACTTTCTACTGACGGCTTCCTCCTCTATCTCGCGTATTCGATAATTCTGGTTTCCCGGATGAGGGTCACGCGGATTTCACCAGGGTACTTGAGTTCGGCTTCGATTTTGGCCGCGATTTCGCGTGCCATGCTCAACGCCGTGAAGTCGTCCACGGACTTGGGATTCACGAATACGCGGATTTCGCGGCCGGCTTGGATGGCGTACACCTTTTCCACGCCTTCGAACGACGTGGCCACGGCTTCGAGTTCTTCCAAGCGTTTGACATACTGCTCGAGCGAGTCCTTGCGCGCGCCCGGCCTGGCGCCAGAGATGGCGTCCGCGGCTTTGACGATCACGCCTTCCAGGGTCTTGGGCTTGTCTTCATGGTGCGCGATGCATTGGTACCAAATCTCTTCGGGGAAACCGAACTTCTTTAGTATCTGCACGCCGAGTTCCGGATGTCCGCCCTGCATGTCGTGGTCCACGGCCTTGCCGATGTCGTGGAATAAGCCGCCCTTCTTGCAGACCGCCACGTTGGCACCCAGTTCCTCGGCCAGGACCGCGGAGAGCATGGCCACTTCGATTGAGTGTTGCAGCGCGCTTTGTCCGTAAGATGTGCGGTACTTGAGGCGACCGAGAATCTGCACCAGTTTGGGGTCGATGCCGGCCATGGAGATGCCGAGTTGGAACAGGGCGTCTTCCCCGGCCTTCTTGATGTCCAATGAGAGTTCCTTCTTGGATTCGTCCACGGCTTCTTCGATGCGTCCGGGGTGGATGCGGCCGTCGGAAATCAACTTGTCGAGCGCGCGTTTGGCCACTTGGCGGCGGATGGGGGAGAAGCCCGAGACCGTGATCATGTTGGGAGTGTCGTCGATGATGAGTTCGCAACCGGTCAGCAGTTCAAGCGTTTTGATGTTGCGGCCTTCGCGTCCGATGATGCGGCCTTTCATTTCGTCGCTGGGCAGCTCCACGTGCGTAGTCGTGGTTTCGACCACGTGCGAAGCCGCGATGCGTTGTACGGCTACGCCCAAAATATTGCGGGCGCGGCGTTCGATCTCGTCCGTTTCCTGCGCCTCGAGTTTGCGCACGCGGCTCATGAGCGTGTCCTGTTCCTGCTCCTCGACCAGCGACAGCATGCGTTCGACGGCTTGTTCGCGCGTCAAGCCCGCGACCTCTTCGAGTTTCTTGGACTCCTCGACCTTCATCTTTTCCACGTCGTCGATTTTGGCCTTGAGGTCGGTTGATTGCTGCTCGAGTTTCTGCTTGGCCGCATCGACTTCCAGCATCTTGGCGCCAAAAGCCGCTTCGCGTTCCACGAGCGAAGCCTGCTGCTTTTTAAGCTCCTCGTTCATGCGCTTTTCCTCCAGGCGCGCCTCTTCGAGAATCTTAATGGCCTTGTCTTTGGCTTTGACCATGACTTCCTGGTCTTTGGTCTCTGCCGCTTTTACGATCTGCTCGGCTTTGGCCTGTGCCTCTTCGAGCGTGTTTTTGGCTTTTTGGGCTTTGGAGGCGGCCAGGGATTGGGCAATCAGGTACCCGACGCCACCGCCGGCAGCCAAGCCCGCGATTAACGCAATAAAGACGTACATAATGTGAGTACGCTCGGCCGGAAACCGGTCGCATCTTCAACCTATGGCAAAAAACTATACCTCGCCCCAAACGTTTGGGCGATGGTTGGGTTTGTGATTTTCCCGCATGCGTTAGCCGAAATCATGGGAATCCACGGTCATGACGGAGGATGAATAATGGGGGATGCGAACGCGGATGCGTACCGGTCCAACCGAGACTGAATAATTGGTAATGGGAACGCCTATAGGTTACCAAAGGTAGGGGAGGTTGGCAACCCGAGGGAGATGCTTTGTAAGATTTGTAAAATTCATAAGATTGGGGCATTTGAAAATCTTAAATGCCTTATTTTATATTTCACTTGTCCGTAAATCTTATGAATCTTAAAAATCTTATGAATTTTACAAATTAAAAAAAGCCCTAAGGCTTTGCTACGAGTTTGTAGCGGAGATGGCCGATTTCGTTCAAGGTCTGCTGGTAGTCCACCAGCAATCGGTTATAAGCCTTGGGATCCAACGGATTCGCATCGAGTCTTTTCGACATCGAGCAATCTACATGGTCGAAATGCTCGTAATGTCCCAATAGCCTTTTGGCCAGGTTTTCCTTGCGGCGTTCCAACCATTCGAGCTTGAGTTGCGCCATGAGGCGAACAAAAAGGTTCATGGCCGGTCCTTGGGCACGGCTTTTTTGCCCATGCCCTTCTTCTCGGCCATATGCCGGATCACGCGGCGTTCCACGTCGTCAAAGGCGTCGA
>Ga0302253_1002033_pt1 | contig 10697 bp, 5 predicted proteins | sample AAG_RA_Trp_MG_FD_193537 | JGI IMG/M metagenome (GOLD analysis project Ga0302253, IMG submission 193537) | Enriched activated sludge microbial communities from anaerobic digester in WTTP, New Holstein, Wisconsin, United States - AAG_RA_Trp | ecosystem: Engineered > Bioreactor > Anaerobic >... | reverse complement strand
GCTTGATTCATTTTACGGAATAAGCTAAGAATTTCGCCTTGGGGCTTATGTTCAATTTGATAGGCAAGATATTCTGAATTAAAAATAGGATAAAGCTTCTTTTGGCACACAACAGAGTTTAGAATGTTATCCAGTGCTCTTTGCATTAATGGCATACCACCTGCAAAAGTAGCAAGATATATATTGGCATTTTCGAAGGTTTTAAACATATCTTGTAAGCCAAAATACAGCTCATATTCAAAGAAATCAAGTTTATTAATATCGGCTCTTGAAATTAAATCTAAAGTAGGCATATTCTTAAGATCAAATTCTATAATAGAATTAAAGTAGCCATAAGTTCCAAGTTCCAAAACCGTTACTTTATTAATAGAGATATTTAAAAAATCCGGTTTTTTTTGGGTTATTATGTTTTTTATAACATCAGCAGTTTCTGCTGTATTATCTGTTTTTATATATTTAATAATCCCATTTTGCAAATAATCTATTAGTTCTGTATTTATGTTTTCCTCATCTTCCAGAATTTTCTCAATGGCTTCTAATTTATTCTCAATGTTTTTTCTGTTAGTGGCAATTAAGATTAAGTGGTCAATCATATTGATTTTATGATCAATCATAAATCTCAACGATTTAAATAACATAGGACAGGTATATCCAATTAAATCATCATTTTTATTAGTGTTATAATTAGGTTCATTGGAGTAAGAGACATCATAGATAGGTTTTAAATAGTCAAAATTTTTTAATTCTTCATCTTTTATCTGAACTCTATATTTAGTTCCATAAGTATGATTCAAAAAAATACCCATCAAATCTCTTTTTCCAATAGTTTCAAACATTATATTCATCCATTTTTCCTTATATGATCTACGATTATCAAGAACCTTCTTTCTGATTGCTGAATGCCAGGTTTTAGCATCACCTAATTCTCCGGGATATTTATACTTTTTATCCCTTAAAATTAGGTTTTCTTGTAAAACATTATTATTTTTTAGATATTCTTCCATCGATTCATCTTCCTTTGCTTCTATTACTTGAGTTTGTAACATATCATCTTTATAAGTATATAACCTGATATTATCTACAGTTATTTTAATAGCACCTCTGCCGAAGTTTTTTCCGAACCCCATTTGGTGGCAGCGTATTTTATTAACATAATACCGAATCTTTTTTTCTATATCAAATGAAGTTTCATTTAAATGTAAGGCAAACATAAGTATAAATAATTCGGTTTTTGTTAGGTTATTGAACCTGCATTTGAATTTAAACATAGGATAAGATGGTGCTTTATCTTCCTTATAGCAAACCCAATCGTCTGATTCTGATTTTTCTTCTCTTTTAATTCCTAAATTCATAAGATTAATAGTGCGTTTATATACTTTTCTACCAGATAGTAATGGTTTTCCCAATTCAGGATGAGCTGGATCTCCCCAAGTATTCAGGATTAAATGTTCAGATTTACTTTCATCATATAATGCTTCATCGTCTTGCTTTAAGTAAAACTCATAAGAACTGGCTTTAGGCGTACCAGCTAAATAAACGGTATCTTTTTTTACTTCTCCTCCACCTATATAAGTAGCAAAGTTAAAATGTACTTTTCCTGCTTTGGAATTAAACTCTTTTTCAATATGTTCTCTTTGTTGCTTGCCCAATTTATCTTCAATAATCTTCAGTTCGTCTTTTTGAAGTGTATAACCGAATAAATTTCTTAAAAAACCCAGATTTATTTTATTATTGTCTGTTTGTTTGAACTCACAAGGTTCAATAGGAGAATAGTTTGGACTTTCTTTAATAGAATATTGATAAGCCCAAGGGTAATAGAAGGTTCTTCCAAAAGTATATACTTTTCTATTCTGATCTACTTCAAGAAATATAATATCGTTTATTTTAAAACTCTTCGAATTGAGTTTGGAAATATTTTTACTGATTTTATCCGATGGTTTAAGAGGATGATCTTGGAAATGATCACTGGCTAATACATTAATTGTGTTATCATATTCAACCAATTTTGAGTTATCTAATATGTATTTTTGATCTTGGGCCATACCACCATGACCAAAAACATTATGATGTTTTATCCGATGATTATTTTTTTTATTAAACAATTCAGCGAAACTTCCTGCTCCATCCAAGCCATCAGTATATTCAGTAAATTCTATGTGAATTTTTTTATCGGGAATATTGCATAATGTGCCTTTTCTATTTCGTATTGATGAAGATACAGCTGTGCAATTTTTTAGAAAAGAGTGTTTTTCAATCCAATCATCAATATTCTTTTCTATATGTAAAGGTATTTCCTTATCTTTATCCCAAACATATACATAGGGTTCTTTCAATGCGCATAGTTCAATTATCTTAGTATCATTATTTTTAATCACATTAGTTATTATTGCTGGGACTGTTTTCAAAAATCCTTCTTTATAGCTTACATTTGGTCTGAATAGGAATTTTCGGTCATTCAATCTCTTAATGGGTATTTGTAAGAGCTGAGCTATAAAAGAAGAAATCATTCCTTTTAATGAATGAGGACTTATTAGAATTTGATTGTCAACTTTCAATGCCTCAATTTTCGTTATATCATCATCTATAGCACTATGTTTATTTCCTACAAGCAGAGAATTTAACACATACATACTGCAATCACATTCACCTGTATATAAGTCCTCAGAATTCTCATTATAATAGTTAATTTCGGTTATATTGTTCTTTTCAGGATCAACCGGGATAAATTCATAAGGTAATTCTGATTTTGCTTTAATAATGTCTTTTAAGGATATTCTTTCTTTATCTGAAGTTTTGTTATTCATGGTAAAACCTCCATTCCCGGGTATTCATATTTTGCAAAACAGTTATAGTTTCATTCTCTCCGAATTCATCAAAAACACCTAAATCATAGGCAAATTTATAACGAGTATGTTTCTCTTTTATAATAGAGCAGTAATCAACTTTTTCCACATGGGGTGAAAGTACAAGTTCTGATTCTGAAAAAATCCATTTCCCTTCTTCTATTTGTAATAAATGGTATTGATGAATAGAGTTATACAGATATAATTCGTTAATAGTATGTAACCAATCTTCAATTCGATCTGTATTTCTCACAAAAAATACATAAGGTAGAGGAAAAATTCCTTTCAAATCTTTGTTTTCTTCTTGGTAGTTCAGTATTTTTTTATAATCTTCGGAATTCCACTTTCGTTCACCATACGCCCATAGATCCTTTTCATCATTTAGTATTTTCTGAATATCCTTTAAATTAATATATTGGTAATTCATCTTAGTTCTCCTTTTCTTTAATTGTTATTTTAGGATAGCAAGAGCCAGCTCCAATACTGATCATTCTATTGTCACACAGGTCTTTTATAAAAGCTATCATATTGCCAACTTCTTTTTCATCATTGGCATAGCAGCGAATTTGTCCCTCAAATGTAGTATTGAACAAGCATTCTTCATCAAATTTACTTGTTCCTAAAATGGCTCGGGTAAATTCATCTTCAGCATGGCGTTCTATAGTTAATAAATGTTTAGATTTATAATTAGTAGGATACAGGTCTTTAAAAAATACTTTTCCACCTACATCAGATTTTTCCTGTCCGAGTAGATTTTTCAGCCATTCTGTTTTACCATATTTATCCAAATAAAACGAAATAGCTCCTTTCAACGATGAACCCGGAATAAACAACTGTTTACCATCGTGCATAAATACAGCATCTATTTGAGGATTAATTTCGGATATTGGGCTTTGATTAATATTAGTTTTCCCTTCATTATATCTGAAGCTTAATTGTTCATCTCCTCCTCTGATTAGTAAACCGTTTGTTCCATATCCATCACTTTCATTTTTCACTTCCAGAATTACATCCCAGGTTTTAAAAACGGAAGGTAGATCTTTTTTTATATCATCTCGTAGGACACTTTCACTATTTTTTGTAGCGGATTTCAATGTTGCCCATCCCATTCCGGAACTGGAATAGCCACCAATAAATAGACCTTCTTTATTCCAGCTGTTAAAAACTTTTTCTACAGTAGTGATAACAATATTGTAGTCTATCTTTTTATTTATATTGCTGGCTTGTCTCATATCATCAATTATAAATGATGATAAATCTATCTCACAAATTGCCTTAATTATCAAGGGCTCTTTATGTATATGAGGATTTATTTGCCAAACTGAGAATTTGGATTCATATTCTGCTGTTCTCAGTTTTCTGTTTATTTTTACTCTGTCTCTTATCATTAATTCCGGTTTTTCTATTATAGATGAGCGAAAAACTATCGGAGAACCGGTATTATAATACTTCTTATTCTCATTGGAGTTTTCCATTTCTACTTTACCCATAAGAGTATTATATACATCATCTTCATTTTCATTATTTAGATGCCACAAGCGCTCAAAAAAGAGACCTGCAAAAGATGTACCAGGAATATAATACTCTCCTGCACCATTTTGAGCAATAATTCCAGCTCCAGTTTCCGGGCTTAGTATTCCACTTCCTATATGTAATGCCGTTTCTATAAGGAACTCTAAATTATATACTATCTTCTTCATTTTATTTCTCCTTATTAATTAAACTCAATGCCAGCGTAAAGCACTCTATCTTTTCTTCCTGTTCTTTGCTTATGCTTTCTATAGAGTAGCTATTAATACCCGTCTTATTTTCAAATGTTTGTTTTAAGCTAGTAAAGGGTTTATTGTCACCCTTTTCTTTGTCAGCACCATTTTTTAGCCATAAATATATTATTCTTGGGTCATTTTTGCTGCTGAGCAAATGGAATAGTTTCTTACTTTGAATAGAAAGCTCTTTATTATTATCTCTTATAATTCCAGCAATATCAGATGCTTCGTTATATAGATTATTATATTTTTCTGCCAAATTGGATGGATGGGAAATTAACTTAAATGTAATCTTTTTTGTATCCCCAGAATTGTAGTTTAGGTTTATATTAAAGGCAATATTCCCAAAACCTTCATTGCGTCTAATTCCGATTCCTTTTAGAGCTATGTTTTCCAGCTTTGAAGTGATATCAGAATTATCCGTATAAGAATATACAAATGTACTTCCAGCCGTTATCGCAGCAACAGCAAATCTTCTAATGCCGGCAAGTCCGCTAAAAGAATGTATTTTTCTGATTCCTGAAAAACTTTTTTCTAAGGTTAGTGTACCTTCCTCTAACTGTAATTCGTTTTCCAAATAACTTGCAGGTATAATTGAAGAATACAAAAGATCTGAATTAGGCAAGATTACATCTGAAACACAATTCAAAGTAAATTTGTTAGTAGATGTTCTTTGGGGGTATTCAGTTTTTTTTGTGGCAGGGTAAATTGCATAAGCTGATAGAGGTTTACTTCCTCTCCCAATATGTAGAAAATATTTATCATTAAAGAAAGTAACTAAATTTTCTTTCATTTTATTAGCTTCTTCTGCTGTAAGAAAACTGAGTTTTCCAATAAAATATGTACCTTTAGGAATGCAATCCTGACTAAATAAGCCAGATTCAATTTCTACTGATTGAGTTGCAGGATTTATACTATTGCGCATTTTTAATCCTAAAGATGGCTTATAATAAAACCATTGATTTTGGTCATAAATAATATAACCTCCTTGAAAACTCTTGTTGTCTTCCTTATCCTTGTTTTCATCAGTGGATTGGTCTTGAGACAGGATGTTACTTAGATAATAATTATTTTCCTGTTCATATACCCAATAGGGGAGGTCTTTATCAATACCAGCATATATCTCAGAGGACTTCTTCCTTCTCGCAGAGTCTGGTATTGGAGTTATAAAAGGGAAAATCTCAGAGCTAAATAATTTTTCTACATTAAAGTCATATGGGAGGGGAAGGAAATTACTAACCCTACATTTATCATCTTCCAATAACTCTAAACAAGGAGATGCATATCTTCCCAAAGCTACTCTTAATGCTCCTAAAAAAGATGTCCCAGGTATAAAATCCAAGGTTTTAAAATGATTTCCTGATTGTCCACCACCTGCAATTGTTACATCATCTTCAGTCCTAACGATAAGTACGAGTTCATTCATTTGTTGCATATTTTTAACATTTTTAATATCATAACTGTCTACAGCATCTAAAATGGATATTTCTACAGCACCTAAACCACGGCGTCTGTTACTTCCTAACCACTTGATGTTTAACAAACCTTGTCTTAAGAATTCTTTTAGGGTTTCTCTTTTGGAATTATTAGAATTAGCAAAATATAAATCTCCTATAAAAACAAATCCCTTACGGACACATTCTATACTGCGCAATGATTTAAATTCAGCTTTTCTTGCTTTTTTATCAACAGCAGTATAGGTATTAATAATGAATGGGTCTTCCCATATTTTTTCTGGAGTTTTTTTGTTTTCCGGCAATATTATTATATCCAACGATGCTTGATTGCTGTAAGAGAATATTTCTCTATATATATCAAAATAGCTTTGTTTCACTAAATTATCAGCAAAATCGCATAATTCTAAGAGTGACTGTCTTAATATTCCTTTGAAGGTCTCACTGTTTATTACAGGTAGCCATTTTCCATCAATTTCTTCTTTTGTGGTTCCATTATCATATAGACCTGCTTTGTTTAATCCATTGCCTATATGTAAATCTTCAAGAGTGTTAATTTGGAATTTTATATGTATCATTTTTGTTCCTCCTTATTACCTAATTCCGGGAATAAATCAATCAACTCTATAATATCTAACATCTTAGTTGAGTATATTTCATCACTATTTATATTAATCAAATCATATTTCATCCATTTCTCGTCTTTTAAATTCAATGCTTTGATCAAATGCTCTACATGAGAATGGCCCTTATAAATAGAGCTTCTTATAAGTTTGTATTTATTTCTGCCTATTTTCTCAGATTCACTGTTTTTTGAGAAGTTCTCTACAATTCTTTTCGCTTCCTCAAATATTGCAAGCGCTTCCTTTATTCTATAGGGTTTTTGGCTAAGAACTTCAAAATTTAACTTTTCTTTATTAGGATAGCTAAAATAATAATCCTGTTGTCGTATTGTTTCTATTGATTCAGGTTTAGTGGAAAATAACGAATGCCAGTCAATTGAGCTTGCTAATTCTGCATTTTCCCTGGCTTTAATTTTGGCAGACGAGAGAAGAGTTTCAGTAATATTATGAGCATGTAAAATTGGATAATTGTGTTTATAAAACAGCATGCCAGCTGAAAAAGATTTTTCCTCTTCAGCAGCAAAAAAATACTTTATAAAGGGATAAGCAAATTCTGGAATACAAAGTAATAAAATATCATCTCCACCCATCATAAGGACGATCAAAGGAAGTTTTTGCTGTTTGATAAATTTGCTTTCTCCACATTTACTTTGGAAATCATTAATTGCGCTTTGAATTGCATTTTTCATTCTTTTTCGGATACTTTCTCTATTTTGATACCAGAATTTTTCCATTGAGTATAATGCGTTACGATTTGTAAGCTTCTTGTCTCTTAAATCTAGTTGTATATTTCTAAATAAGTTTCCTGTTGCATTGCCATCAAGCTTAATCATACATACTTGATTCCCTTTAGGAGTTTCAGTTAATTTATATAATTTTTCAATATCATCGCAGGATTCATATTGAATTTCACTTTCCAAATCTTTCAACCATTGGGTCAAATAATCATTGGAAGTTCCCTTTTTTATCTTCTCACAATATAATTCTAAAATACTTTGAGCATAGCTTACCTCATTATTTTTTAATTTACCCTTCACTAATGGAATAGGATTTTCACCATCTATAGATAATTGCATAAATGGATTATCTATGGTAGGGGAATTTAAAATATGATGCAATTCCTCAATTAAACTATGGTCAAGCTCATTATCATATTTGGTAGATGGATCAAATGAATCTTCCAGATTAATTTGATACATAAAAAAATCCATCATCAAACCGGGAGCACAATCTCTTGCTTTTTTTGCTGCTTCTTTGCAGAAATGTTCCAATTGTTTCTTATCTTGAAATAACGCTTCAAAATGTCCTCCGCTGCAAGCTATAATTCCATCTCTGAAATTTTCCCAGGGTAAATCATATTTTCGTTCAATGGTGGGTTCTATGCTGTCCCAAGGTATTGAAGGACCTGCAGAAATATTTTTCTTCAGCTTAGTAAATTCCTCCGAAAAAAGGGAACCTACTACGGCATTTGCACCTAGAATATGCTTGAACTTTGTGGATTGAAAAATAAAACTTTGAACCTTCTTTGCGGATATCTGTAAAAGATATTGATTCATCTTATCACCTTCCTGTTTTTATTATTAGTTCAATCTATCCTTAGATTTCTGGTTTATAAATATGTCAAGCATAATTTATTTTTTCTTTTTTTCTGTTGGTGTTCTTAAAATTTCCATACATACAAAAACTTTTTCATATTGAGTGTCTAATACTGTAGATAAATTATATTGCAAGATTTTTTTGATATTTGTTTAAATAAGAAGAAAGACAGGAACAGCACTACGCACTCCAGAACTTTATTTCTCCTTTTTATATATGGTGCAGATGAGGTGGTGCCTCTTCGGCTTTTTGCACATTATTGCTACGGTAACTCTAGGGTATGTAATCAGGTAAGATCCGATTCTGTTTCCTAAATTTAAACTCTTGCAAATTTTCAAACTATCTCAGATTTGCTTTTATAAACGAGAATTTTATTTCTTTAAGAAGGGATAGATATTTTTAACCACATAAAAAACAAAAAGTGCCCTCAGCCCTCTGCCCTTAGCTTATATAAAGGAGTACTTTTATGTCCTTAAACAAACATCTCTATGTCGTCGCTTTTGATATCGTTTCCGATAAAATTCGCTATCGCTGTGTTAAAATTCTCCTTTCCTACGGACAAAGAGTCCAAAAAAGCGTTTTTGAATGCATCTTAAACGATAAACAATTCCTGGATATGAAATCCAAACTTGATAATACTATAAATCCCGATATAGATAGCATTCGCTATTATCTCCTCTGTGCAAATTGCGAAAAAAATATTTCTGTTTCTGGAATTGGCTTTTTCTCTTATGATGAAGAACTTATCATCGTTTAAGTTAGAACCTACAAAAGAACAATGTTCCCTTCGTTCCAAAACCCCTGGAAGAACTACATCCTGTCGTTCCCAAAAATATCCTCTCATTTTTGCCTTGACTTTTTTACCACTTAAATATTAAAAGACATAGTGGAAATTTATATTTTCTGTTTATCCAAAATGACACTTACAAAATATGCTAAAGGAGCTATAATTATGAGGTCTGACAAAATTTTGTTCAAACCCTTTATCCTGAAAAAAAGAACAATGATCTCTGATTTTTACCGGTATTTCTCTAAATTGAATAGCAATAATATACTTACACATTTTCCCGCTCTAATCGCTGCACCTTCTATAATTCCTTACTATCTATATAATTATATAAACAAAATAGTTATACCCCCTACCCTCAATGTATTAAATTGCATTCATCATCTTTTTTCTATCCCGGAATCTTTTACAGTTCATACATCTTTTCCTGTGCTATAAAAATTGAATTGACCCGTTTGAGGGGATTGTGACTTTTTGCCAGATGTTCTCTATCATTGCCCATTTTACTATAAAAATTGAATTGACCCGTTTGAGGGGATTGTGACCTTCCCAATTGTAAATAAGCGGGATAGAAATAAATTCTTCCATAAAAATTGAATTGACCCGTTTGAGGGGATTGTGACGAGATTAAACCCGGCTACTATCTCGGCCTCGCAGTCGTGGTATAAAAATTGAATTGACCCGTTTGAGGGGATTGTGACCAAACACAGAAGAAGTCAAATGCACATCAGACAAACATAAAAATTGAATTGACCCGTTTGAGGGGATTGTGACTGGTATCGGGTCCGGGTTGAAGTTCAGTGAAAATTGAATAAAAATTGAATTGACCCGTTTGAGGGGATTGTGACATCTTTCAAGACGATTGCCCAGGGAGTGTGGTTTGGTCTTTATAAAAATTGAATTGACCCGTTTGAGAGGATTGTGACCCTTCCCAATCAAAGAGGTAGGAAATCCCATGACCGCAAGATAAAAATTGAATTGACCCGTTTGAGGGGATTGTGACTCATATTCGTTTGGCTCATCACATCTTTCTGATTTCCATAAAAATTGAATTGACCCGTTTGAGGGGATGTCTCTCACAGATTTCACAGATGACACAGATAAAAGGTCTCACGCAGATTTCGCAGATGACGCAGATTTGAATAGGTAAGGGATGAACAGGATTATTGGGCAGAGAGCTGAGGGCAGAGGGCTGAGGGCAGAGGGTTGAGAGCTGAGGGCTAAGGGCTGAGGGCAGAGGGCGTAGAGAAAAATAGGTAAGGGATGAACAGGATTAAAAGGAGGTAAGGGATTTTAGATGATAATTATTTTAAATTGGTTTCAAGGAACTGTCTTGCAATTATATTTTAGTTGCTGGACAGCCATTATTTCTATCATTGAATAGCTATCCTAGCTTTTATGAAATCTCAACCCTCTCAACACTCTAAACCTTCTAAACCTTCTAAACCCTCAAGACCTTTTGACCTCTTGACCTCTTGACCCCTCGACCTCTTGACCTCTAGACCTCTTGCTTTTCAGACCCTAAAGAAAGTAATTGACATCCAACTGACAATTAAAAAGATGACTTGAAAAATGAAGCTGCTTGCTTCTACCTTATGGCTTTTTTATTGTGCTGATAAGGTTAAAAA
>Ga0302253_1002031_pt1 | contig 10717 bp, 12 predicted proteins | sample AAG_RA_Trp_MG_FD_193537 | JGI IMG/M metagenome (GOLD analysis project Ga0302253, IMG submission 193537) | Enriched activated sludge microbial communities from anaerobic digester in WTTP, New Holstein, Wisconsin, United States - AAG_RA_Trp | ecosystem: Engineered > Bioreactor > Anaerobic >... | reverse complement strand
TGTCGATGTCCTTCGGTTCCATGCTGGCGACCTGCTGGAATATCTGGATCAATTCCGGCGGCACTCCCATCATGGCCAGGTTGTTCATGACGGCTCCGACCGGGCCCTCCTGCATGCGCTTGACGATGTCCTTCCTGCCGCTTACGTCGAGGTCCTCCAGGAGCTTCGGCTGATCAATGGCTCCTCGCGTGAACAATTCCAGGGATTCCTCTCGCTTCTGGACGTTGCTCTGCGGGAGGGTGGACCCCGCGACGACGGTGAGTTTGGCCGGGATGATCATCTCGCTGCCGACGATTCTCTTGGTCTCTTTGATGCCGTCGCTGTTTTCGAAGTTGATATAGCGTGGCTCCGTCCCCCAATTCATCAGGTGTGACAGGTACATCCGTCCACGGTCCCGGATCAGCCTGGAATAGTTCCTGGTTTTCCCCCGCTGCATGGTGGCCTGCCGTTCCATCAATGCGGCCAGGGTCTTATAGGCGATGGCGTTGCTCGATGTGGTGAGTTGGTCCATTTCGAAGCTCTGCGCGACCAGAAGAAACAAATCCTTGAACATGTTGATCGACGCCTGGTAGTCCATGGATGATCCCGGGTAGACGAGCCATTGGATGGCGGCTGATTCCTCCGCGTTGACCGGGTTGATCTCGGAGTAGTAGTTGGTGAAATCCTCGTTCTCCACTCCGCTGGTCAGGGGGTTTTTGATCTTCGAACGGGCGCTCTTGTCCTTCTCCAGAACGAACTGGCTGGCGCTTTTGTTGAGCTCGTGGTTCAGCCATTCCAACTGTTCCAGGTCCGTGGCGCCCCAGGCGTTGGCTGGATCCTTGACGCTATTGGCTGCCGAGAACGGAAACTTGTCCCACAGGTAGGTCATCATGGCCTTGTCGTCGGGGAGTTGGTCGTTGATGCTGGGGTTGCTCCGGTCGTCCAGGACCTTGTCCCCGTTGCAGGCGACGACACAGCGGATGTTTCCCCGGTACTTGGCTTTCTCGTAGACCACTTCTCCGGGCTTTTTCTGTTTGCTCTCTTTCCCGCCTGCGGTGGTGTAGTCGTGGCACCAGCATTCAACGATCAGCACTTCATCGCTTGGCGCTTCCTGGTCCCGGTTCATCCAGTTGAATAATTCCTTGGCCGTCTCCGCGATCGTGATCAGCATGTTCTTCGGCTTTTTGGCCCCCTGCATGCTGTTAATGTCTCGCCTCTCGTCCTGCAGGTCCTTGATGATGTCGGAATCCGGCTTGATGAGGTCGGCTTTGTCCGGCCAGCGGCGCCGGGCCTCCCTGATGCTGAGGGGGTAGTAATGGAGAAGCGCCTCGCATTGCTGCAGGTTCCGGGTGTCCGTGAGCTTGACCGGGTACCAGCCGAAGTGGAACGGGCTGACGTTGATGGTCTCGACTTCGCCCAGGGGGTATTCCAGGTTGGGATTAAAAATCACCTTTTCGATGGCGATGCCGTTGGTCTCCCCGAGTCGGACGCTGCTGTCGAAGACGTCCTGCTGCTCCTGGTCGGTCCACCAGTGGATTGCGCTTTTCTGCAGGAGGTCGAATGCCTGGTCCTCTCCCTCCGGGAGCTCCTCCTGTTCCCCGAGTTGGACCACGTCGAATGTCGGGTTGTTGTCCGTCATCATGTTGCAGGTGCGCTGGACGTGGACGTGGCACAGGTTAATCGACACGAGGGGCACCTCGACGTCGTCGTTCTTCCAGTGCTTGTTCCGGATTAACTCGTGGTTGCGGTTCCATTGCTTGGGGAGGCCGAGCTCGTCCTTGTCGTCGAGGATCTCCTTAAGGATGGCAAACACGGTTTTCCCGACGTCGGCGTCGCCCTCCGGTGGGAGTAGTTCGGTGTGGTTGTTTTTTGCCATTATTTACGTCCCCTTTCTTTCTGTCGTTTCAGTTCGGCGCGGCGGTGGTTGTTGCGGTGCAGGCCGATCTGTCCCTTGGGGAACGCCTTGCCGCAAATCTCGCAGGTGACCTGTGTGTCACCCTGGGGTTGCTCCTCGGGCGCCATCTGTCTCAGGACGTCGTCCATGGTCTCCGGCGCCTGCTCCTCGTCTCCGTCCTTCCTGGCGTAAACGAAGCGGTCCCCTGCGTTGATGCGGTCATCCATTAAGAACGGCCTGTATCGGCAGTGTGGGCATCGCATAAACTCCCACTCTGTCCCCGGCTCGAATGGTGCGGGGTATCCGTGGTGGGCGTCCGGTGAGAGGAACATCTCCCCGGCCATGGGGTATTTGAGATCTCCGAGTCTGACGGTGGCGATGCGCTCCTCGCAGATCTCGCAGTAAACGTCGATGATGGTTTCGGGGCTCATTTATCCTTTCCCTCCGGTATGGTCTTGATTCTCTGTTCCGCTTTCTTGGGGGCTTTCATGGCTCGGATGTACGGGTCTTCGGTGGGCCGTGGCTCCTTGTTTTTGGGCGCCTCTGGTGGCAGTATCCTGGCGGGTGGCTGGCCGGCGCTCTGCCTGCCCATCTGGAATCCCAGGTAAATGACGCCAATGAATGCGAACGCGAGAATGACGACGATGGTTGCTCCGGCTGCTACGTCAATCCAGGTCATGGAATATCCTCCTATCTCGGTGCTGGTTGCGGGTGTTGCGAATGAATCGCTGGGCCTCGATGTGGGCCGCTTCTTCTAGCGAGGGCTTCTTCTTCCCCTCGATATGGTCGATGTGCTGGTTTACGAGGTCCTTGAGCTTCTTCTCCTTGTCGTTGGCCGCGGCCATACTGTCCATCAGGTGGCCGACGGTGGCCAGGTTGTCGACCTGGTCGTCGTGTTCTCCCCGGGGGAAGCGCCGAATCTCGTGCTCCAGAGGTTGCAGCCAGTCCGGTTGGTTGATGCTCCGCTCCGGCAACAGGACGTATCCCTGGCGTACCCGTCCCTGAATGCTCCGGACGTTGGCGATCTTGTCCTGGTTCTGTTTGGTGACCGTCTGCAGGTTGATGTAGGTGTTCTGCTCTCCCATCATCTTGCGTAAAAACGGGCCGATTGCCTTGATGATGTTGTCGCCCTGGCATCCCCATATCAGGGGTTTGTGCTGTTTCTGCGTCTCGATCATCTTGGTGGCCACTCCCAGGGCATCCCATTGCCCTCTGATCACGTCCAGGACGTAGATTCGGTTGTCGCTGTTTACGCCGGCGATCATGATGCTGGTGTAGTCGGCGGTGGTCTTCTCGCTTAATGCCGTGTCAATCGCTGCGTATAGGTTGAGATACTTTGGCCTTTCCCGGTATCGCCCGAAGTCGGTTAGCTTGAAGTAGGCGTTGGTGTCCTCGGGGCTGGGGTCCAGGAGGTACTGGCAGTTCTTCGAGGCATATCCCCATATGACGTAGTTTCCGGTCTCCGTGACCATTGAATAAACGCGTTCCCTTTTGTGCGGCGTGATGGCGACGACTTTGTCTTGTAGATCGATAAAACTTCCTGGCTCGTCCCATATGGTCTGCATCAATTGCGATGCTTTGGCAGGCTGCCCGTAATTGATAATGTCGACCTTGGTCTGCTTGCCTCCATTGATCACAAACATCTCTGCGCTTTTGTATCCGCGTTTATCCCGATAGATCTTGAATGGGATCTGTAACTTGGAGAGTGTCTCTTCGATTCTGGCCGTCACTGCCGGGTTCTTGGCGCGTGATTGTGTGATCACTGTCGATCCATGTTTGCAAGCGCCTTCGCCGTCGATCATCCCTGCGAGGTATGCCCACTCTCGTGAGTCTTTTTTGCCTGTCGGCGGATCGATTACGTGCATCAGGCGACGTCCAACTTTGGCGGGAAGGTATGGTGGACGTTTCCTGGGAACGTCATATCTCCGGTCAATCTCAGTCCCGAAGCGCCCTGTGTACCATTGGTGGTCGGGCGTACAGATGATTTCCCGTCCGCTCTCCATGGTAAGTTTAATCGTTTCCGCCATTCTGCTGTTCACTTCTGTGACCTTTGCCCGTTTTATCTGCGCTTTTTGACCGTGGTTAAAAACATAACCAACCACATCTTCGCCCGGTTTGATCGCCCCTATTGCCTTAAATGTTCCATCTGCCATCCATACTGGTGCGTACCCTGGGTTGCAGGAGAAAATGTACTCTCCGACCGTGGGGTCCTTCCTGATGGCTGTCAGCACATCGAGGTTGAACTGTTCCGGCCAGAGGGCTTGTCCCGTATCCGGGTCGATTGCCGGCTTCCGATATACGGTGTATCCTGTCCCGTCCTTGGACATATCGCAGTGGAGGTCTCCGTCGTCGTAGATAGTCCCCGCGATCTGAATGTTCCCTCCGGTCTGCAGAATAGAAGAACGCATGAGTCCGTAACCATCACGGCACTTGTCCATCTGCTCACGTGTCGTGCAGGTTTCCGGCGTAACGATGTCGTCACACTTAATGATCGGGAAATGAAGACCGGTCGGCTGGTTGTCCAGGCTCGTTGCCTGGAAGCTCGGTTCCTGTCGTCCAGTATGGTGGGGTAGGATGAATTCCTCATCCGTCCATTTCGGCGCCTGTTTGAAGGGGTTCTCCCAGGTGTAGTCGGGGAAGAGTTGTCGAAAGAGAACATTTTTTTCAAAATGCCACTTAATCGCCCTTGTCTTCTTGACGCTCCGCTTGAGGGCGTCGCATACGATGGCGATGGGTTCTGCTGGGTGACGGATGTACTGTCGTATTCCATCTGCGATGGTGAAAACCTGGGTCTTGCAGTGGCCTCGTGGCAGCAGGTAAAGGGATAGGTTGCGCTCTCGCTCGATCTCCCGGCAGAAGTCGCTGTGTACGGGTCCGGTGAGCCAGTGGTACCCGAGAACGATCTTGGCCATGAAGTAGAGGTCATGCTTGGCTATCTCCCGCATCACCGTCTTTCGGTCCCACAGGTCCGGCAGGGATGCCAATGCTCTCCAGTACCTCTCTAAGAGCGGGTCCGATCTCATGATCGTGATGGTGTTCATGGTCCTGCTTTACCGTCCCTCCTACTTCAATCTTTTCGACTTTCCCCCATCCGAAGCGCCTTTCGAGAATGTACTTGATGTCCTCCGAGTTACCGGCAATGGCTTTTGTGTAGAGCTTATTGGCGAGTTGGGCCTCTCCTCTGGCTCTCCCCTGGCTTAAAGCGTCCGAGAATTCGGCCATTTCGCGCTTCCTCTTGTAGAACGTGTCCTTCCCTATTCCTAAATAATCGTAGATTTTCTCGTCAGTTAGCCCCTGTGCCGCGAGTGTTTGGACTTCTTTCAAGTTGATCTCGATGGGCTTGCGCCCTCGCTTGGCCATGGTCCCTTCTCTCCCTGGAATGGGTGATCTTGGAATGATGGTGGAATTATAACCCCTGTTTTTTGGGCGATTTGGGGCGTGTGGACAAACGATGCTTGAACGGGGTGTCTGTGATACCTGGGCGATGCCTGGACAGGGGAGTGACGCGAAAAATTAATACTTGACAGGTTTTGGGGGTTTTGTTCTTTGCGCTGTTTCTGAGCGTCTAAGCTATTGATTTAATGAGATAAATAAATAAAGTGAGATATATTTCACACTTATCCATTTTATTTCATATTATTTGTCATAAATTTCTTGACAAATAATATTATAATGATAAATTGTAATCAAACAGCGCAATCAAGCGCACCCCGGCATGAGCAACCTGGGGAAAATAAAAAAACGACGAAGGGAGAAACATCATGGAAACAAAATCAATGCAGGAGATGCTAGAGAGGTTGCACGCGGCAGGTAAAATTGAGGCAGGTAAAACATATCAGATTATGCCCTCGGATTGCAGAGGTGATGGCTATGATATAGCCATGCAGTCCCGCCCAGATGAGGGAGGGGAATACATATTGGCTAATGGGTTGATCTGCGATGTGTCGTGCTCGGCGCGATGTGGATCACAAAAATGGGACAATGGTATCCCTGTAAGCTATCGGTTGCATGCCCACAGCGCAGCATCAGATGAGGCGGATAGACCAAAAACAGCGACGGATTGTATTGGGTGGGAAATATATGCCCTGTGTCGGAGGATGGGGGGAAAATTCAGGGATATCTCCTGCCTTACAAAATACGAGGTATCTCCGCGTAAAACCATGATCTATAGAGGGGAAATTTTGAGCTGCGTTGCCAACAAATCGCAATTCGCGGAAATGGAAAATCTGACCCGTGGATATGGCTACGTAGTGGGCCGTCCCAGGTATCAGGATGTTGTTAATAAATTAATGACGGGAGAATTACGTTAATAAAAACCCCCTCCCGGCGACCGGCAGGAGTTGCCGCCCCCGTTGAGCAGCGGGGGAACCGGGAGGGAAAGGAAAAATAACACATGGAGGTTATCATGGCAAGGAAGAAAACATCACCAGAAATCACAGAAAAGAGCGCGGATTTTTACAAAACAACCTGGGGCAGTGTCAACGCGGGCACAACCTATGTCCTGGATGCGTTTCCGGCGCTCTACAAGCGGACGCTGGAGGATCTCAAAGGGCGGTTCTCCCGCGAAGAGTTGCTGCTGATGATCGACGTAAACAATGGGCTATGGCTCACCCCTCGTATCGCTGGACAGCACATGGATGCGCAGGTGTCCGATGGGATCGCCCTGGATCACCTTGATGAGAAATGGGAGATTGACGGTGATGCGCTCAATAAAAAAGTTGCGGATCTCTCCATTTTTGAGGCTGCATGCCTGGAGATCTGGATCATGGCGTTTTGGGAACAGGAGGCGCCTGGGGATATTGAAGCGTATGTGGCGGAACTTATGGCAAAATGATCGTTTTTTTGGAGCGCCGCTCCACGATTAATCGACCATCCTCCATGGCGATCACATCGCCAGGATTACCATGGCCGCAAGTCGAGACGCCTCGCTTATAAATACGACCGACAATATCGACGAACTGGATCACCCGGTGATGGTTTTGAGGCGCGTGTTCACATCCCCCGTCGACCTGCCTGCTTTCTCGTCGGGGGATGATTCTCCCGGAGACGAGGCCGTAATTTTAGATTGAAGATCCTTGAGGATTGACAGCATCTCGTCTTCGCGATTGATCTGCCCGAGTATGGCCCGGATAGCCGTCGATGCGGAAGCCATAATCTGCCTGACAACCAAATTGTCGCTACGCATGACATCGAGGACGACCCGCAGATAAGTCCGGAACTCCGGCTGATAGGTTTCGATAAGTTGTTCCATTGTTGCGGTGGACACAGGTTCCTGGCCGGTCAGCAACCATACCAAGTCGACCTCAAAGATCTCATCCAGGAGGATCGCCTCAGAAACAGTCGGCTCCTGCTGGTCAAGCTCCATCCGCTTAAATTTACTCTCCGCGGCCGCTTTGCTTTTGGTCACCCCGAGACGCGAGCCGGCATCATACTGAGACCAGCCCCTTTTTTTTCGCAGAATTGAAAGTCTTTCGCCCAATGTTGTCATAATTCACCAAATTGTAGTTGACAGATAGTCATAAAACGCTTATATCCATGTGCCATGGAAACTACACTTAGGCAATGGATGACAAAGAACCACGTTTCTGTCACGGACCTCGCACACATGACGGGGTCAACGGTGAGTTATGCCTCCCGGTTATGGAGAGGCCAACGAAGGCTCTCCCCTGAGAAGGCGATCCAGTTCCAAGAAAAATACTGCCCCGAAATACCCTTGGCTGAACTTTTAATAAAGCCACCCAAGCAACCAAAATACAGCCCGAGAGTATCACGCGATATTCCGCAAGACAAGCAAAAAAAGCCTGAAAAAGGGCATAAATTTAAAATAAATCAACAAAATAGGCAAAAAATGGACGGGAGATAGGAATATCCGATGGCCAGCCCACAGGTTGAAGACGGATTCATACCCATAGCCAACGAGATTGCGGAGGCTTTAATGCGGATCAATCTTTCGCCATACGAATCCAGGGTTCTATGGTTCATTTTCCGAAAGACATACGGATGGGGAAAGAAGACTGATTGGATCACCCTTTCCCAATTCTCTGCCTGCATCCACCTGGATAGACGTCTCATTTTCCGAGCAATAAAATCCCTCGAACATAAAAACATGGTTGTCATCGAAAAAGATGACAAGGGCAACATACGATACGGATTCCAGAAGGACCACGCAAAGTGGACGTCTGTCATCAGCAGAGATGACAAAGAAGCCACCCCGCTGTCATCAGCAGAGATGACAACTGTCATCTGTACCGATGACAAGGTGTCATCTGTAGAGATGACGGGACTGTCATCTGTAGAGATACACACAATAGACAATATTACAAAAGACAATTCTACAATAAACACTATTACAAAAGACAAGGGGAAGCGATCCCCAAAAGCGCCTGAATATTCCCTCCCCGATTTTATAGATCAGGACACCTGGGATGCCTTCGAAGAGATGCGAAAAAAGATAGGCAAGCCCATGACTGATCGCGCCAAAAAGATGATCGTCAACGAGGCCGTCAGATTGAACCAAAAAACCGGGGACGATATCAACGCCATTATCGATCAATCCACGCGCAACAACTGGCAGGACGTATACACACTCAAAGACAAGACACCGAGAAGGGGAAACCAGCAGGCCCCGTCAAGGACGGATGGCATAGCGGAATGGTTAGACCGAAAGCAGAAGGAGATGGAGGATCGGACATGAAAAAGCAGGATTTGGTTAAATTTGCAGAACTGATGGTCGTGATGGCTGAGGTCTACGACAGCGGAAGGCCCCCCAGCGCCATCAAGACGGAAGTGTATTTCAAAGCCCTTAACGGATTTGAGATCACGGCCATCCAAAAGGCAATCGAGCGCATGATCATGGAGCGGGTCTACCCGTCATTTCCGAAACCCGCGGAGATCATCCAGGAGATCCAGGGCACGACCGAGGACCGCGCTACCACCGCCTGGATAGAATTCATAAAAACCGTCAAAAGAGTTGGGACATACGAGAGCGTTCAGTTCAGTGACCCTGTAATACACTCGGTTTGTGAGTTTATGGGAGGATGGACAGAGGTAGGAAAATGGCTCGAGGCAGAACTCAAGTGGAAGCAGAAGGAATTCGAGCGATTGTACAGCATTATGTCCAACAATGACAAACATCCACGGTATCTCCCAGGGATCTTTGAATCGCAGAATGGGACCGAAAATACGAAGATCATCCAGATTGGGCATAAACCAGAGTTGAAAATGATCGAAGGGGGAAGGGGATAGCATGAACACTCGCACCAGGAAAAACACAATCGTAGATCCCAAGAGCGAAGCAGCCATCACCAGGAGCATCCGGGATCTGCTGAATCGAATGAACATCTTCAACTGGAAAAATTGGGGGGGACCTATGGGGACGAAAGGCGTCCCCGATATCCTGGGTATCTACAAAGGACAATTCCTGGGAATTGAAGTCAAGACCGCGAAAGGGAAGGTTCGACCGGATCAGGAGCAGTTCCTGGAGAACATACGGAAACACGGAGGCATCGGATTCGTCGCCCGGAGCCTCGACGACGTGATCGACAACCTGGGACTGCGGGACCGGTTCCTGGATTTTGGGGGCAGATAATGCAGCAGCGGAGACACAGCGCCCTGGAATCCATAACCAACGTCCTGGCCGGCTACGGAGTAGCGATAGCCTCCCAGGTTTTAATCTTCCCCTGGTTCGGCATTCACGTATCGATCCGGACAAACCTCTGGATCGGCGCCTGGTTCACAATCATATCCCTGATTCGCTCGTACATTTTACGGCGGATCTTCACAAATTTAACCGAGAAAGGATGAACAGATTGGCACACAGTAACTACCCGTACACGCAAGGAGAGGACAATCAGATCAGGGCAGCGATTGAATCATTCAATGGGTGCAAGATCCCTGCGAATGTCTACAAATCCCTCGCATGGACGATGGGGAACCGGCACACGGTCGCATCGCTCATGTCCAGAGCCTCACGGCTTAGACATGGAAGAAGCGGTCGGAGTCCCGACAAACTTGCAACTCGCGTCCACGAGCAGCCAGAACTACCCAGCAAATATCCTGCCACAGCACCTGTTGTGCGAGAACAGCAAGGTCTGCCGTTGTACAAGGGGAGTGAGATTATAAATGCTTTGCGCTCCGCAGCCGACTGTCTACAGGCGGTAAGAACACAAATCATTGATAGAGCGGCCCTGGAAGAAAAATGTCTGCAGCAGCAGGCCAAGATTAAAGAATACGAGAACATATTCAGAACGATACAGGACGCGGCAAATCCTGTAAAGACGGACGCCCAGGGAGGGCAGGCATGAACATGAACATACTGCAGCACATGCTGGATACCGTCACAATGGACAAATCCCCCTGGTACAAGCGGAAATTCGTCTCCGTCCCCCGGGTAAACTTCAACGCCAAGTACCCACAGCGCCACCAGGGGGCAAAGGAGTGCGCCAGGAGACAGCGGCAGAGGGAACGGGCAGCGCTCAAGGGAGTAAGCATCCAGCCATGAAGATCCCCAGCCGCCAGACCCTGGAGAAGACCCTCGACGACCTGTGGCCGAAGCGGGTCAAGGAGCGTGACGGGTACCGCTGTCAGTACCCGGGATGCAACTACCACGGAGACGACGTCGAGGCCCACCACATATGGGGACGAGGCCACAAGGGGAGCCGATGGCTTCTCGATGACGGGATAACCCTCTGTTGCAGATGCCACCGGGAGGCCGAGAAGCACCCCAGGGCATTCCGGCAGATGGTCGAGGACAGGTACCTGGGAGAGGAAAGAATGACTGTGATCACCCAGGCGGCGAGAGCGGTCTGCAAATGGACCGTGGAACAATTAATCGAGATACGTGAT
>Ga0302253_1002030_pt1 | contig 10722 bp, 5 predicted proteins | sample AAG_RA_Trp_MG_FD_193537 | JGI IMG/M metagenome (GOLD analysis project Ga0302253, IMG submission 193537) | Enriched activated sludge microbial communities from anaerobic digester in WTTP, New Holstein, Wisconsin, United States - AAG_RA_Trp | ecosystem: Engineered > Bioreactor > Anaerobic >... | reverse complement strand
GATTGAATCCCGGACTTGATTTGACGGACGACTTCCTCGCAGATGTGCGGGCCGGTCATATCTGAAGGCGAGCGCGTACCTATTCGCACCACGATGCATCGCCTCCCGGTTTTGGCATTGACAGAAAAAACCTTCTTGCTCTATGGTTTCACACAAAAAATATTTTCTCTCATCTGCTGTGATCAAAGGAGAATATATTTCATGCGGCTTAATCCCCTTCTGTATCTGGTCCTGCTCCTTTCTCTATCCGGATGCGTGACCAAAACGCTGCCGCCGATCGCGGTCAGCATGCCGAACCGAGTCATCCATTACCAGCGGGAAGTGAAACCGATCCTCGACCGGCGCTGCACGGTTTGTCATTCCTGCTACAATTCCCCCTGCCAGCTTAAGCTGGATTCGTATGAAGGGACCGACCGGGGCGCCACGAAACGGGCCGTTTATAATGCATCACGCCTTAGGTCCATGGACCCGACCCGCCTTTTTGTCGATGCACAGACCACCCAGGACTGGCGGAAGAAAGGATTTTGCAGCGTTACACAGAGCACTGTAAGTAATGATGCGAATGACTCGATCATGATCCAACTCCTATCACACAAAATGAAAAATCCGAAAAGCAGCGGCGAGTACCATCCGGAAGTGGATGAACTGACCTGCGCCGAGAATCAGGAAGAATTAAGCGGTTACCTCGAAAAGCATCCCAATCGCGGCATGCCCTACGGATTTCCGCCGCTGACAGAAAATGAGTTCGAAATTATCGCCGGCTGGCTGGCGCAGGGCGCAAAAGGACCCGATGCCGCCCAGCAAAAGGAACTGGTTACCCCAAAACCCGGTGATGCTCAAGCCATCCAAAAGTGGGAAGCTTTTCTGAACCGGGAAGACGCCAAACACGCCATGACGGCCCGTTATCTTTACGACCATCTCTTCCTGGCCCATTTGAAATTCGGCACCCCAACCAACGAGTTCTATGAACTGGTCCGCTCGAAGACCGCACCCGGTATGCCCCTCGATCTGATCGCCACCGTACGCCCCTATGACGACCCCGGCGTAAAACGGGTCTATTATCGCTTCCGCAAAATCCACACCACCATCGTCCATAAGACCCACATGGTCTTTGATATGAGCGACGCACAACTGCAGCGCATCAAGGAACTCTTCATTCAGCCGGAGTGGCTGCAGACGCCGCACATGGTCGGTTATGATCCGATCGTAAGCGCCAACCCGTTCGCCGCATTCGAGCAGATTCCACCCCGTTCCCGGTACCAGTTTTTACTGGATAATGCATACTACATTATCATGACCTTTATTCGTGGCCCCGTCTGCAAGGGTCAAATCGCCCTCAATGTGATTGACGATCATTTTTGGGTCATGTTCATGGATCCAGAACACGATCTGAGCGTCAAGTATCCCGGTTTTTTAAAATTGCACAGCGACAATTTGCGGATGCCCATTGAGAAGGGAAGCGACCCGCCTGTTTTCTCGGCACTCACCAATGAGCATCGCAAGGCAGTGATTGAATTCTATAAAGCCCGGCAGGACCACTACACGTCACTCAACTACGCAGGCCTGGGATATGACGCCATCTGGAAAGGCAGCCGCCCTTCCGATGCACCGGCAATCACCGTCTACCGCCATTTCGACGGCGGTTCGTCACATCGGGGCGTTCTGGGAAATCTCCCCAAAACCCTCTGGGTGATCGACTACCCGCTTCTCGAGCGCATCTACTATGCCCTTGTCGCCGGTTTTGATGTTTATGGAACCGTGGGGCATCAGTTGGCGATACGCCTCTACATGGACGCACTGCGCGTAGAGGGAGAGAGCTATTTCCTCGACTTTATGCCTCCGGAAAAGCGGAAGGAAATCATGCAGTCATGGAATCTGGGGCTGGATCTCAAGGATTTGCATTATTATCCGTCCGGCCTGCCGGCACAAATCGCCTTCCTCACGAACGATCCGAAACGTGAATTTATTGAGCATATCGTGAAGAAACACCTGCTGCCCTTGACACAGATTTCCTTCGACCCCATAAACTACCTCCCGGCAGGGGCGGCATATCCTCAACTGCCGACGGCTTATCACACCAAGGAAGATTACATGCGAGCCTTTACCGCCCTTTCCCGGCCCGGAACGGCTTTTTTTTCACTGGTCAACGAACATGATGCGAATCTGGCCTACGTGAGAATCCGCTTGAAAAATGGGACGGACGTGACCGGCTCCATCGTGATCAACCGCTGGCATGATAATGTATCCTTTATGTTCGGCGAGGACGGCCGCCTCGATCCCCGAAAGGATAGCGCCGATTTTCTTCCCGGCATCATTGGATCCTATCCGAACTATTTCATTGATGTTCACGCCGAAGATTTACCCGATTTCATCGATCTCCTGGCTCATTTCGAGAAAACTCCAAATGATGTGAAACGATTTGCCAAATACGGCATAAACCGCGCCGATGATCGACTGTGGGAAACCTATGACTGGTTTCAGCAGCGGTTCAATGAAGATGAACCCGTAGAGGGTGGACTTTTCGATCTGAACCGCTACTACTATAAGGCCTACTAACAGATTGTCCGAAACATCAACCGGAAGACGGCTTTTTTGAATCGGCTGCATAACCCTTTGGCACACATGAAAAGAACAGCTCCGTACAGCCCAGGTAGGCTGGATATATCAGAAAAAATGCATGCGGTTCGTCTTGAGCAACTCTTTTTCATGACATGACAACAGACAAACGGTCTGGACGGCATACGATCACTACAAAAACATCCGGCAAATCCCTGTATTAATGCCAATATTTCGTTGACACGCCGATTTTTTGTTCCTATAGTTCACCGTAAAATGAACACCTTTTAGCCTGCCTTATGCACGATATGCAGACTCCTTGACCGGCGTCACGCCGACAAGATTATCGCATGGATTGAATATGAGTCTGAGGAACCAACGGTTCTTTTGATGTGATTATCCGGATATTGATATTATCGAAGAGTAAATCTATGCATTTTAAAAAATTATGCCCCCGCCATTTGTCTGTCGGCTTACCTTTCATCCCGATTTTTTTTTGGATCGCCCTTACAATCATCCCTTTTCTAAGCGGTTGTCATCAAGAGAATAAGGTTCAGCAAAATGCACCGCCCGAAGTCTCTGTAATTGAGGTTATTCCACGGGATACGCCCGTGGCTTTCACCTTCGTCGGACAGACCCAGAGTTCCCACCAGGTGGAAATACGCGCCCGGATCAATGGTTTTCTCAACAGGCGTGTCTATACCGAAGGGGCCATGGTTAAAGCAGGCCAAGTCCTCTTCGAAATGGATCCCAAACCTTTCCAGGTACAACTCGACCAAGCCCAAGCGGCGCTCACCAAGCAGCGGGCAGCGCTGGATGTGGCTCAGGCCAATCTGGCCCGTGTCAAACCGCTGACAGAATTGGACGCCCTGTCACGGAAAGATCTTGATGATGCCACGAGCCGTGCCCAGTCTTCCGCGGCCGAAGTCGAACAGGCAAAAGCCCAGGTCGAATCGGCCAAGCTCAACCTGTCCTACTGCACCATTACCTCACCCATCGACGGAATCACCAGTGCCGCGCTGCAGCAGGATGGGGCTTACATCAGCGTTCAGAACAATCAGCTGACCACCGTCATGGTTCTCTCTCCCATGTGGGTCAACTTCAGTGTATCGGAAAATGAGATGCAGAATTTTCGCGCTGCGATCAGCAAAGGTTTGTTAAAGCCCCCGGCCCCGGACCGGTACGAGACGGAGATCATTCTCGTTGACGGAACAATCTATCCATTCACCGGACGGATAACCTTTGCGGAACCCATGTATGATGAAAAATCAGGTACCTTTCTGAACCGCGCCAGCATCCCGAATCCTGACGGCGTTTTACGGCCCAACCAGTATGTGCGTGTGCGCCTAAAGGGTGTTACAAGGCCGGCCGCAATTCAGGTGCCTCAGCAGGCGGTTCAGATGGGGGCCAAAGGGCACTTTGTCTGGGTGGTCAATTCGGACAACACGGTTGATCCCCGTCCTGTCGAAGTCGGTGAATGGTACGCTAACAATTGGTTCATCAATGACGGCTTGCGGCCCGGCGAACGTGTGGTCGTCGAGGGCAGCCTTGGATTGCGTCCCGACATGAAAGTTAAGACGCAATCATATGAAGCAAAACCGGCTTTGAATGCTGAGGGCATGGAACCGGTCAAAAAAGATCAGCGTTAAGAACAACAAGGAAGGCGAATACCAGAGGCCCGGTCTATGTTCTCCAGGTTCTTCATCGAGCGACCGATTTTTGCAACGGTCATTTCTCTTATTATCGTTATTGCCGGTCTGATCTCGATGAAAAGTCTGCCCATCGCCCAGTACCCATCGATCACACCCGTTCAGGTAACCGTTTCCGCCTTCTACCCCGGCGCCGACTCAAAAACTGTTGCCGACGCCGTGGCTGCTCCTCTGGAAACCCAGATAAACGGCGTCGACAACATGATCTACATGACATCAACCAGTTCCAGCGCCGGCCAGTTGACGCTCACCGTTTACTTCACGCTCGACACGGACCCCGATATCGCACAGGTCCAGGTACAAAACAGGGTAAATCTGGCGACGCCGCAACTGCCCGATGCCGTGGTGCAAAACGGGGTCTCTGTACAGAAGAAATCTTCCAGCATTCTGATGATTCTGGCTCTCTATAACAAAGACGGCCGTTACAAACCGGAATATGTGGACAATTACGCCAATGTCTACGTTCTTGATGCCATCAAGCGGATCAATGGTGCCGGACAGGCGGGTATATTCGGCGTTGCCGACCAGGCCATGCGCATCTGGATGAACCCGGACCGGATGGCTTCCCTCGGGATTACAACAACTGATGTCCAGCAGGCTGTTGCATACCAGAACGCCCTGTTTGGGGCCGGTCAGATCGGCCAGCAACCCACGGAGGGTTTTGTCCAGCAGAATTTCCCGGTCGTCACTCAGCCGCAGTTTGCCCAACCGTCGCAGTATGAAAACATCATTCTGCGGGGCAACCAGAAAGGGAGTGCCATTGTTCGCATCAAAGATATTGCCCGGGTCGAAGTCGGACGAAAACAGTACATCACGGAAAATAAGCTCAACAATACCCCCGCAACGTTTATAGCAGTCTATCAGCAGCCCGGCTCGAACGGTCTCGACGTTTCTGCGGCAGTGCGCGAAACCATGCAGGAATTGAAGAAGACGATGCCTGAAGGGATCGAATATGTGATCGCACTGGATACGACCGACTTTGTTCGGCTTTCCATAGAAGAAGTCATCCACACCCTGATCGAAGCGATCATTTTAGTCCTTTTGGTGGTTTACCTTTTTCTGCAAAGCTTCCGTTCCACGATCATCTGCACCGCGGCCATTCTGGTGGCATTGATCGGAACATTCACCGGCATGCTCGCTCTGGGATTTTCCATCAACCTCCTGACCCTCTTCGGCATCATCCTGGCAATCGGCATGGTCGTGGACGATGCCATCGTGGTGGTGGAAAATGTTGAACGCAACATGACCAAGAAACATCTGCCACCGAAGCAAGCCACCATCGTCGCCATGGAGGAAATCGGCAGCTCTCTCGTTGCCGTGGTGCTGGTCATGGCTTCGGTTTTTATTCCCGCCGCCTTCTTGCCGGGCACCACCGGACAGCTTTATAAACAGTTTGCCGTGACGATCGTCATCTCCGTCACCCTCTCCGGTTTCGTAGCGTTGACGCTGACGCCGGCCATGTGCGCATTCATGCTCAAACATACGGAAAAACCGCAGAAAGGATTTTTTGCATGGTTTAACCGTCAGGTCGACCGGATTACCATGGCCTTCGGCAATGCCGTGACCTTGGTCATCAAACGAATGGTCGCAGCCTTCATTCTGCTTTTTTTCTTCGTCTGGGCCCTCATTCAATTGTTTCTGACGATTCCCACCAGCTTTGTGCCCAATGAGGATCAGGGATATGTGCTGGCCGCCCTGATTATGCCCGATGCCGCCGGGCTGGGCAGGACTTCCGAGACCGCCAAGGAGTTGGATAGCCTGTTCGCCAAAAATCCGGCGGTTGAAAACCGGACAGCCATAATCGGCTACAGTCTGATCGACGGCCAATATAAAACAAACGCAGCAACCTTCTTTGTCACGCTGAAGGACTTTGAAGAACGCTACGGTTCATTGAAAACAGCAGCCAAAGAAAATGCCCGGACGGTTCTGATGTCGGTTTATGACGGTGCGCAGGCGATCAGGGCCGGCAAAGTCATCCCCATTGCGCCGCCGGCTATCCCCGGTATCGGCACCACCGGCGGTTTTGAATTCTGGATTCAGGACAAGGGGTCCGGCGATCCGGCCATACTTTACGATTTGACACAGAAGTTCCTGGACAAGGCGCGAAAACGTCCCGAGCTTGGTGATCTAAACAGCATGTTCCGCGCATCATCACAGCAGTTAAGGGTTGACGTGGACCGCGAAAAAGCGGTCCTCCTCGACGTGCCGGTACAGGACGTGTACAGCACACTCCAGGCCCAGTTCGGCTCGCTTATGGTCAGCCAGTATAATCAGTACAGCCGGGTCTGGAATGTGATTCTCCAATCCGACGCCCGGTATCGCCAGGACCCCTCCGATGTCAACCGGCTTTATGCACGCTCCAGAAACGGGGAGATGGTTCCGCTTGCCGCGGTTGTTTCAACGCATTACACCAGCGGCCCGGATCTGCTGCCCCACTTCAACGGCTTTCCGGCGGCGCAGGTAACCGGCAATCCCGCGACGGGTTACAGTTCCGGCGAGGCAATCCAAGCCATGGAGGAAGTAGCCAGCGAGGTCTTGCCCCAGGGTTATGCCTTCTCCTGGTCCGGCATGGCCTTCGAGGAAAAGAAATCAGGAGGCACCTCGGCGATCGCCTTTGTCTTTGGTCTGGTTATCGTATTCCTTGTGCTGGCCGCCCAGTTTGAGTCCTGGACCCTGCCGGGCTCCGTCATGACGGCCGTTCCCTTCGGTATTCTCGGAGCGCTGGCTTTCAACTGGTTGAGGGGTCTGCACAACGATGTCTATTTCCAAATCGGGATGCTTGTGCTCATTGGACTGGGCGCCAAAAATGCGGTTTTGAGAGTGACTTTTGCCGTGGAACTCCGCAAGAAGGGGTTGTCCATCATGGAGGCCACCATTCAGGCGGGCGAGGAAAGACTGCGGCCCATCATCATGACCTCCCTGGCCTTTATCTTCGGTGTATTGCCCCTCGCCATTGCCATGGGCGCCGGTGCCAATGCCCGTCATTCCATCGGGACGGGTATCATAGGCGGCATGATCGGCGAAACCACCCTGGCCATGCTTTACGTGCCCCTGTTCTTTTATCTGTTCGATCGATTGCATGAACGTAGTAAAAAAAGGGGGGGAACGTCATCATCAACAAAGGAAGACACGGCCGCGAACGGAAATGAAGACAAAGCGGAACCGCAACCCGGAGGCAATGACTGACATGCGCCGACTGTTCCCGATTTTCTACATCCTCCTTCTGACCGGCTGCATGGTGGGGCCCAACTACACACGCCCGACCATTCATTCGCCGGAATTTTACCGTTATGAGGTGAAAGAAGCCAGGGACACCGTGAATACCCTCTGGTGGGAACAGTTCCAAGATCCGACGCTTAACGAATTGATCGTGGAAGCGCTCCGGAATAATAGAGATGTGAAAATTGCCGCGGCCGCCGTTGAGCAGGCGGCGGGTATCCTTATCCAGGTCAGGTCACCCCTGTTCCCGCAGGCCAGTTACAATGGGAGTGCAGCCCGCCAGCGTCTCAGTGAAGAAAACGCCACCCCGCTATCCAGCAGTATACCCAATCCCCAGGAGGCCTATCAGATTTTTGCCGGCGCCACGTGGGAAATCGACCTCTGGGGACGCGTGCGGCGTCTGTCCGAAGCGGCTAGGGCCGATCTTCTATCCACCGAGGAGGCTCGCCGCGGTGCAATCCTTTCCCTGGTTGCCCTGGTGGCAACGAATTACTTCCAGCTTTGCGGTCTCGATGAACAGCTCGCCATAGCCCGCAAAAACCTGGCCTCCTACGGGGAATCGGTGCGTCTCTTCGAACTGCAGTTTAAATACGGCCAGGTTTCCCGAATGACCGTCGAACAGGCGCGGACACGTTATGAAACCGCAGCGGCGACCATCCCGCAGATCGAGTCGCAGACGGTGCAGATCGAAAACGCCTTGTCTGTATTACTTGGCCGCAACCCAGCCCCGGTTTCACGTGACCGGACCCTCGGCGAGCTTGCCCTGCCTGAGGTTCCGGCGGGTCTGCCGTCGCAACTGCTGACCAATCGTCCCGATATTATGCAGGCTGAACATAACCTGATAGCCGCCAACGCCCAGATCGGTGCGGCCAGAGCACTTTATTTCCCGACCGTCTCACTGACCGCCGGATACGGACAAGCCAGCGGACATCTTTCCGATCTATTCAAGAGTCCGGCCCGAACGTGGACCTACGGAGGAACCATCACCGGACCGATTTTTACTGCCGGCGCCATTTCCGGCCAGGTTAAACAGGCGGAAGCCGCCCACAAGGCAGCCCTGCTGACCTATGAACGATCCATTCAGAATGCTTTTTCCGACGTGGAAAATGCCCTGTCTGCACGCACCAAAATTATTGATCAGCTTCAAGCCCAGAGTAGGCTGGTTGTCGCTGCCGGCGAGTATACACGGCTGTCAAAACTGCTTTATGACGGCGGTTACGCCCCCTATTCCACTGTCCTCCAGGCCCAGGAACAGTTGTTCCCGGCCCAGCTGAATTATGCCATGTACCGGGCTTCACTGTTTACCGCTCTCGTTAACATTTACAAAGCCATGGGGGGTGGCTGGGTAACCGAGGCGGATAAATTGACTGAAGTTCGGAATAAAGAAGGCGACACAGTAAAAAAGAACCCTTGAAGATCAATCAGAAGCGGGTGCGGTTTTCATGATAAACAATCCTATCCATCGGGTGCTTGCGATCCGTTTGGCCGCGGCGGCATCATGCCTTGCGTTGATTCTGATGGTTCTGGTTTTCTGGGTTGAATTGAGGAACCTGGATTTTCGGATTCAGGATCAGGCCACCGTGGCTTTGGAACGTCTGCACGGGTCAATTATAGATGAGCTGGATACCGATGGCTTGGGCAACCACGATCATATTCAACGTATTCTGGAAAAAAATCTCCGCATTCAGAATAGTTCGGCACAATCTTCCTTTGCATATGTCCGTATTCTTGATTCTGCCTTCAGGGACATGGCGAAGGTCATCAATCCGGACTATGCATGGATAAAACCACCGATCCAAGAGAAATACTCAGGCGCAAACCAGGTAAAACCCGGTGCGCCTGCTCTCTGGCAAAGGATTTCCCGGATAAACGGAACCCTTGTCGTGCAACTGCGCAAAGATCTTGTCAACAGCGAGGGCAAACCGGTAGCCCGGGTCGAGGGGGCGTACGTCGTCTCCCACCACTACATTCAAAAGGCACGTTATGATGCGGCCTTGAGTGCACTTTTTGCCGCAGGCATTGTTTTGATAACAACCCTGATCCTCTATCCGGCCATCATTCGCCTGCTCGGCAAACTGACCGTTTTATCGGCCGGTCTCGCCCAAGCCAACCTGGAAACCATGAGCGTGCTGGGGGGCGCCATCGCCAAGCGGGATATTGAAACCAGCACCCATAACTGCCGGGTGACCATTTACGCCATTCGCATCGCCCGGGAAATCGGGTTGAAGGATGATGACATGCGCTCGCTTATCAAGGGGGCTTTTCTGCATGATGTCGGCAAGATCGGCGTCCGGGACAGCGTTCTGCTCAAGCCCGGCAGACTGACTCTGGAAGAATATGAGGAAACAAAACAACACGTCCGGCATGGTCTGGATATTGTGGGGCGCTCGACCTGGCTAACCGACGCGGCGCTGATCGTAGGCGGCCACCACGAGAAATACGATGGTTCCGGTTACCCTGAAGGACTGAAGGGCGAGGAGATCCCGTTGGTTGCGCGCATTTTTGCCGTCGCCGATGTTTTTGATGCCTTGACGTCCAAACGCCATTACAAAGAAAATATGGGGTGGGCAGAAGCACTGGAAACCATTTCCCGTGGCCGAGGTAGCCATTTCGATCCGGACGTGCTTGATATATTTAATGATATGGCGTCTGAGCTTTTTGAAACTTATGGCGTCATGGATGATACGAATCTCAAGAGTAATATGATAAAACTGGCAGCCGGCTATTTTATGTCCCCGGGTAAGACAATGTTGGAAAGTTCATCATATAAGACCATTTAATTCAACAGAGGAAGGAAGGAGATCGTTCATGAAAAGAGTCTGGATGGCGGCAATGTTTTTTGTATTAACGGCGATTATGCTGATCGGCTGTGCAAACGGCAACAAGACCGAGACAAAAACGGAATATCCGGGGGTCGTCAAAGAAAGACTGGCTGTGATGACGGCAATTGTTGCGGACATTGATCTTAAAAAACGTGTTGTCACGCTTGAGAATGCCGAAGGGGAACGCCATGATTTTCGGGTTGGCGAAGAAGCCATAAATTTACCCCAGGTTAAGGTGGGAGACAAGGTTACGATAAAATTCCTTGAATCGATCGCCGTTGAAATCGTTAAACCTGGAAAAGCAACGGCGGCAGGTGAAAATACGACAATCGTCAGAGCAAAACCCGGGGAAATGCCCGGCGGCATGATCACGCACCAAACCGCTATCATCGCTTTTGTTAAAGCCATCGACAAAC
>Ga0302253_1002029_pt1 | contig 10724 bp, 8 predicted proteins | sample AAG_RA_Trp_MG_FD_193537 | JGI IMG/M metagenome (GOLD analysis project Ga0302253, IMG submission 193537) | Enriched activated sludge microbial communities from anaerobic digester in WTTP, New Holstein, Wisconsin, United States - AAG_RA_Trp | ecosystem: Engineered > Bioreactor > Anaerobic >... | reverse complement strand
CGTTTCAGCGTCACCGATTACGGAACCGTCGTCGTCGAAATAAACGGCAAGTACAAGGTTCTTCCTGCCGCCAGCGAGGAGAGGCTCATCAATGCCATCCTGTCCCTGAACAGCCCGCGGCAGAAGGTGGTTTACTTCCTCAGCGGGCACGGCGAACACGTCCTGAAGGAACCGGACAACATGGACGGGAGCAGTTCCGAACTGCTCAAGACCACCCTGGAAACGGAAAACTATGCCGTGAAAAACCTGCTTTTGCTGTCGAGCCGGGATGTTCCGGGTGATGCCGCCCTGATGATTATCAACGGACCAAGAGAAAATTTTGCCCCGGTGGAACTGAACGCTCTGGCGGGATACCTGAAACGGGGAGGAAAGGTCATTCTGGCCGTCGATCCCGGTCCGGATTACGGTCTGGCAACCCTGCTTAAGCAGTATGATGTCCGGTTGGGAGAGGATGTGATCGTCGATCCCGTCAATTATCTGATGGCAAAGGGACCGCTCATCCCCATTGTGCAGTCCTACCTGGACCACCCCATCACGGACAAGTTCACCATACCCACCGTATTCCCCATGGCCAGATCGGTTGGGAAGGGCGATGCCGGTACACCCGGAATCAGCGTATCCCCGTTAGCCCTGAGCAGCGACCGCAGCTGGGCCGAAAAGGACATTGCCCTGGCGGAAAAGGGGGAAGTGCGTTACGACCCGGATAAGGATCTGAAGGGCCCCGTTCCGCTCATGGTGGTTGTGGAAGTCTCCGGGGAGGCGGATCGGCACAAAGTCCAGGGCGAATCCATGAAGGGACAGCTCGTCGTATTCGGATCTTCCGAATTCATGACAAACCAGTTTGTCACCCTGGCGGGCAACAAAGACCTCTTCATGAACACGGTCCGTTACCTGACGGAGGACAAGCCGCTCATCGTCATCAAGAAGAACCTGTCGAGAGGGGATAAATCCCCCCTGATCCTGTCACCCATCCACGCCCGGATGATTTTTATCGGCGTCGTCATCATGCAACCCGCCTTGATCCTGGCCATCGGCATTGTCGTCGCATGGAGGAGAAGACAGAAAAGTTGAAGAAACCGATTCTCATCGCCGCTGTCCTTTTTTCGGTCCTGCTGATTTTCTACCTCGTTTTTGAAGGAGAACCACCGGATCAGGAAGGTCCCCTCCAGGGGGAACGCTTTCTCCCCCTGAAGACCGCCGATATCCACGGAGTGCAGGTCACCACCCGGGAAGGTCTGGCGTTTCATTGCGTGAAGGACACGGATGGCTCATGGAACATCGTCGAGGGAGAAAAAGGAAAGAAAGCCGCCGAGAAAATCAACGACTTCATCGAAGCCGTCACGAACCTGACGGAAATCGATCATTTCCCCGTCCATTCGGCCATGCTTTCTCAATACGGTCTGCAGGAACCGACGGCACGGATCACGCTCACGGACCTCACGCAAAAAACCTATCAAATCCTCGTCGGGGACAAAACCCCGTCTGCCTCGACGGGCGTCTACGTCATGTTTTCCGATGGCGGCCCGGTCATCATCCTCGGTGCCGTCCTAAACTGGGAGCTCTACAAACTTTCATCCCTGTTCGTTTTTCAGGATCCTCAGCAAAAATGATGAAGCCGTAAAAAGTCGCAAAAGGGCCCTCTTGGCGGCCTTATCACAAGTGACTGACAACAATGCGGTCTTTATACAACTCCCTTGAAAAATATGTGTTTATCAAGTATTAACCATACCGCTATGGGGATTGTGCACTCGAACTCACTATGGAGATACCTTTCAGGACTGGTGCACAGGCATGGGATGCCATTGAGGGATATCTCCTGAGACACGCGCCATGAAACATATCAACATCATATGCATGGATAGGTCCGGCCTTGGCCGGGATCTGCAAATTGTGGCCTTTTTGCTGCGTGATGCCGGCTTCCAAGTCACTCTGACACCAACCAATAATGTTCCGCGCCATATCCACCGACTTGAAAAATTCGGCATTTTATTGCGCTCCCGGCTGCCGGTGATCAAATCGATCCCTCCCTTTAGAAGGATATACGACATCAATCTGTTCTTTGAACATATCGTGCCGGAGTTGCTTCCGGAGGCACGCATTAACTGTCTGATTCCCAATCAAGAATTCTTCCAAAGAAGGTATCGATATTTTCTGAAGTCGTTTGATCTGATTCTGTGCAAGACGAGACACGCAGAGGCGATCTTCTCGGAGCTTGGATGTAAAACCGAATTCATCAGTTTTACCTGCCTGGACCGTTTCGATTCGGGCAGTAGTAAAAAGCCTTATAGTTTCTTTCATCTGGCAGGGCAAAGCCCGTTGAAAGGGACATCTGCAATCGTCAATCTGTGGTTGAAGCATCCGGAATGGCCGCCGTTGACCGTTGTACAGCACTCAGATAAAATCGAGACTGTAAAGGCGGAGAACATCCACTACATCGGGGAATACCTGGATGATGCCACTCTGCGCCGATACCAGAATGAGTCGAGTATCCATCTTTGTCCCTCGGAAGCCGAGGGGTTCGGTCATTACATTGTTGAGGCGATGAGCTGTGGAGCAGTGACCATTACAACCGACGCTCCTCCCATGAACGAATTAGTCGAGTCAGATCGCGGCCTGCTGGCCGGTTATCACGATAGCCAACCTCAGAACTTGGGAACAAGGTATTTCGTTGATCCCGATAGCCTTGCCGAGCGGGTTAAATGCACGCTATCCATGTCAGACGCAACAAGACAGGGCCTGATGCAGTCCGCCCGCAATTGGTATGTGCAGAATGACCGGTTCTTTAAGAGCCGGTTTGTTGAGATTATGATGAACTTATGACCGCAAAGTTTTTTTCTTTCAGGCAGCGACATTTCATCGTCTCAATTAAAGCAGCGGGAAGAGCCTGTTTCTCAGGCTGGTTTCCAATCAGGCGGCCGGGCTTGTTTGGACAGGGAACAGGATTTTATAAGTGCGGACCTGCTTCGTTTAGTTTAGAATTCATGCTGCATCCTGTTTCCGATCGGAGAGTTGAAATCAACCATTGCGGGGGCCTTCCTGTCAAAATGATTATGCCCCCGTTCTTCGTTGTAGAATGTGAAATCGGAGGTCAGTCCGGTCTTCAACTCTGCCATGGAGCCGTAAGCCTTCAGGTTAATCAGCAAATTCATTATTAAGGAGCCAAAAAGCGATGAATCCCATCATCTCGCGCATCGACCATGTGTCCATTGCCGTCCGGGACTACGAAAAAGCGAATCACTTTTTTCAGGTGCTTCTGGGCGCCATTCCCGGCGCCTCCGCACGGGACGATGCCATGAACTACTTCTGGCAGATCTTCTCCCTGGGCGACCTGAGCCGTCTTGAAATCATCACACCAACCTCCAAGGGCAGTTTCCTGGACAATTTCCTTTCCCAGCGGGAAGGCGGGGTCCACCACATCACGCTCCAGACCCGGAATATCGATGAAACCCGTGAACTTCTGGATGGTCAGGGTATTCCTTATTTCGGTTACCGCGAGTACACCGGCGTTCTCTGGAAAGAACTCTTTATTCATCCCCGGGACGCCTTCGGTGTTCTGATCCAGATTTCCGAGTTTCACCCGAACGACTGGCTGAGCGACGCCGTCAAGCCTGCCGGCGACCAATCCTGGGCCATCAAAGAAACGGATGAAGGGATTCGGCTGGACGTGTCTCATCCGGGAGGCGGAACGGTCGGCATCGGCCTGAGCCGGGAGGAAGCGCAAAAACTGATTGCGGATCTTCAGCGCGCCCTGAACCGCTGATCACAATCCCCCCAAAAGTTACCCTATTCATGTGGATTATGTGTGTTCCGATCAAATTCAGGATTGACCCATCCTCTCTGATGGCGTAAATCATAGCCTCGCAGAAACCATGGTTGCAAGGGATACCTTCGGAGCGCTTTGAATGAAAATAGGACTCGTATGCAGGCATTTTCTCTCCACCAGGGGAGGGCTGGAAAGATATACCATGACCCTCAGTTCCGAACTGGCACGCCTCGGTCATGAAGTCCATGTCTTTGCCAATAGCGGAGAACAGAAGCCCGGTATTGAATTGCACCATGTACCGCTTTTCCCCCTGACATCGCCCGGGAAAAATCTCTCCTTTGCCTACATGGCTTCCCGGCGGATATCCGAATTCCAGATGGACGTGGTTCACAGCATGGAGCGGATCTGGGACCAGGATATCTTTCGCGCATCGGATGGGATCAACCCGGTCCAGATGGCGCTGCGTTACCCCAATCCTTTCGTGAGGGGCTTCAAGGCCGTAACGCCCAGGCGGCAAGTCCTGACCCGGCTCGAAAACAGGATTTTCCGTAAAAACGGCGCCCGATTCATCATGACCAACTCGAAGCTGGTAAAGGATCAGATACGTCATTACTACGGTGTATCGCCGGACAGAATCCGCGTCATCTACAACAGCGTGGATCTTCAGCGGTTCAACATATCCGTGAAAGACCGGTTTCGCGAAGCAATCCGAACGCAGTACGGCATCGGGGAGAGCGACAGGGTGATTTTTTTTGTCGGCAACGGGTTCCAGCTGAAAGGTCTCCCCATCCTGATGGAGGCTTTGTCCGGATTGCAGAACAATAGATTAAGACTGGTGGTTGCCGGCAGTGATCCGATTGGGCCCCATCAGCGATGGGCCCAGAAGAACGGCATCGGTGACAGGACGATTTTTCTGGGATACCAGACAGGCCTTGAGCGTTTTTATGGCGCCGCCGATCTTTTCATCCTGCCGACACGCTACGACCCCTTCGCCAATGTCTGCCTGGAGGCAATGGCCTGCGGCACCCCGGTGATCACCACCCGGATGAACGGCGTATCCGAGATCATCAAGCATGGTTATGACGGGTTCGTTTTAAATAACCGGGATGTGGAAGAGCTGTCCTCCCGCATCCTGGATTTTCTCAGACTGTCCGATCGATCGCTGATGGGGGAGCGGGCGGCGACGAAGGCGCAATCATTCACAATGGAAAAACATATGCAACACCTGACAGATCTTTACACTCTGGTTCGCGAGGAAAAAAGAAAATGACCGCCGGTTCCGGAAAAATTGAGCTTGTCAGCCGTCCGGACATGCTGGTGAACCGGGATTATGTTCCCATACTGGAATCCTGCAACCTGTTCGATTTTGACCGTATTTACCATTTCCAGGGCGGCAAGTCCGTAAAGCAAATCAGCGATCGCAGCATTAGCCGCATGGAATTGCAAACCGGAGCTGAAACCAGGACTTTCTATCTGAAACGTCATACGGCCGCCTTTCCCGGTTTTTGGGAAATGATCGGCAACTTTTTTTCGGGTAAAAGCCCCTCCCCGGGCATGTATGAATTCGAAAACATCTGCGATTTCCGGAATTCCGGAATCCCGACCGTGGCGCCGGTGGCTGCCGGCGAGCGGAAGACCGGCTTCTGCCGTTACGAATCATTCCTCGTCACCGAGAGTTTCGAACCGTACATCTCGCTGGAGCATCTGATTTACAATCTTCCGGACAGGTTGAAAGGAGCGGAGGGACAAATTCGGAAAGAACGGCTGATCAAGGCCGTCGCCCGCCTGGCCAGGCAGATGCATGACCGTGGATTTAATCACCGCGATTTCAACGCCACCCATGTCCTGGTCGGACCCGAGGGTGAAAACGGGAATTTTCGTCTGGCCCTGTTCGACCTTCAAAGAATGGACCGGAAAAAATGGCTGAAAACAAAGTGGTTCATCAAAGTTATGGCGGAGCTGAGTTTCAGCATGCCGGAGCCTCTTTTCACGGAAAACGACCGGATGCTTCTTTTCAAGGCTTACAAGGACATTTCAGACCCCGGCCTGATGGACCGGCTGCAGATCTTTCTGATCAGGCTGAAGCAAAAAAGGATAAAGCACCACACAAAAAAAATCATGAACCGTAAAAAGCATCCGGGGAAATGATCAATCAATCTTTCACAGAGTCGCAAAAATGATCGATTTTATGCCGGTAACGAGAAATGCAGGGCCTGTTTTGAAATTGGGCTATTTTTGTATTCACTGCGATCCTCATACGCTCGAAACGCCTTTTTTTCATGATTTTGCAGCGGATCCGGATTATTTTTTCGACAGAGGCGAACAGATCAGATCCGCATGGAAAAGCAGAATCATCGATAAAGCAATCGTTCGGATAGGCGATCAATCTTTTTTCATAAAACGCTATAACTGCCTGGGTAAAATTTATAAATTGAAAAATCTGGCCAGAAAATCGAAGGCGTTAAAAGCCTGGCTGGCCGGCCGTCAATTACTTCAGTCAGGCATTTCAACCCCGAATCCCGTCATTTGCATGGAAGAATACCGTTTCGGCCTGCTGGAAAGATCCTATCTTTGCTGCGACTTTATCCACGACGCACGCAATTTGCTTGAGTTATGGCCTGAACTGGATCACGAGGCAAGAATGCGTCTGCTTGGCCTGGCCGGCGTTGAAACGGGCAATCTGCATCGCCGTGGCTGTCTTCATGGGGATTTGAACTGGCGCAACGTTCTTGTGCGTGGAAAAGACCGCGGGGGGGAAATTTTTTTGGTCGATCTGGATGGATGCCGTTTTTCAAGGCACCTTGGCGAGCAATCAGCTCTCCGGGATCTGAGGCACTTCTATCGCGATCTTGAACGCAGTCACGCGTCCGCCGTTTATATCGATCATTTCACCGACAGTTGGCATAAAACCTTTCACCAGGGAACCCCTCCTCCTGGGAAATAACCCAAGACCGTCGTTATTCCGTCAAAGCCGGGAAGCTGCCCCAAACGCCGTACCTGTAAGGACCTCGTCAATGCACGCTCTCTCGGGGTTGTCCGCATTCCCCGGAACGGCACACACGATAAACCAGGACACGATTTTTACGGCCGTTATGGAATTGCATGATCGGGTCGCCGAGCCGCTCTTGGATATACGCAACCTGTTCAGGGTATTTCTCAGGACCATGTACCACAAGATAATGTTGCTTTTCGATGGAACCGCTTTCAAACAAACGCTTCACCCCCGGCCAATCCAGATTCTGATCGTTTTGAAATTCCCCCGCATAATATCGCAACCTCATGGTGTCGTAGAACACACGCTCATGCTGTTTCTTGTTCGCATTCATCCACCGGACCGCCTTCACCTCATAGCTGTCACCGGAATCGGCCGGCCATAGGGTTTTGACCAGTTGCCCGGCCAGGAGAGAAACCACGATTAAAAAACCAATCCTCGCCGTTTTTTTAGCCGGATCCCTGAAGGCCCGATAGAGACCGGCCAGCATGAATGCCGCGAACACCTGGACGGCAAAGGCCACCGGTGAAGTCATGCGGTCGGCAATAAGGAAGTTGTTCAAAAGAATGAAAACACAATTGGCGAACCCGACCAGCAAAAAGACGAGCAGGACGGGAAAAGCGCGCAGCTCCCTGAAAATGCGCCGTTTTGCAAGGGAAGCGGCCAGGAGCAATGTCTGCCCCAACCCGGCGGTTCCCACAATCTTGAACAACAGCGCCCAGGCGAGGGTCAACAAAAGTCCGGGCAGGGCATGTTCCTCCAGCCACTCTCCAAGCACCACGCTGCCGTAAATTTGTGCCTTCTCCTTTAGAAGCTGGCCACCGTCGGAAAAAACTTTTACAATGATATTGATCGGTTCAAACAGTCGCCCTAAATCATCCGGCTTCAGCAACGGATTTGTCAGAAAAATCCCCGCAAGAAGGATCGAACCGACCAGCAGGACGCTGTGCGCCCTTGCGAACATGCCTATCTTGACTTGCCAGGCATGGCGTGCCTGAAAAAATAGCGCCGAGGGAAGGAAGATCAGGAAAGCCAGGCCTTCAATACGAAACAGCGCCGCCATCGATACCGAAACGCCCCAAGCCAGGGCATAAACGAATCGGTTCGTATTGTAGAAACGCATCAAACTCCAGAGACTCAACAAAAGGAAGGCCCAGAAACCGTGTTCGCGCACGATCATGGGCACAATATCGCCTACCAGACAAGGCGAGGCCAGAAAAACCAGCAATCCGGCGGACATCACGTCACGCCTTCCGCCTGCTTCACGGAGAATCATCACGAACGCCGCCGAGCTCAGCGCGAAAAAGAGAATCGCCAAGACATGACCGACCGTCTGAAAGGGCAAACCGGTCAGGTTATGTCCGGCGGCCAGGACCAGGGAATAAAACGGCCAGTTGTACAGATCGATTCCCTGTGCCCACTTACCGTCTGCAAAAAGAGAGGCCGTTCTGATGTAAAGCGTTCCATCCTTGTTGATGACACCGTGGCTGTTCCATATGCCCCAAGCGGCGACAATGCCCCCAAAGCCGGCCGCCAGCCAGTGAAAACGCTTTTCCGTCCATAATGATTTTTTGAAATCAGGTATCGACACGTACCCCCCACTGCCTGCCGGAGGACCTCCGGATTTTTAGCGATGTCTTACCGACATGGCCTAGCCATACGTGGACCAGAATGAAACGAGCCTCTGCAAGCACGCCGGCAGTCATTTCCTCCAAAGCTCCCCGGCTCCGGCGTGCCGACTGGGATGAACCGCGGGTGAACGATCGGATTCGGAAGGATTTTCACCCTATTCAGAATCCGCCAGATCGAGATACCGCGCCACGACGTTTTTTATGGAAAAACGGTCCAACTGACCGGGGACGACGCGGGGGGGACAGGCCAGAACGTCATTCAGGCGTGCGGCAAGCGATTCGGCAGAAAGATCGCAAAGCCCTCTTGCGAGATCTCCCGTCAGAATATCCCTCGGTCCATAGGGACAATCCGTACTGACTACGGTAGTACCGCAGGCCAAAGCTTCCACGAGGACATTGCCGAATCCTTCATAATCCGAACTCACAACCAGGGCTTCGGCGGCCCGCAAATACGGATACGGATTGACCGTGAATTCGAAAAACAGGACTCTTTCGTCTATTCCAAACCGGCGGCATAATCGGTAAAGCTCCTTGTTTTCCTCTTTTGTCCCGACACCCAGCAATACCAAATTACCCGGGTAGCCGCTTAATCTGAAAGCTTCGAGAAGCCGGTCATGGCGCTTCTCCCGCCGAAACCGGCCGACATGGATTAAAAAACGTTCGCCCTGCAAGGGGCAACTACCATGACTGAGGCGGCGTATCAAAGCCAGATCAAACGGATTGGGAATCGCAACCATCCGGGCGGGGCGCACGCCTCCGCATTCGGTCAGGTCCTGCTGCAGCCCGTTTGAAACCGTGATCAGCCTGCGTCCATTATATGTTTGTTGAAGCTGCTTCCGTTTAAACCAGCGGACAATGCCCCGTTTCCTCTGAAGTTCAACCGAAGCGACGGCCCCATGGAGGCACATCCAGGCCTTTTGCAGATACTCCGAAGCGGCAACGATACGGTCCGTCTTGGCCAGGTTGGAAATAATCAAGTCGAACGCCCGTTGGGAAAAATACGGCTTCAGAAGCCTGTCCAACTGCCGGGCCCTCCGCCGGATTTCCGTCTGGCGGTGAAACGGACCGCGATAGCGATCCTCCACAAGCATCAGATCGACACCATCCGGCGCGGGATAAACCTGTTCGTCCCTTAATGAAATGATCGCAACGTCGTGACCTTGCACCGACATCGCATCCGCCAGTGTCAGCACGACTTTTTCGGCGCCGCCGCCCCCCAGGCCGTCTATCAGAAAGAGGATGGAAAGGCGTTTCATGGGAACGCTCCCCGATCCCCCCCTATTGGATACCGGCAGGCATGGACACGCGACAGCCTGAAAATAAAGACGCTCTCCGTCAAAAGGGGCAGAAATATCCTGCCCGGGCCATTCAATGTCGGCTCAAAATGGGATAAATTATTCATGCAAGAACCTTAAATCCGATAATCTACCCCCGGCTGACCGGTTTCCGGCCGATGGGAAACGCCCCCCTCTTGCAAGTTTCGGCTCGGAAACACGGTGCTGTATTTTGCAGAAAACCCGATTCTTTTCAAGGAAAAAATGAGAGATCCCCTCTCATTTGGCTTACAGGTTGCGATACCGGCTTCCAAATGCCAATTTCACCCCGAATGCCGGCTTCACAGCGGCGACTTGTCTGCCGGGTCATCGTTTCTTCTGCTGGCGTTTGATCCGCTTCTTTCGCCGTCGTTCCGGATAAAGAATCAGCCTGCCAATGGTTTTTTCGTAGGCAAGGCGAAAAAGATCCGCCGTAAAACCGAGATCCCCTCTTTCCTTTCTCAAAAGCTCAAGACGGCCCAGATACAATGCCCGCTCCAAGCCGTCGATGATCCAGGCGGGCGCGTTTTTTTCCCGGGCCAGCCGGAGGTTTTCGTCGGTGAAACTCAGATCTCCATGGCCCACAAGCTTCAGGCGTCTCCAGAAATCACGTGGAAGCGTGGGTGGAAACGCCCCGCTGGATTCCAATGCCCCGGCAATTTCCAGGGTGATCATGGTGCGAAGGCATTTTCTGCAAAAACCGCAGTTACCCGCACCGCCTCGCTTGTATGTACAAACCCGCAAATAACGCACGGCGTCCTGAGAAGGAAGAATCGTGTCCACAATCTTTCGTGTACGGTCATCTCCCGTCCCGTCATGGATAATCTCCAAGTCATCGCTTGACCACAGGGGGTCGGTGAGGGGGTGGCTTCCCCAGATTGTCAAGTAACGCCATGAATAGCTGGAAGGAAACAACACCCTGCTCATCCCTCCGGAAAGGGCCAGGGCCGTTCCGGCCAGTATCGCACCGTGGTATTGTCTCGGAAAATCCAGGGGAAAACAATCCCGCAGATTGGTCCAGCCGC
>Ga0302253_1002027_pt1 | contig 10737 bp, 10 predicted proteins | sample AAG_RA_Trp_MG_FD_193537 | JGI IMG/M metagenome (GOLD analysis project Ga0302253, IMG submission 193537) | Enriched activated sludge microbial communities from anaerobic digester in WTTP, New Holstein, Wisconsin, United States - AAG_RA_Trp | ecosystem: Engineered > Bioreactor > Anaerobic >... | reverse complement strand
CTGTGAAAAGTATTTATAATTATTTGAATGAAACTGAAACAAAATTTCCTGGTACTGAACTAAAATTAATTTACAAATCCGCGACATTTTAGGTTGCCCCAAATCAGGAGTTCTGAATCTTCATATACAAGCAACTCATTGCCATATGTGTCTTTTAAAATAATACGTACAAGGCTTGTATCGGTAGGCAATGTAACAGAGCATTGTACCCTGAAAGCATAAAATGCAGGAACGCTATCGAAAATATCGAGAACCGTATCGTTTGTAAATGTATTGTTAATGTTTATAACTCTTTGGGGAAATATATTTATACTGCACAGAAGGGCTATGCATAAGGTTAAAAAATGTTGTTTTCATATAATAAAGTTTTATTGATTTAATATTAATTTACTGCTGTAATGAATATCCTTGCTTTCAATACGGTATATATACAAACCGTTGTGTAAGCCAGACAGGTCTATTTCAAGATTGTCAACAGCAGTTACTTCTTTGGTCTTTCGACCAAAAATATCATATATAGAAAGTGTGTAAGAAACAGGTTTATTGGGTTTTACATATAAAACAGGGCTGTAAAAGTACGAATTAAAAAGATTTTCTGGTAGGAGTTCATTTATGTTAGTAAGTGTAAAGCAACTATCGCTTATTGTTGTGTCATGATATAACAACATATTGTTTTCATAATAGCATAATAAATTACTACTTGAGCCCATTATACAAAAAGGTTGAAAAACCCCACGAGTACTTCCTATTCCTTCATACCACGTTAGAATAGCAGGATTTCCAATATCCCAACAAAATTCAAGTTTATTTCTATTTTTTCCAGCAAAATATTCCATTGACTTATTAATTAAAATGAAGTAAGTACATCCAAGCCATAAAGTGTCTCCAACCTGAAGTGAAAAATCATACCAAACTGAATCCTTTGAATAAAAAAAATCATAAACATAAATTTTTTTATTTGTAGTATCATCATAGGTATAAAAACTTTGATTTGGATTAGTGTAAACTTTTTTATATAGTTTACCATTAAAAAAAGTATCTTCAACCATAGTATATGTATCAACCCAGTGAATATACGGAGCATCTCCGTACCAAGCTTCCGTCCACATTTTCCCATCTTTGGTAAAAGGGATATAAGCCTGTGCTTTTACCATGGTATTTGCTATTAAATAGCATACGGCTAATAAAATAAAGGTTTTTGTTTTCATGTAATAAAGATTGGGGATTATGTCACTTTTTGAACTAAACATTCAGTTAAAAATTAAATGAACTAGACAAATGTATAACTTTTTTTTCATCTCGCCAAATTTTTTTAAAAAATGTTTTCAAGATTCATTTGTTATACGAACGTATAAAGAATAATTATTTCTTTAAGTATTGATTAATAATTTGTTCGGCTGCTGCAATAGAACTAATTTTATGTTCAATTACCTGCTTTTCGAGTTGTGTTAATTTCTTTTTAATATCTTGACGGGAATAAAAATTTTCTTTCAACATTTCGGTAATGGTTTCGTACATCCAGTATTTTGCCTGATAATGTCTCTGCTGTAAGAAATAATTATTCTGTTTAATAAACGAAAAATAGTGTTGAACGGTATCCCAAATATCATTCATACCCAAACCTGAAATAGCCGAACAAAGCAAGACACGGGGCTTCCATTGTGATTCAGAAGGTGGCATATATTGAAGTGCATTACGCAATTCTTGTGCAGCCATTTCGCATTTTCGCTGATTAATGCCATCTGCTTTGGTGATGGCAATAATATCTGCCATTTCCATAATACCACGTTTTATGCCCTGAAGTTCATCGCCAGCACCGGCAAGCATCAGAAGCAAGAAAGCATCCACCATGCTGTTTACCACCGTTTCGGATTGCCCAACACCAACTGTTTCAACAAGAATAACATTAAAGCCAGCGGCTTCACAAAGAATGATAGATTCCCGTGTGCTTCGTGCCACGCCTCCCAAGTTACAACCTGTAGGGCTTGGTCTTATAAAGGCATCAGGAAGTGTAGAAAGTGTTTCCATGCGTGTTTTATCACCTAATATGCTTCCCTTGCTTCGTTCGCTGCTGGGGTCAATGGCAAGTACAGCCAATTTGTTTCCTTTAGATATGGCTAACGTACCAAATATTTCTATAAATGTACTTTTACCTACACCCGGAACGCCGGTAATGCCAATACGTATAGAATTGCCGGAATATGGAAGGCACTGTTCCACTATACTGCGAGATAAACGTTGATGTTCAGGAAGTGTACTTTCTACCAGCGTTATGGCTTGACTCAACATGGTTCGATTTCCCTGTACAATTTCTTTTACATAATCGTCGGCACTATGTTTTTCACGAGTTTTTTTTGTCTGCCTAAGCCATGGGTTTATATTGGGAGGTTGTTCAATGCCTTCGTTTACTTTTAATGCACTTTTATGTTTTGAAGAATTCACGATGTATTATTTTATTTCTTCAGAGTGTATTAGTTGAAGTTGTTCAGAAAATTTTATACCTGCTTCTACAAAAGGTTTTTCATCAAACGGAATAAATTTAGAAGTTACTCCGTCACTAAAGAGTGTCAACTTTAATTGAACCAGTGCGGCATTAATAATTTTGGAGGCTTCTCCACTCCATCCATAACTTCCAAATGACATTGCCAATTTGCCTTTATCGCGAATGGGATTTATTAAGGCAAACATGCGATAAATAGGTAAAAGTGTATTCTGATTAATGGTAGGAGAACCTATCATTATACCATCGGCAATAGTAATCAATGAATCCAACTCGCCCAATTCCATTTTTTCTATATCGGCAAGTATAACATGGCAGGTATCATGTTGCTTTATACCGTTTGCCAATGCTTGTGCCATTTTTTTTGTATAGCCATAAGCCGAGACATAAGCAACCAGTATGGTTTTACGTGTATGTGTAGTTTCAAGCAAATAGGTTTCTGCATATTTTTTGCTTAATTCAACTTTTTTCTTCCATGTAGAGCGTAAAATAGGACCGTGTCCGGGACAAATAACAGAAATATTTAATGGAGTGATTTTTTCAATGGCTTTAAGCATGTACTTGCTAAAGGGTTTTAATATAACATCAAAATAATATTTAAATGCTACATCATAGTCTGGAACCAAATCATCAAACATGCTGGCATGACAAAAATGTGCACCAAACGAATCGCAAGTAAAGAGTATTTTATCATCTTCCAGATAAGTGAAGATGGTATCGGGCCAATGCAAATGAGGTGCTGCTATAAATTTCAATGTCTTGTTTCCAAGCGATAAGGTATCACCGTCTTTTACTACCAGCGATTGGAAGGGGACATCCACCATATCTTGCAAATAGCGAATAACATTGCCACTGCCCACTACTATAGCATTGGGTGTATAGCGAAGCAGATGACGCAAACTGCCCGAATGGTCGGGTTCGGTATGATTTAAGATGATGTAGGAAATATCTTCCAATGAAGTAAGTTTTTTTATTTTTTCAATATATTCATCCTTAAATGTTTCCTTAACCGTTTCTATAATAGTTTTTTTTTCGGCATTAATAAAATAAGAGTTATAGGTTGTTCCATATTGCGTTTCCATGACGATATCAAAAGTTTTTATATCGGCATCCAATACACCAATCCACTTCACCTCTTTTGTAATGTCCAATATTTTATTCGGCATATCTGTTTCGAATTAAATTTGACGGTAAAATTAGTTGATTTTAAATTAATGTCCAATGATAAATGGATGATTTATGAAATATAGAATACTCTATCGTTTTTTATTAATTTAGAATTTCTGTTCACATTGTTAGTCGCTTCTTAAAAAATCGTTTTGGGTATTATTCACTTTTCTGTACTTTTCTTTTTTTCCGCAAAAAAGAACCTTGCATGATGATAAGAGGTTTATGTTCATCTAGTCTTTGTGTAAATTAAAAATTTCATATATATTTGCAAAAAAATGGCATTTGATTTTTTAGAATATGCTAATGTGGCGGTAACCGTTTGCGATAACGAAGGGAAAATCGTTTATATGAATCAAAAATCCAAAAAAACCTTTGAAAAAGATAAACCCTTAACAGGCTCTTCCTTAAAAAAATGTCATCAGGAATCATCGTGGCAAAAAATTACTGAACTGCTTCAAAATAATGCTACCAACGTTTATACTATTGAAAAAAACAAGATAAAGAAACTGATATATCAAACGCCATGGTACGATGACCAGCACAACCTGGCAGGATTGATAGAGTTCTCGTTTGAAATTCCTTTTATCATGAACCATTTTATTCGTTCGTAATGTATATGACAAAAAAAATTACTTTTATCTGTTTATGGCTAACATCGTCTATAATCGCACAGGACACAGTTACCGTGATGACTTACAATTTAATGAACTTTGGAAATTATACTTCCTATTGCACTACTACCAACAATAATGTACAATCAAAAATGGGGTATCTGAAAACGATTACGCATTATGTAATGCCCGATGTAATTGGTGTAAACGAAGTGTCAGGATACGATACCAGCATGTTTCGCATTATTCTGGAAAATGTATTAAATACAGATGGTATAACATGCTACAAACGTATGCCACGCTATAATTCAAGCGGGACAGATATTATCAGTACCTTTTTTTATAATTCAAACAAATTCAAGTTTTATAATTCCAATTATCTACCTACCGATTTGCGTGATATCATCATGCTTACACTCTATTATAACAGTCCCGATGTAGTTACGCAACACGATACTGTTTTTATTCACTTTTGGGATGCACATTTAAAAGCAGGCAGTACTGGCAGCGACCAGGATGAACGTGCCGCTGAGACATCTATCTTAATGAATTATCTCAACACGTTGGGCACATTGAACAATTCATTGGTAATGGGCGATTTTAATGTTTCGAGTAGTTCAGAACAATGTTTTCAAAACCTGATTAATTATAGCAATTCGAATATACGTTTTTATGACCCCATCAACAAACTTGGCACATGGCATGATAATCAGTCTATGGCGATGTACCACACACAGGCAGCACAATTAAATTCAAATAACTGCACAGCAGGCGGCGGCTTAGATGACCGTTTTGATTTTATTCTTGCTTCGTTTTCGGTTATGAATCAGTTGCAAAAAGTGTCGTATGTAGCCAATTCCTATAAAGTCATCGGACAGGATGGAAACAGGTTCAATCAGAGTGTAGATAACCCAGCCAATTACAGCACCCCCAGCGATGTGCTTACGGCATTAGCAAATATGTCGGACCATTTACCCGTCATTCTAAAATTATCCATTGACCAGACACCGCATATCGGTTTTCAGAACGCTCGTTGGGAAAACATGGAATTGACCCCTGTTTCGTGGAAAAATAATATACTCGTTTTTAAAGTAAGTAATGCCGTTACAGGTAATTCAATCGTTGAACTGTACGATATGTTAGGAAATATAATTGAAAGCCAACCAATGTATTTATCATCGTCTCGGCAGCATTTGTCAATACAGACGCCTCAGATAACCAAAGGAATATATATTTTAAAACTTCGTCAAAAAGAGGTAACACTTACTGCCAAAGTAATTAAAACAGAAGAATAAAATTAATTTTGTTCGTGTGCTTTTGTTAGCAGTTTGATATTACCTGCATTTGCTTTGAATACATAGCGGGATGAGAAAAGAACTGAGCGTAAAAACCTCTTTTCCATCTGTCGAAAAATGCCTGCCCTGTAGCAAAGTGTATCAGACTTTATGTTAAAACCTGAAATTTTTAAGTAACATCCATGCATATTTAAACCCAAACCCTCCAAAATTAGGTAATATATTTTCAAAAAAAGAAAAAATAATCGGGTAAATAGTTTGTTTATTCAATTTTTTTGTTGTTTCCTTGTATTACCTAAATAAGTAATATATGGAAGTAAAACAAAAACATCCTGATTGGGCATTGGCACATAAAAAACCAGGCACGAAAATTAATGTATTAATGGAAGATATTATCTTTATAGCGTAAAGTCAGTTTACGACAAAAAAATTACTATAGGGCACTTCTAAAAATTCAAATAATAATATAACCGCAATGTTCGCTAAGAAGGCGCAAAGGTCGCAAAGTATTGATATCTATTTCTTTGCGCTCTTTGCGGAAAATCTTAGCGTTCTTTGCGGTTTTAAAAAATACAAATTTTAGAAGTTCCCTATAGAAAATAAAAATATCTATTACCTAAAAATTTAGGGCTTGGGTTTAAAAAAATATTACTTTGCAACAAAATAAAAGTCTAATTATTTATAAACAACCTTGTGAAACTTGACATATAATGGTAATAAAAAGCAGGTGGAAAATCATCCACTTGCTTTTTATACTTTTGTAAAGTAAAAAAAAACTATGCGTTTACGGACAACTATTTATCTTATTAATTTGTCTTATTAAAAAGAATAAATCTTTTCTTTATGAAAATACTTGTAATCTTCTTTCCTTTATTCTTATTAGCAGCCATACATATACAATGTCAGGCTCAAATAAATTATACAACTAATTGGGGATGTTCTTTTGGAAGTTCATTGAATGAATCACCTTCCAATATTACTATTGATTCAAAAGGAAGTATATATATAATCGGCACTTTCATTGATACAATGTATTTTTCCTGTGCTCAACCTACACAACTTTTAATGGGGTCACCTAATGGTTATAATGAATCAGGATTTATAGTAAAATATGATAGTAGCGGAAACTTTATCTGGGCACAAAATATAGGTTATAATTCAATATTAACCATTACATCAGATGCATCGGATAATATTTATATTTTCGGGAATGGTTGTCCAAGATTTAAAACTATAAATGGTACCATTCTTTTATGCGATCTTGGTCAGATAATGTTTTTTGCTAAACTTGACACCAGTGGTACTTGTTTATGGGCAAGAGCATTAAATGCAGGAAGTTATCCAAGTTATGATGATGGACACGGATGGTCAATAACAGCAGATACAAATCAAAATGTTTATATTGCTGGTGATTTTAGAGGAACTATTGATTTTGACCCATCTTACCCAAATACTTTCTTGCTTACTTCTACTCAACTATTCTCTGATGCTGTTTTTTTAGCAAAATATAATTCATCAGGATTATTAGAATGGGCAATTAACACAACAAGTGATGATAACGTATTTAACTCAAAGATTGCTTCTGATAATAATGGAAATGTATATTTAATTGGTCGGTTTTCTGGCATTATGGATATTAATCCGGGAGTAGATACTTTTTTAATTACAGCTTCGTGTAGTAATGGTGCATTTATTGCAAAATTCAATACTCTTGGTCAGTTGACTTGGGCTCATCCAATTAATAATAAAGCATGGGCAGAAATAGTATCAGTTGGGGTGGATGTTTCAGATAAAATATGGTTGTCTGGATTTTTTACTGATAGTACAGCATTAGATTTTAACAACCCAAATAACTACTTAATACCAATTGGTTCAAGGAATGCTTTTGTTGCAAAATATAATAATGATGGCACTAATATTTGGGTAAAACAATATGTTGGTTCAGGAAATACGAACCCTGCTTCTATGTTTTTGGATGATAATAATAATTCATTTATTTATATGAGCAATGGTCAGATACTTCAATACAATTCTTCGGGTTCAGTAACCGATTCTATTTCTTTACAGGGGAGTAATAGTACAATTTATGCTAAACCATATAAGATGAATAATCTATTTTTATGCGGTTCATTTGCTAATAACATTACCTTAACTTCTGATTCAGGAGACATATCATTAGTTTCAAAAGGCGGTAAAGATGTTTTTGTGTCAAAATTATGTTTAAATAATGTGGGTGTTCCTGAATATAATATCCAACCAATAACTATTGGTATTTTCCCAAATCCTGCATTTGAATCACTTTCTATTACATTCGAGTCAAACAATATGTTAAGAGGTAATATTGAAATATACAGTGTTACAGGTAAAATACTAATCTGTAAAAAATTTAATAACATATCGGAAACTAATTCTATAGTCAATTTAAATATTGAACAATTGAACTGTGGAATGTATTTTTGCAAAGTATTTACAGATGAAAATGTTTTTGTTAAATCATTTATCAAACAGAAATTATGAAAAATAGCAGACCTTTTCTCTTATTTATTCGTGTATATTTTGCTGTAATCTTCATAACTTTAATTTCTTTTTTTATTTTTAGTTGTAAAAAAGAACCAATAATTAATTCTCAAGTCATCAATTTGCAGCCTGTTGAACAATTAGACTCCTGCTATACTTTAACTCCACCAACAGACCCGGGATGGGGTTATGAATATACGTTTGATACTATAATCTATGAAAACCCATGTTTTAACCCGAATAACTCATATGAAATAGCTGTTCTTATTACAGATAAAAATGGGAAAAATCTTTATAAATGCAATCTCCTTACTAAATCAAAACAGATAATATATTCGGGTGAAATATGGGGAGTTCCTTCATGGGGAATAAATGACTGGTTAATCTTTAATCTTCCCGGAAATACTATGTGGAAAATTAAAAGTAATGGCGATAGCCTTACACAAGTCACTACAACTGTAGGTTATAATCCTAATTGGAGTCCTGATGCACGTTATTATTTTTATAGTAATCCTGCATACAGTTATGCAACTACTATCTGTGATTCTAAATCCGATACTGTTGTTCGTATTTTGCCTTTGAATACTAAATATAAATGGAATAATAATAATACAATAATATTTAGCGATGAGCATGGAATTTATTTTTATTTTTTTGATAAAGACAGTACTTATTTTAAATGGTTTGAATACGGTTTTAATGGATTTATTTGTTATTGGCTAAATAATAATGAGGCAATTTATTATTATAATTACAAACTTTTTAAAATAAATACTCAGGGCGATACTACAACATATGGTAATATACCCGATTGTAATTCATGGCACTATGGGTTACCTACATTTCAATCAATTACCAATAAAGCAATTTGGCAAAAACTAACATATCGAGATGCCGGATATAATAAATTATTTACAAAATGTTATTTGGTAATGACTAACTCTGACGGTTCTTCTGAAACAAAAATTTACTTTAAATAGTTGTCCCTTAAAAAGCACCTATCCTATTAAATATGAATTATATAATATCGTATTTATAAGAAATTATTTTTGTCTCGTCATTACTGACGAGACAAAAATTTCATGAATATTCTAAGTATTTTGCCCTTCATACTTCGGCACTTCGGTAAACTCAGTGGACACAGGCTCAGTGTAACACGCCATGTCTGGCTCGCCTGTGAACTTTCCCTACGCACTATGTTTATATGAAGAGTGATGTTGCATTAGAAATTTTTACGTAAAAAAACAAGCAAGCAGGGATAGGTGGAAGCCGAAAAGTGTTTGAACGAAGTAGAGGCGTATTGCAATACGCCTCTACGTTGGCTGTGGATTGCTATGTTTTTAGGAAAAATTTCATCTCGTCAGCAATGACGAGACGAGTTTTTTCTTTTGGGAACTTTTTCTTTTTTGCGGAAAAAAAAGAAAAGTACAAGAAAGATTAAAATGAGTTTTTAAGGGACGACTAATTATGACTCTATAAAGTAGTTTGATAGAAATTTTTCTTTTACTTTTGAAAAAAAATATTTCAGTTGAAAATTACATTTTTAGGAACGGGAACTTCGCAAGGTGTGCCAGTGATTGCGTGTGATTGTGCGGTATGTCATTCCGAAGACATCCACGATAAACGATTGCGTTCGTCGTTGATGATAGAAGTGGACAATAAGATTTTTGTTATTGATACAGGTCCCGATTTTCGCCAGCAAATGCTAAGAATAAACGTAAAACGTGTAGATGCTATTCTTTTTACACACGAACACAAAGACCATATTGCCGGCTTGGACGATATACGTTCCTTCAACTGGATTTATAAAAAATCGATGGATGTTTATGCAGAAGAACGTGTGTTGAAGGCATTGCAAATTGACTATTCGTATGCGTTTAACGAAGATAAATACCCGGGCATTCCCGAGATGACACTGCATCCCATTTCTGAAACACCTTTTAATATTCAGGGAGTAGAAATAATTCCTATTCGGGTTATGCACTATTTGCTTCCGGTACTTGGCTTTAGAATAGGCGATTTTGCGTACATTACGGATGCCAAATTTATTCCAGATAAAGAATATGAAAAATTAAAAAACTTGAAATATTTTGTTATCAATGCACTTCGAAAAAAAGAACATAATACTCTATATAATAGCAAGATGATTGTGCTAATGATGATAGTAGCTGAACTTGTATATATTCCCTATAATTATCATCAGGTGTATTATAAGTCCAAAAAGCAGAACAGGCATCGCCCGTCCTTGGATATAAATAAAAACCATTAATGTCTTGCGGCATACTACTAGAAATACTTGATGAACACACATTGAAATATTCAACATTATTATTCGTTGGGGCAATCCATGGATAAGCTAATGGTAATTGACCAGGGCCTGTTGGACAGCTACTATAATATTCAAAGCTATAATTAGGCACTAAATTTTGCGAAAAAGAACTTAATGTAAAAACTAATAAAACTATCGTTATTAAATATTTCATAATGGTTAGACGCATATTTTTGTATAAGGTTGCTAAAAAAAGGGCGACTTTTTGCCACCCTTTAAATTGTTTATTGAATAATCAACTTTTTAATTATTTTTTCTTCAGAAGAGCAAACGGTAATTTTTATAAAGTAAATCCCGGGTTCGATTTTTAAATTA
>Ga0302253_1002025_pt1 | contig 10758 bp, 7 predicted proteins | sample AAG_RA_Trp_MG_FD_193537 | JGI IMG/M metagenome (GOLD analysis project Ga0302253, IMG submission 193537) | Enriched activated sludge microbial communities from anaerobic digester in WTTP, New Holstein, Wisconsin, United States - AAG_RA_Trp | ecosystem: Engineered > Bioreactor > Anaerobic >... | reverse complement strand
GCCTTCGCTGTCAACCGCCTTTCGAAACTTTTTTTTCGATGGCGTCGCGAACCTGTCTCTCAAAGATCGTGCGACTCGTGGGCCATGCGGCCGTCCTCGTCGCGGAGGAGCCTTCTAGGCCTTTTCATCGCCCCACGTCAACGACTTTTTGCAGCAACTTCGCATTTTCTCGCGTCGGCGCATGGCAAACCGTTGGGGGCCAACGGTTCCGGCTTCTCGAAAATGAAGGATACTGGCCTCGGCAGCCCCTCCGCACGGTGCATCCCGAGTTCAAACACAGTCCGACCATCTGGACTGGACAAATCAGACATTCCTCTTGCCCGACAGCCCGCCCCCGGCTATCACTCTGGGGCAAACGCCATTCTCATAGCGATGACGACCGTGTTCGCCTCAAGATTCCATCCATAACCGCCCTCAAGAACCATCCGCCGGAGACTCTATGCCAGCCAAAGCCACCCAAGCTTCCGAGACCCCGGAAGGCTTCGTCCGTAAAAGCACTTTCTACATGGCCGTCGCGGTCGCCCTTGTTGCGGGCCTCTACCTCGGCAACGTACTCACCAGCACCCTTGCCCCCGGTCAGTCCCCGGTCACCAAGAAGCAGGTATCCGCCCCGTCAGGCGAACAGGCAACTTCGCAAGTACCGCCTGAAGTGATGAACCGCATCCTCGAACTTGAACAGGCTGTCATCAAGAACCCGCAGGATGCCGATGCATGGACGCACCTCGGTCATCTGTACTTCGACACCCATCAGGCCAAGGAAGCCATCCGCGCCTATGAGCGCTCGCTGGCACTCAAGCCGAACGACCCCGACGTCATCACCGACCTCGGCGTGATGTTCCGGGCCGACCACCAGCACGACAAGGCCCTCGCCGCCTTCGACAAGGCCGTCAGCATCAACCCCAAGCACGAAATCGCCCTGTTCAACAAAGGCATCGTGCTCTATTTCGACATGGAGAAGAAGGACGAAGGCCTTGCCGTGTGGCGTAAGCTGCTTTCCACCAACCCTGCGGCCAAGGCGCCCGACGGCACGCCCCTGGACGCCATGATCAAGCAACTTTCCGCGAAATAGCGGGGAGAGGGGCCCAAGCCCCCTCGCCCCACGAGACGATTTGCTGTATGTTCCGGGCGGGTCCGACGACCCGCCCCTTTCATTTGATCGACAACCTCAACGGCCGCAAGGTCTACCTGCGACACCGCACATGCCCGACCTTCTCCACCTGAGACGCCCCGCCCGTTACGCCATCGCCGCACTCACGCGCATCGCGTCCATCGTCATACTGTCCTGCGTTCTGCTCCCTGCCGCCAGCCACGCGGCTGTGCGCCCGGTGAGCATCGAGAGTCTGCGTTCCGTCCTGCCCCTTGCCCCGTTCATGGAGTATGTCGTCGACCCGACCGGCGTGCTGACGCTGGACGAGGTCTTCTCCCCGTCACACCAGAACGGGTTCACTCCGCTCGACGCCGGATTTCCGCTGCGCTCTTCGGGCGGGACATGGCTGCGCATGACCATCGCCCCGCGCCCTGCAGACATGCCCGCTGCGCAATTACTGCTCGACCTCGGCGACGACCTGCCGGGTACGGCACATATCTATGTCCCCAAGCGACCGGGGCCCGCAGAGACAGTCGAGTGGCAGGAACAGGCGACGGAAGGACGCAACGTCTTCACCCTGCCAGACCCGCTGGGCTACCCCATTCCCATCTATATAAAGCTCGAAGGGGTGCCCGGCCCGTGGTTCGCACCGCAGCTGCGCACGCCCCACAACGCAGCCACGGCCATGGACAGACTGGCCCGACCCGCCATCGTGGTCGCACTGGGCGTGGTCATGCTGCTTTGCCTGTTGCGCGGCATCACCGAACGTGGCGAATGGCGCATATGGACGAGCCTCTTCACCGCCGCGGCCCTGACGCAGGCCGTCTTCGGCCCTCCTGCCACACCCAGGGGCGTCATCGACCCCCTTGCCCTGCCCGGTGTGCTCGCCCCGGGCATCGCCCTCATGTTGCTCCCGCATGTGGCGCGCCACATGCTCCGCACCCGGGAGACGGCCCCCCGGCTCGACAGTCAGTACATGTTCCTTTCCCTTCCGGGAGCGGCGCTCGCGCTTGCGCCCCTGCTTCCCGGCATGGCATGGACTGCCCGCCTGCTGCCTCTATGGCCGCTGTTCATGTTCCTGCTCGTTCCCACGTCTCTCGCCGCCGTCGTACGGCGTCTGCCCGGTGCACGGCGCTTCCTTGCCGGATGCCTCGCGCCCCTCGCCGGGACGTCGCTCTCCATGTTGGCCATCGGCAGCCCCGCGCCCGCGGCCCTCATCGCCTCCGGGCCCATGTGGGGGCTTGCCTGCGGCGCATTGCTCATCGCCGGGGCCGGAACGCCCCGCACCCGCAGTGAGACGGATGAACGCTCCGGCCTGCCGGGGCGTGACGCCCGCACCCGGCGCAATCCCGCTGCCAGCCGCCCCGACCTGCTCGACCCGCTGGCCGGAGAACCGGGGCTGCGGCTCATCACCCCTGAAGAACAGCGTAGCAACGACATCGCCGACATGGCGCCGACGGCTGCGGACAGCCCACTCTCACTCGACGCCTTCGCGCCCATGGACACGGCCGACCTCTCCTTCCCCGACACGGGCGGACGTCTCGTGCCGGGACAACAGGACACCTCGGGCCGAGACCATGCCGGACACGCCGAAGCAGGCAGGGCCACCCCCGAAGGCCCCCGCAACGTCGACCCTGCCCTCCTCGCCCGCATGGAAGACGCCCTGCGCCAACCCATGGACTCATTGCAGCAGGCGTTGACCGGACTTTCCGACTGCTCATTGCCTCCGCTGGCACGCAGTCAGGCTGAGAGCGCGCTCGACGCGGCACGGAAGCTTGGCGTTCTCACGGGCGACCTTCGCAAGGCCAGCCATGGCCCCAAGGCCATAGTGTCACGCAGGGCGGTCTTCGACCTGCAGCGCAGCCTGCGCGACGCCCACGACGCCGTCGAGGAACGTGCCGAGGCCAAGAATCTGGCCCTGTCGTGGTTCATGGCCCCCCATCTTGCGCAGGTCTACGAAGGAGACGCCCAGCGCGTGAACGAGACCCTCAGGCTGCTGGTGGAAAGCGCCGTCGGCGCCACAGACAAGGGCTCCATCCACCTTTCCGTCCGCCGTGTGCCCGACAGCACCGACCCCGGACACCTGCTCTTCACCGTCACCGACACGGGCGCGGGCGGCCCGCCCGAACGCCGGAGCACCATCGCCCTGACGCGGGCGTGGGAACTTGTCGCCGCCAGCAACGGTACACTCAACGTCGACAGCGGCCCCCAAGGGACTGCCGTCTCGTTCTCCGTACACCTGACCGCCCTCTCCGGCGACCTGACAGCACCACGCCCGGCGGTGGTGGAAGACATGGATGCCCCTGCGGCCCCGGCCCCACGTCCCCGACCGTTGCGCGTGCTCATCGCCGACGACGTGCCCAGCAGTCGGCAGTTGCTCACCTTCTATCTTGAAGGCCTTCCACACGAAACGCTCGAGGCACGCAGCACCGACGAATGCGTGGGCCTGTACCGTCGCGCCCCGGCGGGGCTTGTCGTCTTCGATGGTGACATGCCGGAAGACGACATCGCCACCGCCGTCAGTGACATCCGCGCCTTCGAAGGCGAACTCGGACTCGCCCCGGTGCCTCTGCTGGTACTGGTCAGCCACGACGAACAGGGCCGCCGGCTGCTGCAGACCGGATGTTCCGAGGCCCTCGCCAAACCCATCACCCGCACCAGTCTCCGCGAGACCGTTCTCCGTCTTGCACCGTTGCCTGTTCAAGGGGTTGCGGCGACCGGGGCCGACGTTGCTTCGACAGAGGCCGAAGGCAGTGACGCACCAAGCCCGGCAGAAAACCGGGCACAGGCAGACACGCCACACGAAATGGCGTCCCTGCCGCCTGACCTGCCGACACTCTCGCTGGACGGCACTCCCGAGAGGGCCGGAAGCCTTGCCACAGGCGGGATGACAGCCTCCGGCACCGGGCTTGCCCCGTCGCCGACGGATGCATCACCGCTGACGCTGGCGTCGGCATCGGGCATGGACCCAATGCACGAAGAACGCCCCTCGACAGTTGCACACGTCGATGACGGGCCTCTGCACATGGAAGGCGCGCCCGCCCCGGCACCTGACATCTTCGCCACGCTCGACAGCACCGACTTCACAAGCCCCGCAGCCCCTGACAGCCATCAGGCGCAACCTTCCGGCATTGCCGAAGAGCGCGGGGAAGTCGATGGCGAGTCGTGGTATCCTTGGGACCGTCCGGCGCAAGCGACCAAACCGCGTCCGGCAGACGAGCAGAAGCCCGAAGGCACCGCCAAGCTGCCAGACCTGTTCGGTGAGGCGACGCCCGCCGGAAGCAGCCAAGCGGACGACCTGCCGCTTCTCGACCTCATCATCACCGACCCTGAACAGGATGCCGAAGATGATGTCCCGGCCACGCCCTCGAAGAAGGCAGAGCGGCTGACGCCCCTGCCCGAAGAGCCCGGCACAGCGTTCTCCGGTGAGCAGCCGGCCCCTGCTTCCCCGCCTGTGGCGGATACAGGGCATGAACACGCGGCAGCCGCATCGCCGCACGCTGCGCCCCACCGTCACGATGAGCCGCAGGCGCACCAGCGACCTGAAGACGACGGCCTCGCCGCCCACGACTCGCCTGCATCGGACGAGACGGAAGTGGCGGAAGCGGATGACAGCGGGCGTCCCGGCTACGACCTCTCGGCCCTCGCCCGCGCCTCTGCCAATCTTTCGGCTGCCGTTCGCGCTTCGGCCATCGCCGAGGAGGCAGCCCGCACAGTGACACATACAGGCAAGCCCGCCAGTGCCGACGCACACGCGTCCGACGATAGGGCGACCGCCTCTGATAGCGATGCCGGACAGAGCAAGCCACTGCTCTCCGCACACGGGGAACTGCTGGACGCTTCGCTTGCGCCTCTGGTTCCCGGTCTTGTCACCACCCTCGAGGCGGCTCTTGAAGACGCCCTCATCGGGCGTGACCAGGACGACACCCTCGCCGTCGAAGAGGCCTCGTGCCGCATCGCCGGAAAGGCCGAGACCTTCGGCCTTCGGGTGCTGGAGCGCATCGCGCGGTGTGTGGAACGTGCCGCAGCCGCCGACGACATCGAGGCGGTACGCGACCTGTTGCCCGAACTGCAGGCCGCCGTGGAACGCAACACACTGGCGTTACGCGCCGCGCCGCACGCAACCAAGGGCACCGATCGATGAAGTCCGTGCTCATCGTCGATGACGAAGCCATTTGCAGGCTGCTCTTCACACGTGTGCTGCAACAGGCCGATTATTCCGTTGACGCCGTCGAGTGCGGCGCAGACGCCCTCGAGGCCATCGAAGGGCGGATGTACGATGCCATCCTGATGGACATGCAGATGCCCGGCATTGACGGCTGCACACTGGCCCAACGCATCCGGGGACGCTTCGACGCAGCATCCGGCAACGCGCCACGCCTTGTGCTGCTGTCGGCCACCCATGCGGATGCGCGCCCGCAAGCCCACACCCCGTGGCCTTTCGACGCCCAGATAACGAAGGACGCCGCCGTGGACGGACTCTGTGCCTTCATGACCCGTCTCTTCGAGAAAGACGGGGCCACCCCTTCCGCCATGCCCGCCAATCCTTCAAGGATTGACCTTGGCACGGCAACTGGGTAAGCCCTTCTTGCCGGATGAGTAATCACTGCGTGCCCTGACTGTGGCACAGCAACATACTAAAGGAATATACCGATGAAGCGCGATACTATCCTTTCCACAGCAGCCCGCCTGTTCGCCGAGCGCGGCTTCAACAACACCCCCACAAGCCTGCTGGCACGCGAGGCGGGTGTCGCCGAAGGTACCATCTTCCGCCATTTCAAGACGAAGGATGATATCTTTCTCACGCTCATCCGCAATGTGAAAGACCAGCTCATCAGCGACATCGAGAAGTACCTCGAAGTCCGCGCCCCTGAGACCAGCATCGAAAAGGTCGTGTCCATCATCAAGTCGTTCTATGTCTTCGTGAAGAAGAACCGTATGGAGTTCAGCCTCATCTTCCGTGATGCGCCGACCCGCTACGGCGAACGCAACGACAACGTCTTTCTCGCCATCAAGGACATCTACACCTATCTGGGCGACTATGTGCTGCAAGCCCTTCAGGAAGGACAGCGCGACGGTTCCATCCGGGCGGACATCAACACCCGCGATACCGCGCACATGCTGGTGAGCACCATGGCTGGTCTCGTGCGTGCCATCCACTTCCAGTTCATCGAACCCAGCGACGACCTGCTGCGCAATGTCGTCGACAACTGCACGAACTTCCTCAAGCCGCGCGCCTAACGCATCGGGCCTCGGATTCCGGTCGGGGCGACGACCCTATCCCCTCGGCCGCCAACGCGCCTGACGCCAGCGCACACGATACCGCGCACCTGACTCCACCTGCGACGCATGCCATCAAGCGGGGCCTTCGGCCCCGCTTTCCACTTGTATGGTGCCACGTTCATGCTATGGTCTATGCCCAGCCACACAGATGGCCCAAAGCTGCCGAGACTCCAGCGAGGATGGTTCTGCCATGCGTTATGCGATACTGCTCATTGCAGGGACATGTCTTGGTATCGCCGCGTGCTCCTTCGCGGCGAAGCCCTCCGGCGACACTGCCATGGAGCGCCCGGCTTCTTCCGTGGCGTCCTGTTCCGACAGGGAGGGCACTGTGCCTGCGCTGCTTCCTCCCTGCCCGTCAAGTCCGAAGTGCGTCTCCAGCATCGCTGGTTGCGCCCCTGAAGGGCGCACCGTCCCCGCGTTCGTCGGCGACGTACCCGGCGTCATCCCCGAAGCCCTGACAGACGCCGTGCTGCAACTTCCCGGCTGCACCATAGAGACGCGCACCCCCGCCCGCGTGCATGCCCTCTGCCGAAGCCGCGTGTTCGGCTTCATCGACGACCTCGACCTTGCCGCAGAACAAGACTCCACGCTCGTGCACGTGCGGTCGTCGGCGCGGCTTGGCTGGTGGGACTTCGGCGTCAACCGCGCACGGGTCGAACGACTGCACGCGCTGTACGGACAGCGAGTACAACGCTGACGAGCCCCCCGGAACCGCCCCAGCCAGACAACACGGACAGGGTTACGACTTTTTGTCGCTTGCCAAGCGCCCACGACGGACGTAAAGCAGTGACCGACACAACCACATTGCCCGTCAGACGGGACAGGAGGAAGCCGTGGATTCCGGCGACAGTAGCAGTCGACCTAGCTTGTCGACCCCTGCGAGAAGAATGCCCAACAACGGCTCCTGACCTGCACGACGGCGCATCCGCCTTCGTGGGGCCGGAGTCCCGACGGAGGTGGAGCATGACCACACCCTGCCTTGCCCACATGCGGCGACTGCGCAGAAGACTGCTGCAGGCCGCGCGACCGCTCTTCATACCGGGACGCAACCCGGACCCGTACTCGTGAAGCTCACTTCGCGTCCGTAGGAGACGCTCCGCAAGGGGCGTTGCAGCGGGGCACGCATGCCCTGTCATCTGACGTACGGAGGGTAGCTCCATGATCTCAATATTCAAGACGATTTCCGGTCGACTCGACCGCATCGACGATTTCGAACCCGGCTGTTGGGTCAACCTCGTCGCCCCCACCGCCGCGGAAGTGTCGCAGGTGGCAGACCGCTACGGCATCGCCGCCGACTATCTGACCGACTCTCTCGACGCCGACGAACGTGCGCGGGTCGAGGTCGAGGACGATGCCATCATCATGGTGGTGCGTGCGCCCATGCCCAACGAGAAGAACCCGCAGGTACCCTTCACCACCCTGCCCATCGGCATCATCATCGCACCCGACGCCATCATCACCATCTGTGCAGCGGAAGGCGACCTCGTCACATTCCTGCTCAACGGCAAGGTGCGCGCCCTCGATACGGGCAAGCGCATGCGACTCGCCATCCAGCTTCTGCAGAAGGTCGCCCTCACCTACCTCTCCGACCTGCGCGCCATCAACCGCAAGTCCGAAGCCATCGAACGGGAATTGCAGAAATCCATGCGCAACAAGGAACTGCTCGAACTGTTCAGCATCGAGAAGAGCCTCGTGTATTTCATCACCTCTCTCAAGGCCAACGACATCATCATGGAGAAGCTGCGCAGCTCGCGGCTTGTACACCTCAGCGAAGACGAGATGGACCTGCTGGAGGACGCCATCATCGAGAACAGGCAGGCCATCGGCATGACGACCATCTACACCGACATCCTCAGCGGCCTCATGGACGCCTTCGCCTCTGTCATCAACAACAACATGAACACGGTCATGAAGATGCTGACAGGCGTGACCATCGTGCTCATGATTCCCAACATCATCACCGGCGCATACGGCATGAACATCGACGTCCCCCTGCATGATTCGCCCTATGCCTTCATGTTCGTGGTCGGAAGTTCGCTGCTGCTGTGCTGCCTTGCCTGGCTGCTCTTCACCAAGAAGCGGTGGATGTGACATAGCCACGGCGCTGGCGTGCCCCCGATATCTGGCAACCGGCCTTGACGCCTCGTACTGCCGCAAGAAGACCCCGTACATGGCACGGGGTCTTCTGCGTTCAGTGACGGACTCCGTGAGCGGGCCTCGTTCTCTTCGGCAAGACGCCCTTCATGTCGGGTTATCCTTGCAATAAAGGATACAGCGACGCTACGATGCCATATCGCATCCTGCGTATTCGCCATTTCAGGAGTCTGCCATGCAACACCGCCCGGCCCTCGACCTCGCACCCGAGGCTGCATCCCGTGGACGTTTCCAACCCGGCGTGGGGGCAAGACTGCTCCTCCTCGTGGGGGGAATCGTCGCTCTTTTCGTACTGACCATCTTCGTGGGCATTCTGCCCACCGTCGAACAGCGACTTCTAGCAGCACGCGGAGACGCCCTGCGCAACATGATCCAGAACGTGGACAAGTTGCTTCAGGAATACGACGCCCGAGTCCAGAAGGGGGAGTTCACCCGCGAAGAGGGCATGAAGCGTGCGGCACTGCGCATCGGTTCCATGCGATACGGCAACAACGACTATTTCTGGATCAACGACACGGGAACGCCCTACCCGACCATGATCATGCACCCTGTCGCCACCCAGCTTGTGGGCAAGGTGCTGGACAGTCCCAACTACCAGCGTGCAACGGGCTGGCGTACTGCGCCGGGTGAGGATTTCAACGCCTATCCCGCTGGCAAGAACCTCTTTCAGGCGTTCGTCGATGTGGTGCAGCGCAACGGCAGCGGGCTTGTCTCGTACGCATGGCCCAAGCCACTGCCGGGAGGAGGGGCCTCAAGCGAGCTTTACAACAAGGAGTCGTACGTCACTCTTTTCCGCCCATGGGGCTGGATAGTGGGCACAGGGGTCTATGTGGACGACATCGAACGGGATGTGACAGCGTTACGGCTGCGCGTGCTCACCCTTTCCGGCGGCATTCTGCTGCTGGTATGCGCCTTCGGCTGGATTCTCATCCGTTCCATACGTCGCCCGCTGGACAGCCTCGCCAGCTACGCCCGCAAGGTTGCGGATGGTGACCTTGGGGCACACGTCTCAGGTTCGTTCATCGCAGAATTCGGCGAACTGAAACACTCTCTCGAAACCATGGTCGAGGCCCTCCGGACAAAGATAGCCGAAGCACAGGAGAAGACGGACGAGGCTTCGATCATGGCACGGCGCGCCGAAGAGCAGACACATGCCGCAGAGGCAGCCCGCGAAGAGGCAGAGCGTGCCCGCAGTGAAGGCATGGTGGACGCCGCCAACCAGCTTGAAGCCATCATCCGGGATGTGGACAGGGCGGCCTCCGCACTGACGGGACTTGTACGGGTCGCCGCCGAAGGTGCAGGCAGGCAGCGTGCACGCGTTGGCGAGACCTCGGTGTCGATGGAAGAGATGAACGCCACGGTTCTGGACGTGGCCCGCAATGCGGGACAGGCCGCCACGACGTCCGAGGCGGCCAGGGCCAAGGCGCAACAGGGCGCAGGCGGTGTCGAGCAGGTGGTGGCATCGGTGGCGCAGGTCGAGCGGGAGGCGGCGAGCCTGCGCGAGAGCATGGGGGCCCTGTCCAAGAGGGCAGACGCCATCGGTCAGATCATGTCTGTCATCTCGGACATCGCCGACCAGACCAACCTGCTGGCGCTCAACGCCGCCATCGAGGCTGCACGGGCCGGAGAGGCTGGCCGCGGCTTCGCCGTCGTCGCCGACGAGGTGCGCAAGCTCGCCGAAAAGACCATGAACGCCACCAAGGAAGTGGATTCCGCCATACGGGGCATCCAGCAGGGCACAGGTGAGAGTTCGCGCAATGTCGATGCCGCGTCGCGTGCAGTGGGAGAAGCCGCGGAACATGCACGGGCAGCCGGGGAGTCGCTGGGCGAAATCGTGCGGCTGGCCGAGCAGGTGTCAGACCAGATACGCTCCATCGCCACTGCGAGTGAAGAACAGTCGTCTTCGAGCGAATCCATCGCCCATGCCCTTGACGGGGTGGCAGGCGTAGCGGACGACACAAGTCGGGCAATGGATGATGCCATGCACAGCCTGCGCGACCTTGAAGGTGGCACTACCAACCTCACGAAACTCATCGAACGGCTCAAGAAGAGCTAGAAGACCAGCATCCAGATGGCAAAGGCCCCCCGCCTTGCGGCGAGGGGGCCATGTTGCGCGCGGATGGAGCGACCGTTACCGCGTCAGCTTGCGGAACTTGATACGGTGCGGCGTGACATCTTCCATGACGGGCACCACCGCAAGCGGCGGATGCCCTCGCGTCCGTGCGGGGAACCCG
>Ga0302253_1002018_pt1 | contig 10780 bp, 12 predicted proteins | sample AAG_RA_Trp_MG_FD_193537 | JGI IMG/M metagenome (GOLD analysis project Ga0302253, IMG submission 193537) | Enriched activated sludge microbial communities from anaerobic digester in WTTP, New Holstein, Wisconsin, United States - AAG_RA_Trp | ecosystem: Engineered > Bioreactor > Anaerobic >... | reverse complement strand
GCATCCGCATCAACCACGACGTGCAGGTCAAGGCACCCACCCCCGTGGAAGTGGATGTGGCCATGCGCATCGAACTGCTCACAGGCGACCCCACCGCCACGGAACAGGCCGCGCGTTCGTGGGTGGAAGCCCTCTTCAATGGCGATAAGCCCGACATCACGTGCGACGTGCCGAGCTTCGGCATCGGCGCGGACGTGGTGCGTGACCGCATGGCCGCAGGCATCGTCACACTGCCCGGGGTGAAGCGCATCGTGTGGATGGCACCCTCCAGCGATGTGAACATCCCCTTGCATGGGCTCGCCTTGCTCCGCAGCCTGACCATCAGCACTGCGTGGGCCGAGGAGGCGTAAATCATGGGACTTTTTTGGAGCTATTTCCGCGACACGCTTTCATGGCCGTGGCTTGCCACGCCGGGGGCGCTCTGCGTCATCGCCAAGGGACTTGCCGACACCATGGACGCCGTGCGCGACGATATCCGGTGGGTGCGCGACCAGTGGGTAGTGCCACTGGCAGAGCAAGACAGGATGCAGGGCTACGGGGCGTCGCGCGGTGCGCCACGCACCCGGCACGATGATGACGCACGCCATCGCCGTCGGATAGAGCGCGCCCTAGCGTGGCACCGCATAGGCGGCACTGTTACCGGCTTGTCGCAGATCCTCGCTGAATACGGCTACCCCGGCTGCCTTGTGGAGAGTCTGCGCGATGACAACCCGGCGCGTTGGGCATCGTTTCGCGTGGTGGCTCCCATGACGCAGCAGGGAGCGGGCTTTGCGGAGCGCGACTCAGCGCTGCTCGACTGGGTCATCGCCGAATACAAACCCGCACGGTCTAGGCTCGATCGTGTGAGCCTCCACGCCAATCTTTCAGGCCTCCAGCGCGTAGCCAGCGGCTGCGGCGCAGGCGAGGTGGCCACCGTATGGCCGCGTTGCCCGGATGGACTGCAGGTATGCGTAGGCATCTCCATCGTGGGGCGCTTGCTGGGGACAGAGACGCTGACCGTATGGCCCCTCGCCATCACCCATGCCACATCACAAGGCAGAGGCGTCAGCGCCCTGTGCGCGGCCCAATCGTTTGATACCGTCACCGTCTACCCGGAGGCATAACATGGAGTTCACAAGCATTCTCACCGACATTGGCCGTGCCAAGATGATTGCGGCCGTGGCGCTGGGCCAAAGCCTAGAGTGGTCACACATGGCCGTGGGCGACGGCGGTGGCGCGCCCATCACGCCTGACCCGAACATGACCGCCCTAGTGGGCGAACAATACCGCGCGAGCATCAATACCCTGACCCAGGACTCCGCCAACCCCAACTACCTGGTGGCAGAGATGGTCATACCCACCAGCGTGGGCGGCTGGACCATCCACGAGGTGGGCGTGTTCGATAACCTAGGCGCATTGGTGTGCATCGCCAGCTTCCCGGCCACGTACAAACCCGTGGTGGCCGAGGGTAGCGCCCGCGAGCTGGTGGTGCGCATCGTGGTGGAGATGGCCCGTACCGACGTGGTGGAGCTGGTCATCGATCCCACCATGGTGCTGGCCACGCACAGCTACGTGGAGGAGCGCATCCGCTCCGGCGTGGATCCCGGTGTGTTGGTGCGGCTGGATAATCACGCCCGGCTACCCGCTGTCAGCGGAGAGCAGCTCACCAACCTGCCCTTCCCAGCACCCCGCCGCGCACGCGAATACTTTTACGGGCAGTTCTAGCCCAGACACAGGAGGATACAATGGCAAGCGGAAGATTGGGCGCGGCCTCGTTGGCTGCGGATACCGACACAGGCGTCTACACCGTGCCTGTCGGCGTGGTCATGACCGTCAACGTACTATTCTGCAACCGGGGGGCGGATGCTGCAACGGTTCGCCTCGCCCTAGTGGACGGTGCGGCAAGCGCTCTGGCCGATGAAGACTACATTGAATATGGCACCGTCATTCCCGCCGGGGGCGTGCTTGAACGCTCCGGTCTGGCACTCAGCGCCGGGGAGACAGTGGTGGTGCGCAGCGATAAAGCGACAGTTTCCGTGCGCGTGCACGGCTACGAGGAGGCATAAGATGGGCAGGTATATCAGCGAGGTGGCGAGCGGTGAATCCAGTGCTAGCGTTTTGAACGTCACTCAGGGCAATCCCGTAACGGGTGTTTTTGGATCCGGAAATGTGAAGTTTTTCACTGCAAACGGGACATTCACTGTACCACAAAATACAACAAGCCTTCGCGTCCGACTTTGGGGGGCTGGCGATGGCGGCGGAGGTGGTTTTGCGCTCAAAACCATAACGGGAGTTACACCGGGAAGCGCAATCGCGGTAACTGTTGGCGTGAACGGCGGAACGTCCTCTTTTGGTGCGCATGTGTCTGCAACAGGCGGAACGGGCACGGCTGGCGGTGATGGGGTAGGTGGCGACGTTAACGCGCAGGGCGGGGCGCGGGGGACAAACACATCCGGTAATGCAGGATATGGTGGAGCCGGTAGCCTTTTTGGAAAAGGCGGGAATGGTGCGGGTTCGTCTGGCGGGGGCGGCTACCCCGGACACAGTGGGGGGAGCGGCGGCGGGGGCGGTGGATCCACAAGCAACGTCCCCGGCGGGCCGGGAGGATCAGGCGCGAGCGGCCACGGTGGGGCGGCTGGCTCGCTGAATACCTCAGCCACTGCCGGAGGCGTGGGATCTATCGCATTAGATTACATTGGCACAGGTGGCGGCGGTGGTGGTGGATGCAATAGCTCTGGCTCTGCATGTGGATCAAACGGCGGCGGCGGTGGGGTTGGTGCATCCGGTGGTTTTCCGGGCGGCGGTGGCAGTCCTGCCGGATCCGGCCTCGTGATCGTGGAGTGGTAGGGAGGTGCCCGAAATGCAAAATTACGCACGCATCATTGACAACGTGGCCGTGGACGTTTCCAGCGATCCAGCGAACCATTTTCACCCCACGATTGCGGCCGAGTTCGTAGAGGTTCCCGCCGAAGTGCGCCCCGGCTGGCGGCGCGACGAAACAGGCTGGTATGCACCACCTGTGCAACCAGAACCACCCGCGCCCGAGCCGCAGACCGCGACAGCCATCCGCCGCGCGGAGATCGAGGTCGAGCTGACCGCCATCGATGCGGCCAGCGCTCGGCCCCTCCGGGCCATCCTTACCGCCACCACAAACGGCGGCACGGCAGACCCGGCAGACGCTGCCCGGCTGGCAGAACTGGAAGCCAAAGCCGTGGCCCTGCGCTCCGAGCTGGCAACGCTGGCCGAGCCGGAGGCCTAGGCCATGGCCCCGGAGTATTTTACGCTGATCACAGCCAGCGGCGGAGCAGCCATCGCCGCCGCCATCGTGGCGGGGCAGCCCCTGGCCCTTTCTCACCTTGCGGTGGGCGAGGGCCAGGCCGCCCCCAATGAGGCTGCCACGGCCTTGCAGGCAGAGCGCTGGCGTGGCCCGGCGAGCGTGGCCCAAGATGCCGAGAACCCCAACTGGCTGGTGGTGCAGGCAGACCTGCCCGAGAATGCGGGCGGCTTCAACGTGCGGGAGGTGGGTGTGTACGCAGGCGCCACGCTGGTGGCCATCGGCAACTACCCGCCTACCTACGTGCCCCTGCTTACCTCCGGCGCACGCAAGACCATCACCCTGCGGGCGGTCATAGAGGTGGCTACGCCGGGTGCGGTGAGATAATGGAGCCCACGACCGGAATTGAACCGGTGACCTCTTCCTTACCAAGGAAGTGCTCTACCGACTGAGCTACGTGGGCCAGAAGATGCTGTTTTCTATGCGCTGACTCTGGCGAGGTCAAGCCGAATCAGTTTGAAATGCAAACCACCGTAACCGAGACGCTTTGAGGAACAGGCGGGGGCGCGACAACGCCCCCACTGGCCCGGTACTACAACACCGGCCCACGGCCCCCGGCAGGCCGCCACCCGCCGGTTCGTTCCGCTGTTCCATGGCCCTGATCAGGGGTGCCACGGAACCTAGCAGAACACAGCGGGCCAACACAACCATTTGACATGCAAGAAAATCAGTCCAACCGGGAGCTGCGCTGCGGCGCATGTCACCGTCTGCTCGCCAAAGGCGAGGCCATTGAACTCGCCATCAAATGTCCCCGTTGTGGGGCCATGAACCACTTGAGGGCCATGAGTCCCAGCCCAGCAGGCCACGAGCCTCGGAAAGGAGCATCTCATGACCTGCATCCTCGACGATGAAAGGCTGACACTATTACAAGGCGAATCCCTCGCCATTCTCCGCACACTGCCGGATGGCTTCGTGGATACGATTCTTACCGACCCGCCGTATTCCAGTGGGGGCGTCACCATGGCAGCTAGGCAGGCTGACCCGGCGCAGAAATATCAGCAGTCTGGCACGAAGCGCACCTATCCGGCCATGCTCGGAGACAACCGCGACCAGCGCAGCTTCACCCTGTGGGCTACGTTGTGGCTCTCGGAATGCTGGCGCGTGGCAAAGGATGGGGCACGCATCATGGTCTTCACAGACTGGCGGCAACTGCCATCCATGACGGACGCCCTCCAAGCCGCAGGGTGGATGTGGAGAGGAGTGGTCACATGGCATAAACCCAGTGCCAGACCCAGCCTTGGCGACTTCAAGCGGGATGCTGAGTACGTCATCACTGGCAGCAAGGGGAAGCCGATCATGCATAGCCGCAAGTGCCCGCCGGGGGTGTACAGCCATAGCGTGAACACCGTTCGCAAGATCCACCTCACCGAAAAGCCGGTGACGCTGCTCGAAAACCTGCTGGATATCACCGCACCGGGTGGGCTTGTGCTTGACCCGTTCGCTGGCAGTGGCAGCACCGGTGTCGCCTGCCTCAACACCGGACGGCGCTACCTCGGCATCGAACTGTCCAAGGAGTATCACCAGAGAGCTTGCGAAAGGCTCGCAGCCCACCTGCAGGCGGTCGGGAGCTAGGCCACAAAAAAAGCCCCCTGAAGGCATCACCTTCGGGGGGCTTCTACAAGGGCCAACTTCGCGCACGCGCGCGTTGCAATGCGTATGCCTGTCACGACAGATGAGAAAACAGCTTTCTCAACTTGAGAGACGCATTTTCTCAACTTGGGTGACACCCCACAACTCAACAGCACGAAAAACGGGTTAGGATTTACTCCTAACCCGTTGATTTCCGTGGTGCCGAGGGAGAGAATTGAACTCCCGACACGGGGATTTTCAGTCCCCTGCTCTACCAACTGAGCTACCTCGGCGTCGCGAAGGCTGTGAATAGGCAAAAAGCCGGAGCTTGGCAAGCCTTTTTTTATCCCTGTCCCAAAAAACATGACGGCCCTTGGCGGAATCGCACGAACCCGCCCTGCGCCGCATGCTGTCCAAAGTGGTTACAGCAGCATCCGCTTGGCCTGACGCATGGCGTTATGGCAGTCGGACACGAAACGGTAGGCTGCAAGCTGCCTTGGCGTGGCGTCGGCTGCGGGCCTTCCGGAAGCAGCCCACATGAGCAGTTCGTCCACAGGCGCGTTGACGCTGAACCAGTACCCCTGTTCGGCCGGGACGGTAGCATGGGCGTAATGCCCGAAGATGATGCGATCGTCGATGATGATGCAGGGTACGCAGGGCAGGGCGCGCGTCTCGTACACTTCGACAAGCCCTTCATGGCGTACCGCAAGCCGCACGATGAAATCCCGCGAGGCAGCGAACTCATGTTCCGTCTCTGCGATGCCCTGACCGGGACGCAGCAGTTGCAGGAATTCATCGAGCCATGCCTTGCGCGAGATGAAGGGGATGGTGATGATGGAGAGTCGGCCGAAGCCGGGCTGCCCCAAGGCGCAGGAAAGGGCGTCGCAAAGGTCGGGCGACCGCGCGAAGCGGTCGTACAGGGCAAGGTTGAGGATGATGCGCTTGCGCGCCTCGGCGAGGGCCTGCGGAAGGCTTACGGTATGGATGCCGACGTACACATATCCCCCTTGCTGCTGATGTCCAGACGCGAAAGACCAAAGCCCCACCGGATTGCGCGCGGCGAACAACAGGGGTCTCCATCCCCGCAACGGGCATGGCACGTTCCGGCGCTGCGCTTCGCGCATGGAGCGTAGTCCAACCATACGCCTTGTGGCAACACTTCGTTTTTTATGGAAGGACCGGGCCTGACACCCGCCGTCGCCAGCCCCTCCTGCCTTCTGGCGTCGCAGTCAGTGCCCCCAAAACGGATGGGGTTACCAGGGGGGCAGTGGCACCGACGGGATAGCCACGAACCAGGCAGCCACGGCGGCGACGTACCTTGCGGGTCTGACGCACGGATATCGCACACTACGACGGTTCCAGCATGCGTCGCCACAAGGGCTTTTCATGCTGGAACACTCCCATGGCGCCCCATCGGCAGAGGCACCATCGCGCTTCCCATGGTCCGCGCCTCTCATGCATTCACGGGAGGGAATCACCACCAGTGCTGCGGGTAGCGCCTGTGCTTCGGGATGTTGTTGATGACAAGGGCCACCCCCAGAATGATGAATGCACCGGCACCCACTGGGGCCACGACGTACCCGTACCCGAGGTCGTGGATTGCCGGGCTTCCCGTCACGGCGATGAGGGCCGTCGCACCTCCGGGGGGATGGAGTGTGCCCGTCATGTGCATGAGGGCGATGGCCGTACCCACGGCAACCGCAGCCGCAAGCCAGGGTGTGCCACCCAGCGCCTGCCACGTGGCCACGCCGACCAGTGCTGAAAGCACATGCCCCCCCACGAGGTTGCGCGGCTGTGAAAGAGGGCCCGCAGGCGCACCGTAGGCCAGTACGGCAGAGGCACCGAACGAACCGATGAGAATCGCACCGTCCGAGGGGGAGGCCAGATGTTCACACAGCCACGCCACGAGTCCGATGCCGCAGATGGCCCCGATGAACGACCACGCGGCTTCAAGAGGGTCTGCCGCGCACTGGCTGCGGCCGCAGCCACGCATCTTTCCGAAGTAGTGTCTCACGTTCTCTCCTGTGCTGTTGCCACGCCTTGGATTGCGCAAGGCGCATCCCCGGTTGTGCGCCCTTTGCGCCGGGCATACCGTGACGTGGGTCACAGACGCCGCCTGTCACGCGACTTTGCGCCCGAAGAGCGTCCTGCCGCGTGCCGCCCCATGGGGTGCTGGCAGCGATGATACGGGTGGCAGCACCACAGCCGCATGGAGGAACAGGGTGGCAATAGAGTTCTGTTATCACCACAACATACTGAAAATACTATTTTATTAACATAATACTTGCCACTCGCCGTTCGATTGGTTATCGATTGCGTTTATTCTGGGAAAATCGTTTCCTGAACAAGGGAGAACACCGCATATGACCCGCAAAGACCGCACAGAAGGCATCTACAGCCGCCGTGAAGTGCTCGACGAGAGCGAGCGCAGGCAATACTACCTCATCCAGCTCAAAGACCTGCTGGCCTACGCCTACCGCTACTCCGAGGACGTGAAGAAGCGTTTCGACCGCGCCCAGTTCAGCGTGGAGAAGTTCAAGACGCTGTCTGACCTCAAGCACATCCCCATCCTCAAGAAGAAGGAACTCATCTTCCTTCAGTCTATGGGGCCGCGTCTGGGCGGTCTGCTCACCAAGGACCTTGGCGAGCTCAAGCGCATATTCCTCTCCCCCGGCCCCATATTCGACCCCGAAGACCGTGCCGACGACTACTGGGGCTACACCGAGGCCTTCTATTCCGTGGGCTTCCGTCCCGGCGACCTGTCGCAGATCACCTTCAACTACCACCTCGCCCCGGCGGGCCTGATGTTCGAAGAGCCTCTGCGCAACCTCGGCTGCGCCGTGGTGCCCGCGGGCCCCTCCGACGCCAGCACCCAGCTCGACATCATGCAGAAGCTGCGCGTCTCCGGCTACGTGGGCACGCCCAGCTACCTCATGCACCTCGCCCAGAAGGCAGAGGAGAAGGGCCTCAACCTGCGCAAGGACCTCTTCCTCGAAGTGGCGTTCGTCACCGGCGAGCGCCTGTCCGAGAAGATGCGCGCCCAGCTCGAGAAGAAGTTCGACATGGTCATGCGTCAGGGCTACGGCACCGCCGACGTGGGCTGCATCGGCTACGAATGCTTCCACAAGACCGGCCTGCACATCGCCAACCGCTGCTTCGTCGAGATATGCCACCCCGACACCGGCATTCCGCTGAAGGACGGCGAAGTGGGTGAGATCGTCGTCACCGCCTTCAACAAGACCTATCCGCTCATCCGTCTCGCCACCGGCGACCTGTCGTACATCGACCGCTCGCCCTGCCTCTGCGGGCGCACCAGCCCCCGTCTCGGCAGCATCGTGGGCCGTGTAGACACCACCGCCCGCATCAAGGGCATGTTCGTCTACCCGCATCAGGTCGAGCAGGTCATGTCGCGTTTCGAAGAGGTGAAGCGCTGGCAGATCGAAGTCACCAACCCCGGCGGCATCGACGAGATGACCCTGCTCATCGAAGCCAGCAACTTCCGTCGCGAAGACGAGCTGCTCCACCAGTTCCGCGAGAAGATCAAGCTGCGCCCCGACCTCAAGATCCTCACGCCCGGCACCCTGCCGCCGCAGATTCGTCCCATCGAGGACAAGCGCGTATGGGACTAGCGGCCCGTTGCGCCCTGATTCTCTGCCTGTTCATGCTGACAGGCGGCTGCTCCCTTGCGGGGCGGCCGCCTGCGGCATCGCACGGAGTCGTGCCTGTGGCCTCGCCGCAGGATGACGTGCCGAGCGCCGGACAGGTCTCCGCCGCTACGGCTGCTGCCGTCCCGGTGGGGAGTTTCGTGCAGGGCGACGGTTCGCTGATTGCATCTTCCGATGTCGTGCGCCGCCTCGCCGGGGCCGACTACATCCTCGTGGGCGAGTCGCACACCTCGCCGTGCGACCACCGTCAGCAGGCGCGCCTGTTGCGCCTGCTGACGGACGCGGGCCTTCGCCCGGTCGTCGGGCTGGAGATGCTGCCCACCGCCACCAACCCCGCGCTGTGGCGTCTTTCGGCCGGCAGCCTCGGCATCGACGCCCTGCCCGACGCCGTGGACTGGCGCACCAACTGGGGCTACGATTTCGCACTGTACCGCCCCGTCTTCGAGGTCATCGCCTCTGCGCGGCTACCGGTGCGCGGCCTCAACCTGCCCGCCGGACTCGCCCGCAAGGCGGGCCGTGAAGGGCTGGAAGGCCTGCCGCCCGCAGAACGCGCCCTCATCCCGTCCGTGGTCATGCCTCCTTCTGAAGGGCAGCGCGCGACGCTGGAAGAGGTCTTCCGCGAGCACATGACCATGCGCGAGATGCGCAAGCCCGGTGGCGCCACCTCCGCCACAGGCGCAGCCTCTTCGACCGGAATGCCATCGGGTACTGCCGCCACAGCGGGAATGCCCACGGAAACAGTGCAGGCGGCAGCCCCCGCAGCGCCGGAACAGACCATGCCGGAGGCCATGCGCCGGGCATTCGACAGCTTCATGCTCGTCCAGTCGGTCTGGGATGCGACCATGGCCTACGAAGCTGTGCGCGCCCGCATCGACATCGGCGGCCCGGTCTACATCCTTGCGGGTGGCGGGCATGTCGAATACGGTTGGGGCATCGCACGTCGTCTGCGGGGTTTCGACCCCACCGCGCGCATCGTGCTTGTCCATCCATGGCGAGGAGACGGCGCGCCAGACCCGGCACAGGCCGACATATTCTTCAGATGCGACGCAGCCCCGCCAAGGCTGGGCCTCGCCTTCACCTTCGATGACGGACGTGTCCGCATCGCAGAGGTGCTGCCCGGTTCACCCGCCGCCACTGCGGGCTTCTTGCCCGGCGATGTGCTGCAGACCGCTGGCGGACGCACCGTGGATTCACCCAAGGTGCTGCACGAGGCCGGGTCTGCGGCTGCGGCTTCCGGCGCATCCATCGTCTTCACCGTGCTGCGCGACGGCGCGTCGCACACCATCACCGTCCCCGGCCGTGCCGGGGCGAAACCCTGACCCCCGAGACCTCCACTCATCCTCAGGAGCCCGACGTGCTCTATCCCGCACTCCTCTCGCCCGAAGGCGAGGATGCCTATACCGTTGTCTTCCCGGACTTTCCCGACTGCGAAGCCACGGCAGACACCCTTTGCGAAGTCTACGGGCTCGCTGAAGAAGTGCTCGCCGAACACGTTCGCGGCCTCATCGGTCGTGGTGGCACGCCCCCCGAACCCACGACCCCGGACAGGATAGATGGACTGGGGGCACCGGGCGTAGCCCTGCTGATGGTGCCCGTGCGTCTCGAACCACGCCGCAACGTCAAGGTGACGCTGACCATCAGCGAAGACGAAAAGGAACTGCTCGACCGTCTCGCGCATGAATGGGACATGAGCCGTTCGTCACTGGTGGTGACGGCACTGCATGACATGTGCAACCGCATGGGCTGCGACTAGGAACGCACACCTGCACAAGCCGAGGGTAGCGCGGCGCAGCAGGCATAGCCCCTCAGCACCGACAACACACCGACCCCAGTGACGGAGAACAGGTCATGCCTGAACTGCCTGAAGTGGAAACCATCGCCTGCGGCTTGCGTCCGGCCCTTTCAGGGCGGCGCATCGTGGGTGTTACGGTGCACAACCCCGGCACGCTGGAAGGTCCGCTGTGCACACCTGCCGCCTTCACGGAGGCCGTGCAGGGGCAACGCATCGCGGATGTGGGACGGCGCGGCAAGCTGCTGCTTGTGGCGTTCGCGTCATTGCCACCTGTCGGCCACGCAGGACAACCGCGACCTGAAGGTCTCTCCTCTTCCACGGTTCGCGACTTCCTCGTCACGCACGGCTTTCATGCCGCAGGGTGCGCCACGTCAGTCCATGCCTGTGCCCCCCTTCTTGCGGACGGGCAACAGACATCCGGGCCCGTCCCGGAACGGGGCC
>Ga0302253_1002017_pt1 | contig 10783 bp, 3 predicted proteins | sample AAG_RA_Trp_MG_FD_193537 | JGI IMG/M metagenome (GOLD analysis project Ga0302253, IMG submission 193537) | Enriched activated sludge microbial communities from anaerobic digester in WTTP, New Holstein, Wisconsin, United States - AAG_RA_Trp | ecosystem: Engineered > Bioreactor > Anaerobic >... | reverse complement strand
TTGTTTGTTTCTGAGAGTGACCGTCAGCATGCCGGATTCTGATCGGTAATCTTCTTCCGGAAATTCGTCGATTTTTTCACGTCCAAGATTTGAAGATAGCCCTGAAATCCATTTCCACTGTACATATCGGGAAACCATTCGCAGCCAGTTATTGAAAATCGGTGATCCCAGGGAGTTGCCGCGTGATTCGACCAGGTATGCCAGTGCGGATGCATAGCGAGTAAGAGCGGTTCGATCCGTCATGTCATGGTAGGTGAACAGAGTCAGGAGACGATCGATGCGATCCGTCCACTGATCCTGTCCGGTTTCACCCGGCCAATCGTCCGGACCGGGAACCTGTATTGACGCACGGAGTGCGGCCGATCCGGCCACCGTATTGATCAGGATTCGCTTTGAGTCCTGCGGTATGGGAAGATCGATCGTTTCCGGAACTCCCGGGAACGGCTGTTCAATGTCGCGGTATCGCAAAGATTCACGATCTGCCCGAGTCGACACATGAAACAACAGTTTTCGATCATCGATCGTGATCTGAAGCACCACTGATCCGGACGACTGCCCGGGAATGACATGAGGTCGAACGACCAGACGAAGGGTTCGGTTTCCCTCGACTTCACAGGACCAGTAACTCCCGGGTTCCGTCTGGCAGTATTGCAACCCCTCATCTGCGGAGTTGTCCGGATCGAGATCATCGTGCAGCACAAGGGTTTCCGGAGTGGTTTGATCCGAAAGCATCGCGATTGATTTGAACCGTGGATTCGGACTGGACCAAGCCCAATCGATCGGGAGGGAATTTGCGTGGACGGCTCGTTCGAGGCGTTTTCTGAGCATATCCGTGCTCCAACCCTCAAAAACTGGATCCATCAACGGATCGATCAGTTTCAATGCATCTTCATACCACCCCGCCTGCGTATAACAGCGGATCAGTCGCGGCACGGTTTCCGTGGAATCCATTCCAGCTGCTTGTGCACGATGGATGTAGTGTTCGGCGAGATCAGGCTTCCCGGTGTCAAGTGCCGCGTCGACACAGGCCTTCAGGAAATCCTGATCGGAGACAATCCACTGATCCTCGATCGTTTTCGCCAGATCGAGCGCTTTTTCTGAGTGTCCCGCCGCACTCCATAGAATGACCTTCGTGACCAATTCGGAGCATGTATCAGCCTGTGGACAAGTCTCAGCAAATGTCTGCAGCGCGTCGCGAACTCTTCCATTCTCAATCAGAGATTGAATGTTCGATCGAAGCATGTTCTCCTGGGACTCTCTGCATTCCTCCCGGTGATCTGTTTCGATCCGCTCCGGCCTAACGGCCTCCATCACCGATACAAAAACAGGAAGTTCCGTTGGATTTTCCAGAATCAATACCCTGGAGGAGTTCCCGGTCGGGATCATGACCCCTCCGGAGATGTGCTGAGCGTGCTCCGGCAGCTGAATCCGATACAGAGCTTCGCCGTTAGCAATGAGGTAATTCGTGTGAGAATCTGCGTCGGCACGAGTGTCGACCGACCAATACAACTGACAACTGCTTTGTTCTGCCGTATCCGCTAACGCGAATGTCAGCTTTCGGCCAGGGTTCAACAGCGCACACTTCCGGATAACATCGCCGGACTGCATCCCGTCAACCGGATGATCGGTAAAAATATCTCCATTGGAAAATCGGATGGACAACTGATGCTTTCCAGGACGAAAAAACAATGTAAATGTAAATCCACCGATTATGCTTTCACCGATGGAGGGTTGTCTGGATTGATGATCTACCAGAATTTCAATGTCAGAACTCCGTAACGCACCGATTGCGATGAATCGCACTTCCTGGATTTCATGATCGGTAACCGTCTGCTCGGCGGTCATGGTGTAATCATGTCCGGACTCGATCCGGTAGTATCCACTCCGTTCCGTACAGTCATCATCAGGGGTTGCGGGTGTGGACCGAAGAGAACCTTTCGGGAAAACACGATAGACCGATTCTTCGCCACCAGGAATCGTGACCCAGCGCATCTCGTTTCTTGCATGCTGGACCATTGCCGAATTGAATTCCTGACCGAACCAGGAACGATTCGAGCCTGAAGAATTTTCCATCGGGACCGATTCGTTCCAAAGCGTTTCGGGGCTGAGGATGCGGGTTCGGATTTCTTCAAACCGACCGACATCCTCTGTCGAATGATCCCGCTCGTTCCAATCGCGGGCTGTTCCCGGTTTCGGTTCGATCTTCTGCGCGGCAACCCACACAACTTCCGTCGGATTGAGTTTTATAGAATGGTCTCCCGCTGGTACGTACAGGAACACCTTTCTTGGCATGCTGCGCGGATCCCCGGCCTCAGACTCCCGACATTCAGGCAGACGGCGGACCCAAATCGACTTCTGAACTGGATGGTCATCGAGCGAAAGTTGGACATCGATTTCACGCAGTTGTTCAGAATTATTGAAGGAAAGCCCGCGGAAATCGAGCACGACGAGAGCTGGACCCCGAATGTCATAACTCGTCGATCCGGTCAGTTTTACGCCGGATGATCCGCTATATTCCCTGGGTGACGGTGACAGATGGAATACGCTGGAATCAACGCGTTCACCCGCCAGCAACCTGCGCATCATGGTGTACTCAGACCAGATTTCGCTACGCTGAGAGTTCATTTCGGACAATTCGGACGATGAAGCGACATTCAGCAGTTTTTCGATCACCCAAGCGGAGACCGGATCGAATTGTCCAACCGCACGAAGCGTATCGATCTGAGATTCGGTATCATCGATTGTACGAATCATATCGATTCCGGAAGTCCGGACGCGTTGCCAGTACACTTCGGATGTAATCATCCGGGACATCTGACACACGATTCGCACTGTCTCCCCCTCCGACCGAACCGCAACGGTTTCTCCTGGTCCGGCTTCGGCCGTATAGAACAAGGATTCTCCATCATCCTCAGCGGATTGAATTTCGCGAAGCGATTCCGAGATCTCCGTTCCATTGTATGAATAGTATGCATTCCAAAGAGACAGGGATGCTGAACCGGGAATTTTCCGAATCGAGAGTGTCGACAACGCAGGCAGATCGAACCGGACAGTTGCTCCAAGTTCGAGATCGATGATGTTTGAGTCGCTCTCGACAGGCTGAACTGGAAGCCAGGTTCGTGCGTGAAGAGGGCATTCGAACGCGTCACGCAGGTCTTGAATCGAAGCCGATACCGTAAAGGTAGCCCCGACACAACACAGGAAAAGTATGATACTTCGGAAACAGGAATCAAAAAGATGTTTCATAAAGTGTGATCACCTGTTGCATCGCCTTGCAGAATGTTTCTCTTGCCGAGGAGTTTTCCATGAGCGCAACTCGGTAGGAGTAGCTCAATTCCAGATGCATGAATATCCCGGATGACTGCTCGTTGACATAGCGTGCCTGAACGTTGGAAAAAGCGCCCAGCTCACTGACATCCGCACCGAATTCACCGACAACGATCGGATGAAGCGCTGATTTAAGTGTTCGGATAACGCGTTCCCAGAACATAGGATGCCTCGGTCTTTGAGTTGCGGGAGAAACGACCAGATCCGTTCCATGTGTCAGACTCTCGACCGGTCGATCTTTGAAACCATGAATCTGGAGTACCATCAGATCGGGATGCCGATCGACCATGGCGCGTGTCGCGACATGGAAGAAGGTGTTTTCAGTGTGCGCCAGATCAGCCATCCCCTCTGGGGAATTCGGATCAGAGGAGTCCATTTTGACATTGCGCTGAACTGTGCTGCTGAATAAAGCGCAGGCTGACGTATGCTCAATCAGCTCGAGACCGATCGACGAACTGTATAGGTCGGATCGGGCATGCGGCGTCTGCAGCAGTACCGGACGCGAATCCCGCGGCTTCTCGGATATGAAGAAGATCCCTCTTCCCTCAACACGGTCGGCTTTTTCATGAATGGCGACAAAGAACCGGCGGTCTTTCGTCCGGACTCGGGTGATGGTCATGCCGATTTCATCGAGTGAATCGGTGACGGCGGAGGTGATACTGAATTTACCGCTTTGTGTCATCGTCAGGATCTCATCGAATGCGCTCTTGAATCGGTTCAGTTCTTCAGGTGAGGGTATCTGATACGCCGCGTTCTTGCTTGCCTCAAGAGCCCGATTCAGGATTGAGGATAATGCGATCCGCTTCGCGGCGATCTTGTTTTTCGCTGTTGCGGCTCCGAGAGTTGCGGAGTCTGATCCGATCAGGCTCATCATCATCATGGATAGAATGAAACTTTTCATTCCTTCGGTGACCGGGCGAAGAATCGAAGATACAAAGGTTCCGATCGGGATGTTTTAAGAATGAGACGATACGATCCAGGCGGTATATCGTCCTGGAGTGGGAAGAAGAGATTCCCCGCTCGATGATGGAAATCACCGGTTGTCGACCGAATCGATTCTCCCGGAGAAACACGCCCCGTCCATTTCCTTGTCGGAACAGTCAATCGATTTGCCGCGGTTTTTCTGACAGAGTCTTCGATCGCGAGGCACTCAGCCGTCAGATCGATCTCAGCGTCGTCATCTGCTCGCAAGTACATCGCGATGTTCAACCCGGCAGGCTCCCAGGAATCTTTCACAAAATCAATTTCAAGAGGATGTCGTGCATCGATCGGATAGACGCGACGCACCTTGGATCTGGAACCATCAACCGCGATTCCATTTGTTTCTTTCATCCAGAACAAATCATCGTCCGCCGAAGACATGATCCGAATCGTATGAGCACCAAGAGCAATTCCCGACACGTGGAAGATCCCCTCACGCGTCAGTGGTCTGAATTTCAGTTTTTGCTCCCCATTGAGAAAAACAGAAAGATCATTCCATCTCTCCGATTGGAGCCGGTAACGGATCGTAATTCGATCGCTACCTGGTTCCGGGGAGGCGCGAAGCAAATGCACATCGCGATCCGGTTCAAGAACGACGGATACTGCATCACGGTCAGATCGAGTATCCTCGGGGCATCGATCGAAAACATTGATCGAGTTTTCCGTGCTGACCGGATGGAGAGAAACGAACTGAGTAGATGGTGAAGTCTGGTTGTGCCGCCGTGGGAGTTCCACCACTCCGATCGGTAGGAGAACCTGATTGATGCGACCGACATCTTTCAACTCATCCGCGTTGAGAGGTTTGAAGTAGTACCATTCCGGATCGGAGTCGGGCATCACAAACAACGGATCATCGATCTCATCGGATATCCCTTCAATGGATTCCAGTATGAACCTCGGTTGCGCGAGGCGACTGAAAAATGCGATATCGGTCGGTTTGTCCGCCCATATACACAGGGTTGCTGACGTCCTAGGCGGAGTCAGGAAAAACCGCTCCGGATAACTGGGAAACGTGTCCTCCGAATCGTTCTGGTGGTCACCAAAGCGCGCGAATCGTGAAGCAGTCACGACAGCTTCGAGTGTTCCGGTGTCGATGACCGTGTTGTTCGCGTCTTTAAATTCATAATAGAGCAGCAGATTCTCCTCAGCGGTATCGCGAGGAACCGGGACCCGGCAGATAATCTTGATCGGACCATCCGCTTCCTGATTGTCAAGATGTGGGATATCGATAATGATCGCGGGTTCCGAATCGTTGTTCGAACGGAAGTAACTCGTCGAGCGAACCGGGATGTCGTGCTGGGTCGAGGTATCCTCCGATACCAGTAAGACGGACGGCGGAATCGGTTTCAGCGATGCAGAAATAGAATCAACGGAAGATCGGATCGATGCGAGATGTTTGCCATCCGGAATCCGGATCCGAACCGGTGCATTCGAATCCATTCGCATCTCTTCTTCTTTCTGATCACATGCCTGTGAAAGAAATGCATAATATATGGACGTTGCAGCCTCGGTCGACAGCTCGATTTCTCCAGGCCCTTGAACCGTCAGGAGAAGGGGGTCTGCCGTGTGGAGCTTGAGCTGTTCCTCCGTATGTTCCTCTCCCAGTATCGGGATCTCGTTGTTGTAAAGGTAAAGCGCTCTCGTTAGATAATCCTCACCGCTGCGGCCTTCGGCCGGAATCTGTTGCCAGACATCGCTCAAAAATCGCCTCAACTCGACTTCCTTGACCTTGTAACCGAACAGGTTGTGCCGGGTCAGTTTCGCCTTAAGCCGTGATTTCAACGGCAGCACTGCACTCAGTTCACGTCCCTTGAGCATGTCTTCATGGCGATAGGCACGGATAGAAGCAGACCCGTCAAGTGGTTCGGCGAGATGCACTTTAAGAAATCGAATCTCATCCGAATCGGTTTCAGCTCTGAATTTGAAGATACGTGAATCACATGGTATCCGATCCTCGTTCAGATAGAAGGCGGAGGTCATGAGGAACCCTGTCTGTTTATCCATCCAGCTGCTGTGACGGGTCTTCTGCCAGATCACGCGTTCAGAAACCTTAGATCCGTTGATATCAAGAACAGCGATGTTGAGCGCATACTCAAAAATCATCTCCGGGCCGATTGACTCCTGGGTATTGATATCGAGATTTGATATGAGTTCAATGGTCGTCTCTCCGGGTTGAATTCTGAATAATGCACCTCGGGCCGATTCGATCTGATATGCCAGCACTCGGTGCGAACGATTCATAAGTTCATCGATTTCGGCAATCGGACTCGGGAGTCCCTGTGTTAGCCACGCCGAAAAAACCACCGCAGACAGAATCAGGGTGAAGGCAATCGCGAACCGTCCGGTAAAATCATGCGATTTCATCTCTCATCCTCCACCAAAATCAAAGCCGAAGCACGGCTCATTCGCATGGAATAGACAGCGTTTCGAACGGCATCATCCGTAACCCCGACGGCCAGCGCTGCCTGAGGGGCCACCGACAGGTTCATGAGGATCCTGCGTGCGGGATTACTGGATCGTTCTTCGAGCACGGGCAGATCGATTCCCAACATTGACTCATGCACCAAATGAATCGAATATCCCCGCGCTTCACAAATCGTCGTCAACTGTTTCAGATACATGATGTTCTGCGTTTTCACGTATAACCCGAGGCATTCGGAAGCCTGCAGGATCAAAGGTTCGATCGCCGCTCGATCCACACTTGTAAACGGCGTCGATGCAATCAAGAGTGCGGCGCAGGATTCGGTTGAAGTCGCCCAGTTGAGTTGTCGAACCACCGGATCCGGGATGATGGTTGTCAGGAGTTCTTCACGGAATTCCTTCGAGAACCATAACGAAGCGAACTGACCCATTCTAAAACTGGAACTATATGCATATTGTGCATTCGAATTATGAGAGTAACCGGATTCTTCACGATTACCTGCACCAGTTCGGAGCTTCACACCTGTCGACTCCAGCATCTCGATCGCGTATTTCATGTCTCCGGATTTCCGTTCCGTATCTTCCAAGATGACCGAGGAATCAACCAGCACATCGACAACGTCGCTCTCCAGGTTCCCCGCCCCGCGTACCTGCAAGGTCGTCAATGGACTTGTACTGATATACTCCCTGTGAATGACCTGATGCATCAGTTGGAAGATTGACTGGCGATTCTGCAGATGCGTGACATCGAATTCGTCGATGTCCTTGCGACGACTGACTCCGGATATAAACAACGCTCGAGCGTTCATTCTCTGAAACAGATCGATCCCGATGTCCATCGTCCGAACCTCGGTGAGCGGATGCGGCACCTCGATCACGTAGCTTGTTGCTGCGCTCCTTCTAAAGAGGAATACGCCGTGAAACGGTCCAGACTGTGATCCCATTAAGATGTAAACCGGATCCAGTGCGCCCGGTTCATTGATCTCGATAAGCTCCATACCATATCGTTCGAGGGCTTCATTGAAGGCGTCCGCACTCTGACCCGTCACCGGTCGATTGCGCCGAATCGATCGAATGAGGGGAACGGCCAGTTTCTTTTCGATCTCGGAAAGTTGTTTGAGACTTGTGGCTGAATATTGATTCCCGTAAATCAAACGCTGAGGCACATAACTTCGCAGCCAACTCGAAACGCCGCCGCTCACAGTCTTGCTGACAGGTGACGTCTGCCCAGCGATCGGTGTCGATTCCGTGTGTTTTGTCGAGGACGACTCATCGGGAAGATAAACATTGAACATCACACTCAGAAGCATTCCGATGAGAAATGAGAAGAAAGATGTCTGGATGGAAATCCTCGCAATCTTGATAAACGAACCACGAGTCCACATTTCGAATGCGATGAGTGACGGGAGGATATAGGCGAAACCGTAAACATCGGTCGCTGTGAAACCTGGGTTGGTATAAGCCAAAATAAAACCTGCAATGATTTTGAGGGTGAATCCGATCGAAAACAGAAAAAACAATTTTCGCGGGCCTTCGATGGTTACATTGCGCAACATTCGGAACGAGACCAGGGTTTTTCCGATCCAGACGATCAATCCAGCCTCGATGAAGGTCGTCAGGATTTTCAGCGGCGTTAACCAGGCAATTCCAAGCAGCGCCGGTATCAGCATACCATGATAGGACCACCCGTAGAGATTCTTGTTGCGGGCCGCAAGAAACGATCCCATGAGGAGGATGAGATAGTACTGAGGACTGTCCGCGAAATCCGTAGCCATCTTGGAATAGAAAAGCTCGAAGGCGTTGACAGAAAAATTGGTGTAAGGAATGAGAACGAAGCGCGTCAGAAGAAATGTCGAGCCGATCACGACAACGGACGGAATCAGATTACGCCTGAAGCCATGCCGCCAAAAAATATTGGCCATTAACGGAACGATGATGAGTCCTGTTGAATGAAACTCGTTGCGAAAGTCCACATTCATCCCTACAGATCGATTAAGAAAATCGCCAATCAGCGGAAGTAATGGACCTTCCATAGCTGACTTCACGAGGATACTGATGCAGAACAAGGCGAAAAAGGCATCCTGCCCGAAGAAACTCGTCCAGGTGCCTGATTTTGAAAATCCTTCGGACAACAGGCGAAGAACGAGATAGGAAATGATCGCCTCGATAACAATGACAATGGCACTGATTGGTTTGACGATAAAAATTGGTGCTAAATATCCCGGAACAATCAGACCGCTGAAATTCCATCCTAAGGTTTCGGCGAAAACCGTTGAGATACCGAGCCCGATGAAAACCGGAGGAATGACGGAATTGGAAAGACCATTATCGGGAAAAACAGGTAGTGGTGGCATTTTTTGACATGAACCTCCCCGGGCATCTTTGTGCAAAGCTGATGCCATCGAGTCTGCCCTGTCTCCAAGGAGGATACACTGGATAAAAAACGGGACTATTCCAGATGCTTCATTGGAGTTTTGGCACGGTATTGGAATATACACTATTATGTCTGTTTCGCTTCCCCATGGAAGCAGTTCTTTCAACAGGAGGTTCTTGAGTGAAATGCTCGAAATCCGTCCCATCCATCGCCTCGGTTATCGTGATCGCACTCCTCCGCCTATCAATATCTGCACAGGCCGGGACGATTTCAGGATATGTGTCTGACGAAGCTACGACATACCCGATCAGCCAACTCGATTTTAATCTGTACGATGCCGATTGGACCTTTATCGAAATCGATGCGGATACCGACGGCACAGGTAACTACACATTTTTCAACGTCCCTGCTGGATCATACTTCATCAAAGCAATCCCGATTTATCCACAACACTACCGACCGGAGTACTGGAACAATTCCTACGACAGGGAAGGAGCGGAGCTCATCACCCTGACGGAAGGTGAAAACAAAACCGGGATCGATTTTGTCATGTCATCCGGTCAGTTTATCGGTGGAAAAGTTCTCGATATTACCGCTACAGGCATTTTCGGGATCGATATCAATGTCTATGATGCGGATTGGCGGAAGATGGATGTCGATGCCGAAACGGATCCGTTCGGGAAGTATTTTATCGGCGGGTTACCTCCCGGCTCTTACTTTGTGATGGCCAATCCGGATTATCCGCAACCCTACACAGAACAATACTTCGATCATAGCAATGGACCGATCAATGCCGACTTGGTTGAATTGCTAGAATCGGAAGATACGATCGGGATCAATTTTTCGTTGGAGGAAGGGTGCTATGCCGAGGGTGACGTTCGGGATTCTGCAACCCAAGTGCCCATTTCCGGGATATCGATGAAGGTTTACAACCACAACGGAACGAAGATGAGAATCGAAGGCCGCAGCAAGGCGGATGGTCGTTACTCGGTCGGGCCCTTCCGCCCCGGAGACTATTTTGTTCGGGCCGACCCGACGTATCCCAAGGGATACCCGGATCAATATTACAGCGATGCATATCGGTTGTCCGATGCTCTTCCTGTCACACTGTCCGGTTTGAAGCCAATCTCCGGCATCGACTTCAACCTGCCACGCGGATCCTATGTCCGCGGTTTTGTATCGGATGCCCATTCTGGATCATCACTGCCCGATATCAAAGTTAAATTCTACGATTCAGATTGGAAACTATGCGAGATGGCGACGTGTAAAACACGAGCTGATGGGTCTTATCTGTCCGGCGCGCTCCGTCCCGATATGCACTTTGTCAAGGCGGTCCCCGTGTACCCTCAGCCATATATCGATGAATACTATCCGGATGCAGTCGAAAAAGACGACGCGGTTGCGTTGACCATCAATCCCGATCAGGAAATCCTTGATATCTCATTCGCGCTGGATCGCGGCGGATACATTCGCGGTTCGGTGTTCGACCAACTGACTGGAGATCCGGCGAACGACATCGATTTGGATATCTACGCGGACAATTGGGATTGGGTCAGTTACAGCGATCATACTGATCACGCAGGGACGTTCGTTCTTGGAGCACTTCCGTTCGGGCAGTACTTTCTGGCTTGCGATCCAGGTCCGACACCCGGTTATCGCCCGGAGTTTTACAATGATTCC
>Ga0302253_1002016_pt1 | contig 10783 bp, 9 predicted proteins | sample AAG_RA_Trp_MG_FD_193537 | JGI IMG/M metagenome (GOLD analysis project Ga0302253, IMG submission 193537) | Enriched activated sludge microbial communities from anaerobic digester in WTTP, New Holstein, Wisconsin, United States - AAG_RA_Trp | ecosystem: Engineered > Bioreactor > Anaerobic >... | reverse complement strand
GGCCGGTGAGAAGGATACTCAGGCCAACCACGAAGGCGATCACCACACGGTTGAGGAGCTGGTTGTCAAGCCTGCCAATCCTGTGGGCAGAGCGGGAGAGCCATATGGTAATGAGGTACGCAGCACAGGCTGCCAGAACTCCCGCTACCATCAGATCGCCCATGGAAGGCAGAGGCAGTTCGGCAAGGGCCGCTATCACGCCATTCCTCATCCGCTCAAGCGCAAAAAGGGCGGCAAGACCGATGAAAGCATTGGCGGTGTTCGCTGCATTGGTGGCAAGGAGGTATGCCCTCCGGTCCCTGTCATACCCGATAATGGATGCAAGCACACCGTTTGCAGAAGCGGTTGACAAACCCGGCAGCCAGCCAACGGCAATCCCTGCTGCCGTCCCGAGAACGGATGACCGTGCCACCATCCGGTCAGGTATCCGGATACCTCGGAACTGTTGTTCCGGTACCGTCCCCCGCGATGCTGTCAGGAGCACGGAGATGCCAAAAAGGCCGCAGAGGAGCGGCATCAGGATGGCATTGCTCCCGGCAAGGGTGTGCCACCCAAGGAATGCGTACCGGAGCGCAAACACGCCAAGGATTCCCGAGACAAGGAAGATCGCAAGCCCCCACAAGGGGGCATCACTCGTCACCAGCATCCAGCCTACCGCGGCTATCAGTAAAATCCCGATCCACCAGTCAAAATATGGCTGAAGTGCCGGAAGGAGCAGAAAGCAGACAATGGACAGGGGTACTGCGATGATCATTGCGCAGGCACTCCCGAGTGCCGCAATCCGTACCGCTTCCTCGCCATTGCCCTCGAGACAGAGCGCGTGCGCCGGGAGCACGGCGAGCGCTGTGTCGGCATCCGGGATGCCAAGGAATGTCGAGGGTATTGCGTCGACAAAAGTATGAGTGATAAGGGCGGAAAAGAGGGTACATGCAAGGGCAACAGGCCCGAGCAGGGAGAGGAAAACTGCCTGGAGCCCGAGGAGGACACCTGCAAGGGTATTGGCATGGACGCCGGGAATGATACCACTGATAGTCCCCAGTATCACTCCGGCGAAAACCCCCAGCAGGATCTCAATCATCAATAATATATATGATATTGTGAATAAAAATTAACCGAAATGCATACCATCATCTCCCCGCGAATACTACACCAAAGCAATACGCCATGAAGATCGCAGTCACCCGCCTGAAAGGAAAAGAGAAGAGCGACGCTTCCCGCTGCCGTGCCTACGGCCACGAATGCTACAGCGTCCACCCGATCAGGTCAGAGCTGCGCGAGAAGGAGATCGCCACCTTCATCGATGCAGCCTCCGCCGGGGAGTTTGACTGCATCTTCTTCACGAGCGCCCTGCCGGCGAAGATCATCGCCCCCCGCCTCTCAACGTCTGCACGGGTGATAGCAATCGGCCCCCAGACAGCAAACGAGCTCAGGCAATACAACGTCAACTCCGAAACGCTCATCAGTTTCTACTCCCGGGACTTCGTGCCATACCTGGGCGACTGGATTAAGGGGAAACGGATCGGCATCCCCCGGGCGGATGTCCCGAACCGGAACCTCCTTGACGCGATCACAAACGCAGGGGGAATCGTCCGCGAGTTCCGGTGCTACGGGCTTGAGCCAACCGGTGAGGACCTCCCCCTCGATGACGCAGATGCGATCCTTTTCACCAGTGCCATGTCCTATGCAAAAGCCTGCTGGACACCGCGAAAGACGCTCCTCGTCATGGCAATCGGGGAAATTACGGCATCGGCCATGAAGGACGGAGGGACCGTTCCGGCTGTTATTGGTGACGGTTCGCTCGAGGGTTCCCTGAGTGCGTTGAACGCGTATCTGGAAAAGAACGGAGGCGCCTGATATGGAGGTTCCCCACTCACCGGAGAGCCACGAGGCGATCCATCTCTGGAACAAGGCCGGTATCATCGTCGTTGACAAACCCCGCGGCCCGTCAAGCCACGAGGTGGCGGCGTGGGTGGGAAAGATGCTCGGGTGCCAGGTGGGCCACTCGGGCACGCTCGATCCGCAGGTATCCGGCGTGCTGCTCATCATGCTCGGCAATGCCGTCCGGCTTGCCCCGCTTCTTCTCCAGCATGACAAGGAGTACGTCTGCCTGATGCGGCTGCACGGGGATGTGGACCGCGAACGGATCAACAAACTCGCGGAGGAGTTCACCGGCCGGCTCTACCAGCGACCGCCTCGTAAAAGCGCCGTGAAACGGAACCTCCGCATCCGTGAGGTCCACAAACTGGAGATCCTTGACGTTGACGGCCGCCTCGTCCTCTTCCGGGTGCACTGCGATGCCGGCACCTACATCCGCTCGCTCTGCCACCACATGGGGTTCGTGCTGGGAGTTGGTGCCCACATGGTGGAACTGCGCCGGACCCGCTCGGGCACGTTCTCGGAATCGTCGATGTATACCCTGCACGATGTGCAGGATGCAGCTATCGCAGCAAAGGAGGGGGATCGCACAGCGCTTGAGAACATGGTGGTTTCGGTGGATGGTGCAGTCCCGGAGCTGCCGATTGTTGTGATCCGCGATGCAGCGATCGATGCAGTCTGTCACGGTGCTTCGCTTGCAGGGGTAGGCGTTGTAAGCACCATGGAGTTTGCAAAGGACCAGACCGTTGCCGTGCTCTCGGAGAAGAAAGAGTTCGTCTGTCTTGGGAGAGCGCTCGTCCCCTCTGGTTCGTTCAAGCCTGGCGACACTGGCCTCGTCATCGCGCCGACAACAGTCTTCATGCAACCGGGCACATATCCCCGGGCCTGGACAAAGTCCGACAAAGTCTACCCGTCAAAAGCGGAGAAGAAAGCCAGGAAAAAAGCAGTCAAACCTGCGCCTCCCAAAAAACAGACGGGGAGACAGGAGCGGCCGCCCGGCAGGAAATCCTTCGGAAGACCTGCCCGGAAACCGGATGACCGGGGCCGAAAGAAGAGATACCATTAAAAAAAGCCCCGGCCAACAAATAGGATACACTTTTTGCTGAGGTAGTCTAGCGGTAGGGCGCAGGCCTGGAAAGCCTGTGGTGCGAAAGTGCCTCGGGGGTTCAATTCCCCCCCTCAGCGCTTCTTTCATTTTTTGTGATGTTCCATGGTTCACAGGGGGGGTAGCTACCCCTCCCTTGCTGAGAGGGGTGGGTAGGGGTCCCTCATGTGGCGGGGGGGACCCTGCTGCCGGATCCGGCGCTGGACAATAGGAGGGGTGGGTACCCCTCCTGCATGTTTCCCGTACCGGAGCGCGTCGATAAACCTGCCGGAAGTTTATTGCTCATCCAAGCAGCTTTTAGCAAAAGTAAGGTATTCCGGCACGATCTCAAAGCCAAGGAAGTGCCGGCCTTCCTGTTGTGCCACCAGCGCCACCGTACCGGAGCCAAGGAACGGGTCGAGGACGAGGTCGCCCGGATTACTTGAGTACAGCAGGATCTTCCGGACCAGTTCCCGGGGGAGCTTGGTCGGGGTCTTCTTCTTCCCCTTCCAGTACTCGCGGTTGATCACCCAGACATCCTCAGGGTAGTGGTCGATCTTGTTGAACGTGTACTGCTTCGGGTCCTTTGCCACGAACAGGATATGGTAATGGCTGGTAACGTATTTCTTCTTCGTGAAAACCCCGAACTGGTACTTCCAGATGAGGTGATTGATGGTAGTGAGACCCGCTTCATCGATCCCTTCGAGGATGTCGCGGAGCCGGTTCCACCCGGAAAAAATGTACATGCTGCCGGCAGGGGAAAGGACGCGGGCTGCTTCCGTAATCCACTGGCGCGTGAACTCCCCGTACTCTTCTTCCGGCACCTCGCAATAGCCTTCGAGGACATTGGCCCCCTTCCGGTTGTAGTTGAGACGCTGCGCCCGGAAATCTATGGCAAACGGGGGGTCGGTAACAATGAGATCGACCGTGCCATCCGGAATGCGGGGGAGAAGTTCGAGCGCGTCACCAGGGTACAGGGTATCCGGCCGGAACGCGCCAGGCTTCTTCTTCATTCAGCTCTTCCCGCCGGCGTCCCGCCCCATCTGGAAGGCCTTTGCATTGATCTCGATCGTCTTTTTCGGGACCAGCTGCTTCACTGCTTCGAGCAGGCTCTCCGGTTTTAAGGGTATCCAGCGGGAGGCAGCCCCGAGCATCACCACATTCTGGGAGAGCGGGCTCCCTGCCTCGGTAGCGATCCGGTCCGCGTCGACAAGGCAGAGGCCGTGTTTTTTGAGTGCGGCGATAATCTCATCCTCGGTCGGGGGCGTGAGTTTCTGGGTATAGACTGACGTCGGTATGACAAGGTTCCTGCTCACAACCGCAGTTCCCTCCTTTTTCAGGTAATGGGAATACCGCAGCGCCTCCAGGAGGTCAAACGAGATCAGGAGGTCTGCCTGCCCCGGGGGAATCAGGGGCCCGTACAGGCCGTCGATGCGGATATGGCTTTCAACCGAACCGCCGCGCTGGGCCATGCCGTGAGTCTCCGCCCCCTTGATGTGCCGTCCTTCGATGAGGCAGGCCTCACCCAGGATATTGGAGGCAAGGATCGTGCCCTGCCCGCCGATCCCGACGATCAGGATGTCGTAACTGCCGGTCATTTCTTCCCCTCCTTTGAGATAGCCCCCACAGGACAGAGCTGGGCACAGACCGCACATCCCATGCAGAGATCATTGATCAGCGCTTTTTCATCCGCGAGTTCGATCGCCGGGCAGCCGAACCGAATGCAGGTCCCACACCCGGTGCAGGCATCGGCATCGACCTCGTAACGCCCGCGTTTTATTCCCATGCGGCGGGCGGTGATGACGCACATCTGCTTGGCGATGATGACCTTGACACCCGTCCTCTTCTTTGCCTCCGAGAGGACATTCACCATCCCGGTGACATCGTAGGGATCAACGGTCTCGACAAAGGTTGCCCCGCAGGCCCGGCAGACAGCATCGAGAGAGATGGCCGGGGTCTCTACGCCACACGCCGTCAGGCCGGTGTTCGGGTTGGGCTGGTGGCCGGTCATAGCCGTGATCCGGTTATCGAGGATGACGACGGTCATGTTCGCGCCATTGTAGACGGCATTCATCAGGCCCTGGATGCCGGTGTGCAGGAACGTTGAATCCCCGATCGTACAGACCACGTCATGGGTCTCACCGGAGTGGGCGATCCCGCTGCCAACCGTTATTGACGCGCCCATACAGATGGTCGTGTCCACGGCCCCGAGCTGGAGGCCGAGGGTATAGCACCCGATGTCGCTTGGATAGATTGCGTCGCGGAAGACTTTTTTGATCGCGTAAAACGCTCCGCGGTGGAGGCAGCCCGCACAGAGGATTGGGGGGCGGACCGGCAAATCCGTGACCGGCGCGGGCGCGGCAAACGGGCTCTTCTTGAGGACGCCGGCCTTCTCCATGATGGCCGCAACACCCTGCGGGGACAACTCCCCTTCCCAGGGAGCATAACCGTTCTTCTTTCCAAAGACCGCCACTGTGCCTGCCACCTGCCGAACAGCTTCCTCGACTTCGGGAGCGAGTTCTTCGATCACGAGGACTTTTTCATGCTTCCTGACGAAGTCGCCGAGCCACTCCTCGTCGATCGGGTACGCCCCGATCTTCATGAAGGAAACCCCGTCCGGCAGGAGTTCCTGTACGTACGTTGCTCCAATCCCGCTCGCGATAACCGCGGTCTTCCCCTTCACTTCGCACCGGTTGAAACCTTTCTCCACGAGCCGCTTCCGGATTGCGGGCTGCTTCTCGTTGAGCTTCTTGTGGAGGACGCGGGTATGCGCCGGGATCACGACATACTGGCGCGGGTCCTTTTTGAATTCGCCGTTCCGGGTGCTCTTTGCCACGGCACCCAGTTCAACATCGCCTTTCGAATGGCAGATGCGCGTCGTGGGGCGGAAGATGACCGGCAGGCCGAACTCCTCGGAAAGTGCAAACGCCCCCGGGATCATGTCGTGCGCTTCCTGCACGCTCGCCGGGTCGAGGCAGGGCACCCGCGCAAAGTGCGCATAGCACCGGGTATCCTGCTCGTTCTGGGAACTGTGCGCGAACGGGTCGTCCGCGCTCATGATGACAAGACCACCGGTGACACCGGTATAAGTGCTCGTCATCAGCGGATCGGCAGCAACATTCAGCCCCACGTGCTTCATGGTGCAGATGGCGCGGACACCGCACCATGCCGCGGCAAGCGCGTTCTCCAGCGCCACCTTCTCGTTCACCGACCATTCAAGGTAATACGGCCGTTCCGGCTGTGCCCGCAGCGTATCGATCACTTCGGACGACGGCGTGCCGGGATAGCCGCAGACAATGTCCACGCCCGCTTCAAGACAGGCATGCGCTATTGCTTCATTCCCGAGGAGATACTTCCGTTCCATGATCCCAGTTCCGTATAATTACCGTGGTCTTTTTACACATATCCCTATCTAAAGATCGCGTACAGGGATCCATTACGTGCGCTTGTGGATTCACAACCTATAAAAACTCCGGTGGAGTAGTAATTAGGGTAAAATCCAGCCAACTATCGGGCCCGTAGCATAGCCAGGTGGTGCGCCCGGCTGATAACCGGGAGGTCATGAGTTCGAATCTCATCGGGCCCATCGCGTTTCTATCGTTTTTCCCGCTTTAAAATCGTGAACTGCAAAGAGACCTGAAGGTCTTATCCAAAGAAAAAAGAGAGGTGGCTCAGGATTATTCCTGCTTCTTCTTCCCGAACACGTACCCTATGACTATCTCCAGCGAGGCCAGCAGTGCCTCCTCGTTCTTGAGATAATCGTGCATTGCGCGGTACAGCATGAACATGATGTCATACCCGTAGACCTCAAGCGCCCTCTTTGCATCGACAGGATTGAGATAGGAGTCTGTCAGGAAGCCGTCGAAGCTGTACATCAGTTCGAAGAAATCCCCATCCTCCGAGAGGACGCAGAACTGGTCGACAACGGGCATTGCGGGGTTATCGGGACGGAACGCGGAGGGCTGTTCGGACTTTCCGAGGATGATCATCTTCTGGGAATAATACTGGGGGTCGTAGATCTCCCCCTTGGTGTCCTGCTTGCCCTTCTTGAGCATATTGAGACCCACGATCTTCACCACCGGGATTGCCGATGTTCCCATCTTTTTTAAAAGCCGGGCTTCGTTCTCTTTTATCTTTCCTGCCAGTGCCGTCTCGTTCTCCTGCAGTGCCTCAATCTTCTGCATGAGGGCGTCAAATCCCTTCTCGACTTCGTCCATTCTCAAAAACTCCCCGTGTATCTGTCTGTATCGAAGATAAGAAATGTTCATGCCCGAGCTATAAAACGACTCCTTTCTGGCATCCGGTCCGAGGAGTGGCATCTTGCGAGGAGTCGCCGAACATGAATGCCAATACACGCGGCATTGCAGGGATCGGGATCGGAAACACCCTGCTGCTGTACTGGGTAGTCCCCTGTCGCCCTGCACACTCCTGTGCAGGCCTCTGCTGTCCCTGCTGTTATTATCAGATGAGGGCCGGCATTTCGCAACGGTCAAGGGATCAGGTCACCCGCTCGCCCAGGAAGAAATACTTCCGGTCTTTCCTGAGCACGGCGCGTCCCTCATATCCCGCTGGAAGGTCTTCATTGATGACGATACCCTGGTAGGAGGGGGAACGGGCCATGACGGAACCTTCCCGTATCATTTCCGTGACGATGAACGGGACCTCCCGCCCAAGCCAGGGCCGGTTCACCTCTGCATAGATCTGTTCGGCACAGGAGAGCAGGAGACGGGAACGGTCCTTCTTGACCGAATCCGGGAAGTCCTTTGCCTTCGAGAGGGGGGTGAAGGGCCGTTTCGAGTACCGGGTCACGTTCACCTTGTTTGGCCGGATGCGGCGGATAAGGTCGAGCGAGGCGGAGAAGTCCTCCTCCGTTTCCCCCGGGAACCCGGCGATTATGTCGGTCATCACCGTGATCTCCGGGTAGCGTTTCCGGAATGCGGCAACAACTTCGCAGAAGTCACCGACTGTATAGCGCCGCCCCATCCGTTCCAGCACGGCATCCGAGCCGGACTGGACGGGGAGGTGGATGAATTTGAAGATCCGGTTGTCGGAGAACGCATCCACGATCGCATCAAGATCGTCCATGACCGTTGCGGGATTCATCATCCCGACACGGATGCAGTAGTTTCCCGAAGGGTCGCCGATACTGTTCAGCAGGCCGGCAAAGGTTTGGCCACTGTCCTTCCCATAGGAACTGACGTCCTGTGCCGTCAGCTGGATCTCTACTGCACCAGCAGCAGCAAAGGCAGACACCTGCCGCCGGACCTCTTCCATCGGAAAACTGCGGAGAGGGCCGCGGGCGGACCGGGTAATGCAGTACGTGCAGGTGCCGTTGCACCCCTGTGCAAGCTGCACGATTCCCACGCTCTCCCCAGAAACCGTGCCAACGCCACGGTACAATTCCTGGATAGCATCGGGGGAAAGGAAGATGGGACTGCAGACCGAGAGGATTGCCTCTCTCTGGACCTGCGGCATGCAGCCGGTCACAAAGAGCTCACGGCTGGAGAGTGCCGAGAGCCTGCGGAGCATCCGCCGTTCAGTCGGCCCGACCACCGTGCAGGTATTGACGATGACGGCATCGGCATCGTCCGCTGACGCAACAATCGTGCTCCCGTGGTGCTTTAAGACCTCGGAAAGTTTGGCGCTATCCCCGAAATTATACCGGCACCCGTAGGTCTCGATACAAACCCTCCGGTTGCAGAGCTCGGGCGGCAGATTCTCATAGGCACCGTAATCCGGTTCACCTTGCACCATCGTTTCGCCATATGATATTTCCGGACACAACACTTAACCGATTGCACCCGTAACCTGTTTACCATGTTACGGATCGGGCTGCTCGGCTGCGGCAACATCGGGCATATCATTGCACGTCATGCAGGCCGGTTCACCATCGTGGCAGTGTTTGACCAGGTTCCTGATCGCGCCCGGGAGATAGAAGCAATATCCGGGGCAACTGCATACCGGGAATTCGATTCCTTTATCCAGGCTGACTTTGACATCGTGGTCGAAGCAGCATCGGTCAGCGCTGTCAAACGGCATGCGCCGGATGTGCTGGCCCATGGGAAAGATATGGTGATCATGAGCGTCGGCGCCCTCACCGACCCGGGGTTCCGTAACCTGATCCGGGCAAAGGCCCGCGAGAACGGGAGGAAAGTCCACATTCCCAGCGGGGCGATCTTCGGCCTCGACAACCTCAAGATCGGGAGGATATCGACACTCAGAAAGCTCCTGCTCCGGACAACCAAGAGCCCGGCAGCACTGGGAATCGAGGCTGACGAGCGCCGGCAGATCTTTGCCGGGAAGGCCAACGAGTGCATCAAGTCCTTCCCGAAAAATGTCAATGTGTCGGTTGCCATGAGCCTTGCTGCCGGCATGGATGCCGATGTCGAACTCTTCGTTGATCCCGCGGTGGACCAGAACGTCCACGAACTCTTCATCGAAGGCGACTTCGGCGAGACGTATGTCCGCGTCACCAACATGCCAAGCCCCGACAACCCGGCAACCAGTTACCTTGCCGCGCTCTCTGTACTCTCGCTTCTCGAAAAGATGGACGACCCGATCGTTGTCGGGACATGACGGGGGACGGGATGGGTATGACGGTTCTCGATGAATTGCTGGACTTTCTCAAAGAGGATACCCCTGCAGGAGATGTGACGTCAGATGCGGTTATCCCCGATATCACATCCACGGCTGCTATCCGCGCGGAACAGGATGGCACCCTCGCCGGGATCGAAGAGGCGACACTCCTCTTCACCCACTTCGGTGTCGCGGTAACGGGAGGGAAACGGGACGGCGACACGGTACGAAGGGACGAGTCCGTCCTCACCCTTTCCGGAACCGCGAGAAATATCCTCCTTGTCGAACGGACCGCGCTCAACATCCTCGGGCGAATGAGCGGTATCGCTACCCGCACGGCGGCCATGACAGCAATCGTGAGGCGCAAGAATCCGGCGTGCCGGGTGGCCGGTACCCGTAAGACCTGCCCCGGCTTCAGGCGGTTCGACAAGAAAGCCGTCCAGATCGGCGGTGGCGATCCCCACCGGATGAACTTAAGCGACGGGATCCTGATCAAGGATAACCACCTTGCCATTGTGCCGCTCGAAGAAGCCATCCGGAAGGCCCGGGCGTACACGGCGTACAAGAAGATCGAGGTCGAGGTTGAATCGGCAAACGATGCGGTCCTGGCTGCCCGTACCGGGGCAGATATCGTCATGCTCGACAACATGACGCCGGTGCAGGTGCAGGAGACGCTTGCAGTGCTCCGGAAAAACGGGGTACGTGACCGCGTTGTCATCGAGATCTCCGGGGGAATCGATGAAGAAACGCTGGCGGACTATGCAGCCTGCGGCGTGGACGTGATCAGCATGGGTTCGCTCACCCACAGCGTACGGAACTTCTCCTTCAGCCTAGAGATTCGGCCGGTCACCACTGCCTGAACCTGTTTTTTCCTTTTTTATTCCTTCACCCGTGAGATCCGGGGGAGAAACCATTATCACGGGTCATCCCAAATGGGAGGTTGTTGAGGGATCGATGCAGGAGAATGAGGTGGCACCCCGGGTGCCGGAACCAGCAGGGCCGGTCATCGTGGAAGACCCGGAAGTGATCAAAGAGAAAAAAAAGCGTCGCGTTCGCGGCCTGATCGCCCTGCTCAGGAATCCCAACCTGAATTACCGCTGGCACGCTGCGGAGATGCTCGGGCCCGAGCGCGATCCGGAGGCGGTCGGCCCGCTCATCGAAGCCCTGCAAGACCCGTATGTGGATGTCCAGTGGCTTGCGGCAAAGTCGCTGGGCCAGATCGGCGACAAACGGGCGCTGGAACCCCTG
>Ga0302253_1002014_pt1 | contig 10790 bp, 9 predicted proteins | sample AAG_RA_Trp_MG_FD_193537 | JGI IMG/M metagenome (GOLD analysis project Ga0302253, IMG submission 193537) | Enriched activated sludge microbial communities from anaerobic digester in WTTP, New Holstein, Wisconsin, United States - AAG_RA_Trp | ecosystem: Engineered > Bioreactor > Anaerobic >... | reverse complement strand
TACTGTCGCTCCGCCTTATCAATGGTCTCCGTTCGCATTTCTTTATAACTGGGAAAAGTTTGCGCCTCTTCCGCAGGGGACATGTCGGTGGGGTCAACGTTTTTAATCATGGACCGTTTTACATTCACCCGAACATACAGGGGAAGATGTTGGCCAAAGAGAGTCGGACTATCCAGGGCAACGTTATGGGCCATCTCCAAGGCATGGATCAATTCCCGCATGTTGCCGGGCCAGTTATAGGCCATCAGGACATCGACGAAATCGGGAGCAAAACCCTTGACGCCCATAGCGAAACGCTTGCAGATTTTTGTAGAATGAAAGAGGGCGATTTCCAGGATATCCTCTCTACGTTCACGCAGGGGAGGAATCTCCAAGGTCAGGGACTGCAGTTTTTCATAAAGATCTCCGCGAAAGAGTCCCGTGTTGGTCATTTCTTCCAGATCCCGTTTTGTGGACACCACCAGGCGGAAGTCGCTTTTAATATCCTGGCGACTTCCCACAGGCCGGACATGACGCTCTTCCAAGACCCGCAGGAAGGTTTTCTGGAGGGTAAGGGACATTTCTTCGACGTCTTTCAGCAAAATTGTACCCCGATCGGCCTGCTGAAACAGACCGGTTCTGACTTTGTCATCGATGCTGTAGGCATCTCGTACGTCACCTAACAGCACACTCTCCAGCATGGTAACCGGCAACGATGAACAGTCGGCAATCACAAAATTCTTGAGAGATCGGACACTGTTTTCATGAATCGCCTTGGCAATCAGTTCTTTTCCCGTCCCCGATTCCCCCTTGAGCAGGACATTGGCATCGGAAACGGACGCTTTTGCCACAAAATCCAGACAGGCGTCCAATTGAGGACTTCTTCCGACAATGCCTTCACGTTTCAGGGATTTGAGATTGTTCTTCTGTTTTTTTGTTTCCCGATATTGAAGCGCGCGAATAATCGGCAGGGTCATCATCGGCAATGAAGCCGGTTTTTCAATATAATCCCAGGCGCCGCTCCGGATCGCCAGTTCCGCGCCGTCCGCGTCGCCGTAACCGGTCATGATGATGACTTCCGGCGATGACGGGACATTCTGAAATTCAGTCAGCGAGGCAATGCCGTTCCCATCGGGAAGGCGCACATCGAGCATCACCACGTCAAATTCCTTGATCGTGGAGAGATAAAGCCCCTTATTCAGGGTCAGTGCGGTGCTCACATTATGACCCATTTTCTGGACGATTTTCTTCAACACTTCAACGGTCGTTTCGTTATCGTCCACAATCAATACTTCAGCCATCCTGGTTCACCATAAATGCAAGTTTTCTGGCGGATTAGAAAAATTTAAACCTGTGAACATTACAAGACGCAACAATCATAATATATATCCTTAGAGATAACTTCTCCCTCCCACATATCGCGTGCGGTAATATGCACTGGAGAGGAAATCCCTGCGAATGGTCTTTCCTGTTCCCGGGGCGTGGATAAATTGATCTCCACCCACGAAGATGCCCACGTGAGAAATTTTACCGTTTCCCCGGGTGTGAAAGAAAATCAGGTCACCCGGTTGCAGTTCTTCACGTTCGACGGGCAATCCGATCTCAAATTGATCGCCCGAATGACGGGGTAAATCGAGACCGTTCAGCTGATAAACCGTCATGGTCAGGCCGCTGCAATCAAAACCCGTGTCCACGGAATTGCCGCCCCAGAGATAAGGAACCCCGATAAACGTTTCCGCCGTCTTAACAAGTTCGCCTCTTAAGAACGATGTACCGTACTTGTCTTGATTTGCAACTGCGTAGGCATCGGGACTGACGATGTAAAACTCATCGATCATGCCTGTTGCCTGAAGTCTCTCCGCCCTCAGTCTGGCCGCTTCCCGGGTCGGATAGTTGCCGAACCGGACTTTATAGAGATCCCGGTGGCTCACATAGTAAATGGCGTTCAAGCCGCGGCTTCGTAATCCATCGGCCAACCGGGCCGCATTTTCCACCTTGGCGAAAGCCCCCACCTGGATGGTATATCCCATGCGGGGTAGTTCCCGGTGTGCTTTGACCGCCGGAGGTGATGTCGGTACCGTCCCTTTTCCCGCACAGGCTAACAGGATGAGAATTAAAAGTAAAGTTGTTCCTTGGAGCAATATCTTTCGATATGTCGAATGGGATATCATGGGTCTCTCACTGGGGATGCCAGCGGTCAAGTACCATCCGGCGGGCTTCTTCTTCCGTCGTCAGTTCTCCTTCCAGTTGCGCCGTTTCCAAGGCATCAAGAATTTCCTGAAACAGGGGGCCCGGACGGAATCCCATCGCCTTCAGATCATGGCCGGTCAGCAACCGGGGTGGGGGGTAGTTCCCGGTGTGCTTTGACCGCCGGAGGTGATGTCGGTACCGTCCCTTTTCCCGCACAGGCTAACAGGATGAGAATTAAAAGTAAAGTTGTTCCTTGGAGCAATATCTTTCGATATGTCGAATGGGATATCATGGGTCTCTCACTGGGGATGCCAGCGGTCAAGTACCATCCGGCGGGCTTCTTCTTCCGTCGTCAGTTCTCCTTCCAGTTGCGCCGTTTCCAAGGCATCAAGAATTTCCTGAAACAGGGGGCCCGGACGGAATCCCATCGCCTTCAGATCATGGCCGGTCAGCAACCGGGGTGGATGGAGTGCTTCCCGGGACAAAACTGACAACTGATCCCGGCAAAAAAGATAAGCATCGAGCATACCAAAGCTCCCCAGGCAATCCAGGCGGTGCAGCTCCAAGTGAAGATCGAAATCCGGCATGCGGAGAAAACGCTTCAGACGATGGCACCGCATCTCCTTGACAGACATGAATACCATGTGCTGGCGGATGAGGGCAAGAACAGACTCCATATCCGCGGTGGAGAATTTTAATCGGTTAAGTATCTTCTCGGCGATTTCCGCGCTTCTTTGGGCGTGGCCGTAAAAATGGACGCCCCGGTCGTCTGTGGAACGTGTTTCCGCCTTTCCGACGTCGTGCAATAAAACGGCCCAAGCCAGTCGCTGATCTTTTTCGACGCCGAATCCCCCTGAAAAGAAATCCAGCATACGCAGCACATGCGACCAGACATCCCCCTCGGGGTGATATTGATGCGGTTGCATGACCCCTTGCAAAGCGGTGACCTCCGGCAGGATTTCCTGCAGCAAACCCGACTGCTCAAGCAGTTCCATCCCCCGCCGGGCATGACCCCGGAGGAGGATTTTGTTCAATTCTTCACGGATACGTTCAGCGCTGATGCGGCCGATGGCGGCGGCATGAGCCCGGATGGCGGAAAAGACAGGGGGATCGAGGTCGAAATCGAGGTTGACGGCGAACCGAACGGCTCTTAGCATGCGGAGATGATCCTCGGCAAACCGCTCTTCCGGAAAGCCGATGGTGCGGATCAGGCGATTTTTTATATCTTTTTTACCGCCGACATAATCTACGACGACCTCCGTTTCGGGGTCCATGAGAAGACCGTTCACGGTAAAATCGCGGCGCTGCACATCTTCCTCGGCGCTGCCGAAGCTGACCTCAGAGGGTCTCCGCCCGTCCGCATAGCCTCCTTCCCGGCGATAGGTGGCCACCTCAAAGGCATGATCCGCCTCAATCACCAGAATAATTCCAAAGGCCAGACCGATGGGAACGGTCTTGGAAAACAAGGCCTGTACATGCTCGGGCCGGGCGGAGGTCACGATATCAAAATCCTCGGGTTCCGTCCCTAAAAGCAAATCCCGAACACAGCCCCCGACAAGAAATCCTTCGTAACCCGCTTCTTTCAGGCGCCGGATAATCTGGGTCGCCGTCTCGCGAGGAGGCGGCTGATGACTGGACATCGGTTCCGTCAAAGGGCTTTTTCCCCGTATGTTTCAAACTTTAGCACATCAATGATATCTTAACATACCGAACCCGCTGTGGAGAGAGGTGTGTCAAAGATGTCGAGCCCGGCGTATCGATTAGAACATCCGGTGGCTGTCCCGTTTACCCAATTTAATGGCACACAATTCTCCACACATGGTGCAACCCTCTTCCTTGGCTGCCTCGCTTTTCTCAAGCCACGCTGCAGTCCGGACAGGATCGATGGACAAGTCGATCTGCCCCTGCCAATTGAATTCCTTCCGGTAGCGGGCCATCTGGGCATCCTGTTCAAACGCCCCGGGCAATCCCTTGGCCAGATCGGCAATATGGGCCGCCAGTTTGGAGGCCATAATCCCTTCACGGACATCATCCAGATTGGGGAGGCGCAGATGCTCCGAAGGCGTCACATAGCACAGGAAGTCCGCCCCGGCAGCCCCGGCAATGGCTCCGCCGATGGCGGCCGTGATGTGATCATAGCCGGGAGCAATATCTGTTGGTAAGGGACCCAGGACATAGAAAGGGGCGCCATGACAAAGTCTTTTTTGAAGGAGCATATTCGCCTCAATTTGTCCGATAGGCACGTGACCCGGTCCTTCAATCATGACCTGGACACCGTGCTGACGGGCCTTTTCGGTCAGTTCTCCCAGCAAAAGCAGTTCCTGGACCTGCCCTCGGTCCGTTGCATCGGCAATACAACCCGGGCGCAAACCGTCCCCAAGACTTAAAACCATGTCATAGCGATAGGCAATGTCCAAAAGGCGGTCATATTCTTCATAAAGCGGATTTTCACAGTCATTATAGTCAATCCAGCGGGCGAGAATCGAACCACCCCGGCTGACGATCCCCAGCAGACGGCCTTCTTCCACAATACAACCGATGCTTCTTTTGGTCACTCCGCAATGGACGGTAATGAAATCGACGCCGTTTTCTCCGTGTTCTTCAATGGCCCGAAAGAGGTCATCACCGGTCATTTCGACGATGGAACGCCCTTCCGCCAGGGTATCGGCAGCGGCCTGGTAAATGGGCACGGTTCCCACCACCAGGGGCGAAGCAGCCATCACAGCCCGTCGAATGCCGCGGATATCACCGCCCGTCGATAAATCCATCACCGCGTCGGCGCCGGCTTCGACACAAATCCGCACCTTTTCCAATTCAAAAGCGATATCATGGTGATCTTGGGATGTCCCGATATTGGCGTTGATCTTCGTCTTCAACCCTCGTCCGATGGCGACCGGGACGCACCCCTGGTGTTTCCGGTTTCTGACCACCACAATCGTCCCGTCCTCAACACCCTTCCGGATGTATTCGGGACTGACCTTCTCCACGTCGGCACAATGCTGCATTTCTTCCGAAACGATGCCTTTTCGTGCCATGTCCAACTGTGTCATAAACATCCTCCAACAGATCCGGGATCTGTATCTTCGTGCCTCTACGAGTATTATACAAAATCTTTATTGCGACCAAAAGCCCTGAGGCTTTACAGGGCGCCCCACTTCCTGGCTACGGGGGCGAGATGGTTCGTCGGGCCGTGACCCGACCCGAGGGGAAAGGCATAGCGAATTGCCTCCGTAATGTAGTCTTTTGCCTGCGTCACCGCTTCCAAAATATTCTTCCCCTGGGCAATCCCTGTCGCCAGGGCAGCCGAAAAGGTGCATCCCGTACCATGGGTATTCGGTGTGTCGATCCGCTCCGCCATGAACTCCTGAAAGTTCGCGCCATCATAAAAGATATCGAGAGCCGCCCCCTCCAGATGCCCCCCTTTGACAAGGACATGCCGGGCGCCCAGCGCGAAAATCCGCCTGGCCGCTTCTTTCATATCGTCATGCGTTTTAATGGGCATCGCCGCCAGCACTTCCGCCTCGGGAATGTTCGGCGTAATCACAAAAGCCAGGGGGATCAGTTCTGTTTTCAGGAGGGTCATTACATCTCCCCGAATCAAAAGAGCCCCGCCTTTGGCCACCATGACCGGGTCCACAACCAGTTTTGCGATGCGATATTCACGTATCTTGTCGATCACAACCCGCAGGATATCCTCTTGAGCCAGCATCCCCGTCTTGGCGGCGTCAACCCCGATATCCGTCAGCACGGCATCAAACTGCCTGGCCACAAATTCCGGCGGCACATTGAAAATGCCGTGCACCCCCATGGTATTCTGAGCCGTCAGCGCCGTAATGACACTCATCCCGAACCCCCCCAGCACGGTAATCGTTTTCAGGTCCGCCTGAATACCCGCGCCGCCCCCGGAGTCGGACCCGGCAATTGTCAAAACCCGGGCAGGTTTCATGATTCACCACCTCCTATTTTGGGCTTCTCATCCGGCCGAGATTTAATCACCAGCAGGTAACCGGACGTCATGGATATGGTCCCCCTGTGCGCCAGTAAGCGATTGCTGATGCCATAGGGTTTCCCGATTGCCATCGTCGCCTGCTGCAAAGGAAACTCAAATCCCTCAAGGGTGATGCCGCATACTTCTGTTGTTAGGGGAAAGAGGGAAACGATGTCTTCCGGATTTCCTGTAATTTCTGAGTCTCCAGATAAGACAAACATTTCCGTCGCGGCATCGACGATCCTTGTTTTGATCCCCTTCCGGGCGGCCATGACCAGGAGGGAAATGTTGGCCAACGTGTGGTCGATTCTTCCGCCCAAGGCGCCGTAAATCTCAATTTCCAAGGGTTGTAACTCCAGCGCATACCGGAGGGCCAGTTCTGTGTCCGTTTCATCCTTTCGCACCGGGTACTCCAGAATTCGGCAGCCCGATTTCCGAAGGTTACCCAGGACTTCCGATGACAGGGAATCCATATCGCCGATGATCGTCCGGGGCATCATACCCAGCGCCAGCACATGACGCGCCCCGCCGTCCGCGCAGATCACCTCCGCGGGATTTGCCTCCAAAATCCTCTGTCGCAGAAAAAGGATATCCGTCAGCGGTCCACCGGCGACAATGAAAACGATGTTTCGGCCTGCTGCCCGCCCGGATCTACGACCCTGAATCATGATCAGCACCCCTGATTCATGCCATCAACAAAAAAGGCCACTCCCGACATCCGGAACATGGCCTTTGTAGTACCAAATCAATGTATCTTGCCACTCCCTACGCTGGCATTACCCAGATCAGGTTCGAAGGGTATTATCTCAGCCAAATCGGCACCCCTTTTACGAAACAACAGTAAATTCAGAGAACCCGTCTCGGGCGGAGACCTAACACAGTGAGTCTCTAATGTAAAGCAAAAACCTCCTGGGCATTACCGGTTGTTGCCTCCTCGACTTCCAGGAGGGAAATACCTTTGATTTCGGCAATCTTTTTAACAACTTGGACGACATAAGCCGGTTCATTCCGCTTACCTCGGTATGTCTGGGGCGCCAGAAAGGGACAATCCGTTTCAACCAGCAGATCACTCAGGGGAACCCGCTTCACGACATCGCGAAGCTCTTCAGCCTTGGGATAAGTGACCGTTCCCGGTATAGAGATAAAAAACCCCAGATCGAGACACTGACGGGCCAGATTGTAATCACCGGAAAAACAATGAATGATACCTCGATTGCGGCCTTTCCACCCCTTCAGCATATCCACGGTTTCCCGATGCGCCTGGCGATCGTGAATGATTACAGGCAGATCAAGGCTCTGAGCAAAATCCAGTTGTTCTCCAAAACACCGGATCTGCATTTCCCGTGGCGCATAATTCCGGAAAAAATCCAGCCCGATTTCCCCATAAGCCACGACCTTTTCCCGCCGGGCAAGGGCGCCCAATTGGTCGTAGGTGTCTTGACCAATCTCCTTTACATCGTGAGGATGGATACCGACAGCAGCATAGACTCCATCGAATTGTTCCGCAAGTGCAACCGCCCGGCGGCAATCGGCAAGATTGATTCCCACCGTAATGATCCGGCTGACACCGGCTTCCCGGGCTCTGGCGATGACCTGTTCCCGGTCTTCGTCAAAATCCTCCATCTCCAGGTGGGCATGTGAATCGACTAACATTTTCATGACTCCTTGAGGTGACGATCCGACCTCCGGATCACCCCCCAGAGTAAGGTTCCGCACAATTTCATGATAAAGAACACCTCTTACCTAAGCCTGGATCATGGCTGTGACCTTTTTCACGTGCTGCACTGCTTCTTTGGCCATGCGGTCCAAAAGCTCCTGGCAGGAAGGGATATCCTGGATCAGTCCGATGGACTGACCGATCATCAGTGGTGCCCGATCGACATCGCCCGCATCCCAGGCCTGCTTGATTTTCTGACCGGAAAGAAGTGGTATGAGTTCCCGCAGACCGCCATGGCGCTGTTCTACATCCACGATATCCTGAATCAGCTTGCAGCGCAAAGCTCTTCCCTGAAAGCCAACCGTACGGCCAAAAATAGTCGTCTCGGATTCGCCCCGCCGAAGCAGTTCATGCTTGATATTCTCATGGACATCACATTCCCGTGTGGCAATAAAACGGGTGGCCATCATGACGCCCTGGGCACCCAGCACCAGGGCCGCCGCCATGGAACGACCGTTGGCGATACCGCCTGCGGTGATCACAGGCATCTCTATGGAATCAACCACCCGGGGCGTGAGCAGCATGGTGGTCACATCATCCTTCTGAGGATGGCCGCCGCCTTCAAAGCCCACCGCATACACGCCGTCATAACCCACCTTCTGAGCATGCAGGGCATGTTTCACCGATCCCAACTTATGGAATATCTTGACGTTAGCCTTTTTCAGCATCTCAACGGTTTTCATCCCTGATGCGATATCCAGAGGCATCCCGGAAAACTCGATTCCCGCAACCTGCTCTTCGATACAAACCCGGATGAACTCGTCGTGCTGTGCCGTTGTGACTTTCAGAGACGGTAAACGGTAATACTCGCGAAACGAAGGTACAAAGGTTATATTGACCATAAATGGCTTATCCGTCAGTTTCCGAGTCTCATGGATGGCATTGCGGAATTCTTCTTCGGTTGAATAATTGCCCGCCGTGAGATTTCCCATGCCACCGGCATTGGAAATTGCGGCACAGAATTTGGGTTTACACAACCACATCATGGCTCCGCAGATGATGGGGTACTTGACACCAAACATTTCGGTTATCGCGGATTTGAACATGCCCAACCCTCCGTTTATGCCTTCTCGCACATATAACGTTTTTATTCTTCAGAAGGTCTTTGCCTATACCATAATCTCGAGAACTCCGGCAATCACTAATAGAAAGGGAATCGCCTGCCCTTGTATTCAAGAACCTTTTAAAATGCCAGCGCCTCCGGTGTTGAGCCGAAGGGCGCTGAAAAAAGGACAAATATGCCGTATTCGACTCTACCAGTGTCCCCGCGTCATTTCCTTCTGATGGTAATAAAGCTGGGGATTTTCCATGAAAGCCAGGGAATCCATCAGGCTGAGAAAATGTTCCGTCTCTTCATTTACCAAAAGCATATAAAACTTCTTTTCCATGGGATCCGTCGCGCCCGCCGCCAGCGACTGGTAATACTTGATCCCGTCTTCCTCAAACCCGGCCGCCGTTTTGATGGCCTCAATGTCATCGGCGGTTCCGGCTTCCTTATCCTTGCTTTTTACCAGTGCCTCGGCAAAGATATTGACCGGCACATCTCGGGCTTCGGAGGTCTCCTGCTTCGGCCAGTTACCTGAACTCTCGAGGGTTTTGTACAACTCATTGAATTTTCTTATATGAGACTCTTCGGCCCGGATCAGGAACTCGAACATCCAGCGACCGGTGTCGTTTTTAGTCTCCCGCAGACATTTTTCGTAGAATTTTTTTCCGTCCTCTTCCATTTTCAGTGCGCGTTTCAACGCATCCAATCTACTGTCACTCATCATATGCCTCCTTATTGTAAGTTTCGTTTGAAAACCTTTTCAGCCACAATGCCCGCTGAGGGAAACCCACCTTTATATGTCCAATATGGCATTCAATTTAGTTTTTTGACCATGATAAGTCAAGGGAAAGCTTTCCTTATTAAACCGGAAACCGCCTGAGACGCAGGGAGTTGGTCACCACGGAAACCGAACTCAAGGCCATGGCCGCTGCGGCAAATTCCGGGTTGAGAAGTATCCCCCAAAAGGGATATAGAACACCTGCCGCAATGGGAATCCCCACAATATTATAAATAAACGCCCAGAACAGGTTCTGGCGGATGACTTTCAAGGTATTCAGGGATAATCGGATTGCCGCAGGAACCATATCCAGATCATTCCGGATCAGTGTAATGTCGCTGGTTTCCATAGCCACATCGGTCCCGGCGCCTAAGGCAATGCCGATATCGGCTGCAGCAAGGGCCGGAGCATCGTTGATTCCATCTCCAACCATGGCCACCACCTGACCCTGTGCCTGAAGGCCTTGTATGGTCTTCGCTTTGTCACCGGGCAAAACACCGGCCATGATATGAGCTATACCCAGAGATCGGCCGACGGCCTGCGCGGTCGCCGGATGGTCTCCTGTAATCATCATGAGTTTCAGTCCCATCTGTTTGAGCGACTTGACCGCCGACAACGCGGATTCCCGCGGCTGATCGGCAAAAGATACAATCCCCAGCATCCTGTCAGACAATGCCACAAAAACACAGGTCTCCCCTCGTTCGGAGCGGGCATCGACTTCGCGCTCCAGGCCTTGGAGGGAAATGTTCATCTCCTCCATCAGTCTCAGATTTCCCACAAGACAGATTTTTCCATCGATGACGGCTTTTGCGCCCTTCCCGGAGACGGCCTCAAAATTTCCCAGGGGCTGCGGCGTTAAGCCCCGGGCGCGCCCCGCACGAACGACCGCCTGCGCCAAAGGGTGTTCTGACACGGCTTCCACAGAAAGGGCGATTTGCAGGATATCCTCCGCAGCAGTATCTGCGGCCGGCACGATATCCTGAACGACGGGCTCCCCCCGGGTCAACGTCCCGGTTTTATCAAAAACCACCGTTGTCAGATGATGGACCTTTTCCAGGGTTTCACCACCCTTGATCAGAATCCCCCGCTC
>Ga0302253_1002013_pt1 | contig 10796 bp, 8 predicted proteins | sample AAG_RA_Trp_MG_FD_193537 | JGI IMG/M metagenome (GOLD analysis project Ga0302253, IMG submission 193537) | Enriched activated sludge microbial communities from anaerobic digester in WTTP, New Holstein, Wisconsin, United States - AAG_RA_Trp | ecosystem: Engineered > Bioreactor > Anaerobic >... | reverse complement strand
TATGGCCCGCCAGGTTGGCGGAATTGGCTAAAACGATACGGTTACCGAGTTTACAGTTGTGAGCCACATGGGAATAGGCCATCAGCAGGTTGTAATCACCGATGATCGTCATGCCGATATCCGAGACCGTCCCGCGGTTGATGGTCGCAAATTCCCGAATCGTGTTGAAATTGCCGATGATCACTTTCGTCTTCTCTCCCCGGTACTTCAAATCCTGGGGGTCCCCTCCGATGGAGGCAAATTGATCGATCTTGCAGGACTCCCCAATATCGGTCAGGCGCTCGATGACGACATGGGAACCGATCATCGTGTTCTTGCCGATTCGGACTTCAGGACCGATGACGGAATAGGGCCCTACGGTAACACCTTCATCCAGTTCAGCTTCCGGAGAGATAATCGCAGTCGGATGTATGTTCATCAAATCATGTTTCCTTTTTTATTTTTTCCAGTTCTTCAATTTTCTTCTGCATCTCCTGAAGGGTCTTGCGCATATCCGGCAGCCTCGTCAGGGAGGCCATGACCCGCAGCCAGTCCCGGTGCGGCATATGGGGACTTCCCGAAACAACGTGCCCGGCCGGGACATCTTCATGTACGCCCGACTGGGCGCCGACCATGGCATGATCGCCCAGATGGATGTGGCCGACGAGGCCGGTCTGTCCCCCCAGGATAACCCCGTTCCCCAGTTTCGTGCTCCCCGAAATGCCCGTCTGGGCGGCAATGACGGAGTATTCGCCGATAATCACGTTATGGGCGATCTGAACCAGGTTGTCGATCTTGGCTCCTTTTTGGATCCATGTCCGCCCCAGGGTTCCCCGATCGACCGTCGTGTTTGCGCCGATTTCGACATCGTCGTCGATCCGGACATAACCTACCTGCGGTATCTTGTCGTTACCGATACCGGGACGGGCAAAACCGAACCCGTCACTGCCGATAACCACCCCCGCATGAAGAATAACCCGCTTGCCGACCACGCTTCTCCGGTAAAGAACCACGTTCGGATAGATGACCGTGTCTTCCCCGATGGTCACGTCCTCGCCGACATAGACTCCGGGATGCAAAACGACGCCGCGGTCGATCTTAGCCCCCCGGCAAATCGTAACCTGATGAAGGACCGTCGCTTCCTCCGAAATTTCCGCCCCCGCTTCAATATGGGCCTTCCCGGAAATTCCGGCGGGATACGTATCCTTCGGGTAGAACACATCGAGCAGTATCCCCAGGCAGACATAGGGATCCTTGACCACGATGAGGTTCTTCCCCGCAGCCTCCGTATCGGGCGAAACCAGGATGGCCGAGGCCCCCGTATTGTCGAGCCATTCCCGGTATTTCGGATTGGCCAGAAACGTGAGGTCCCCGTCCCTGGCCTCGTCAATGGGCCGGATATGCCCGATCAGGACATCCCCATCCCCGACGACCCCGCCGCCTACCAAGGCGGCAATTTCCCTGACAGACTTTTTCACGATGAAACACCGCCTGCTGACTGAATATAGAATCTATTTCTTGCCGGGCTTGAAGGTCCTGTTGAACTCATCGAGCACCCTGTTTGTGAGATCGTTCGCCTTGCTCCAATAGGGAACAGGGTACTGGCTTACTTCAAGGATCAATGTATATTTATCCTTTTCTCCTATCCCTTTGACGATTTTCATTATTTCGGGAAAGAATTCCTTGCTTATCTCATCCTGCTTTGCCTGTAGTTCCTCGTTGGAATCCTTTACAAGAATCTGAAAATCCCGAAGTTTCTTCTGAAAGGTTGTTTCCTTCTCTTTTAACACCTTCGGATCCATCACATTCCGTTGCTTATCCAACTCGTCCTTCAACTTCTTCAACTCGTTTTCCCTTGGCTCAATCGCGGCCTTACTTTTATTTGCGATGCTTGTCATAGCATCCACGGCCTTCTTTCCCTCAGTGGAATCTTTCATGACGCGTTCCAAGCTGAAAAACCCGATCTTTTCCTCCGCCTGAACGGGAAATCCCGCCAGAATAAAAACAAACGTCAACACGATTGCCAGACACAACACTTTATTTTTTCTCATTACTTACCCCCAATCTTTGTCGATTTTCCGTGTTATTTTACATGAACATACCGATTGAAAATTCCCAACGTGAAGGGGATTCATCTTCCTTCTTATCGAGAACGTACCCCCATTCAAGACGTAAAGGCCCAATAGGTGAATACCAGCGGATTCCGATGCCGGCGGTTTCTCTCATATCACCGAGCTCATACGTGTCCTCCCAGGCATTGCCCATATCGAAGAAGATGACTCCCTTCATGCCGGCACTTTTGATAAGGGGGAATATATAATCGAAATTGAAGTTGAGCATCGTCGTTCCGCCCTTGACATCATCCGTTCCCTCATATTTGGGACCGACCCGGCGCAATCCCCGGAGAGAATTGATGCCGCCCAGGGTAAAAAGCTCGTAATCGGGCAGTTCATCGTCCGTCCCGGTTTTTTGAATATAGCCGATTCGTCCGCGCGTGGAAAAAACCGTTTCAAAGGGAAGGGGAAAATACCAGGCGGAGGTGAACATGTACTTTATGAACTGGGCGTCCCCCTGCAGAATGCCGCCGGTGTACTCCATCGACAGCGTATTCTTCGAACCTTTTGAGGGGAACATGTTGTCGTTCGTCGTGTCCCGCGTAAGCGTCAAGGTCAGGCTGCTCTCGGTCGTTTTTCCTTCTTCCTCCTTGAGTTCCGTAGACGCATCTTCGGCGACATCACTGATATCGTTCTTACTCAAACGATAACCGACATAACCGAAAAAATGCTCCCACAAGGGATATCCCAGCGTCGCCCCGATTCCCTTGGAATCCAGGTCATATTCATCGTACTCACGAACGATATCCCAGGCGTCGATCTTGCTCCACAGGGGCATGTCGAAAAGCCACGGCTCGATAAAGGACAGATCAAAATTGGTTACCTTGGATCCCAGACTGGCTTTCAGGCTGAGGGACTGGCCCCTTCCGAAGAGGTTCTGCTGAGAAATCTGGGCGGTAAAAACAGCGGAATCCACGGCACTGTAACCGGCGCCGACGCTGAACATACCCGTCGGCTTTTCCTTGACCCGGATATTCACATCCGTCAGCGAGTCGTCGGGACCTTTCTGCGTCTGGAAATCGACTTCCTCGAAGTAGCGGAGACGGGTGATGTCATTGTAACTTTTTTTCAGGTTCGTTTTGTTGTACAGATCCCCCTCGACAATGGAAAGCTGACGCCGGATGACCTTATCGCGTGTCCGGTCGTTCCCCAGAATGTTGATACGGTTGAAATAAACCAGCTGGTTTTTCGTCATCCGGTACGTGACGTCGACCAGTTGTTCCTGCTCATGAACGTTGGTCAGGGGAACCACCTCCGCATTGGCATATCCCTCGTCATTGCAGGCCTGGGTCAGGGAATCGATATCCTTGATAATGGCACTGCGGTCAAAGATCTCCTTCTCCCGCATACTCAGGCCTTTCAGAAGATCCGGTTTCGACACCTTCAGGGTATCTCCGACGATATCCACCTTGCCGATCCGGAACTGTTTTCCCTCGACGACCGGAATCTTGATGTAGATTCCCTTCTTGTCATGGCTGATGTCCGGTTCCCCCAACTGGGCGTTGAGAAACCCGTTATTGAGATAGTAAACCGTGATCTTGTTGACATCCTGCTTTAACTGTTCCCTTTTCAGAAGTCCCGAGTCCGAAAAGAAATGGAAAAGGCCCTTTTCTTTTGTACTCATCAACTTTTTCAATTCTTTTTCCGTATAGGCCTGGTTTCCCGCAAAAGCGATCTTCCGAATATAGAGACGATCGTTTTCCTTAACCTGGATGACCACGCGGACATCCTTCTCCCCGTCCTTCTCGATCACATCCTTGACTTCGGCATCGTAATAACCCTTGCTGTCGTAAAGGGCCCTGATCTTCTCCAGATCTTCCCGGAGTTTCTCCGCGTTCAGGGTCTGCCGGACCTTGATCGTCAGCACCCCTTCAATGTCGCTCGTGCTGACCGATTTGTTCCCCTTGACCACGATTTCCGTAACCAGGGCTTTCTCCTGGAGCAGGAAGACAATGATTTTTCCCTCGGGACTGTCTTCAACATCAGCCTGGACATCATCGAAATAACCCATCTTATAGATGGCGCGAATATCTTCCGCGAGGGTTTCCTCGAAGAAAATACCGCCTCTTTCGCTTTTGATCTTCTGCTCGATGGCCCCCGCGCCGATCTTCCGGTTTCCCTTGAATTCGATCCTGCTGATCCGCTGGACCACGTTGATCTTGGCCAGAATGGTCGTTTTCACCTGCTGGACGGACGTGGGAAGGTTTTCCATTCCCCGCCCCTGGATGGAGAAACCGGGAATCATTTTCTGCTGGACGATGTCATAAAGACGGACATCGATACTAATGATATTGCCGAACTGGGAAATGCTGCCTCCGATGACATAATCGGCCCCCAGGGATTTGCCGATGCTCATGGCCCTGGCTTCATTGACCGGTTCAACGGCTTCGGTTCCCGCGGGCTGTACGGCACTGATCACCTGAATCAGGCTGCTTTTCTTCAACTCCCTGACCAGGGCGCCGAAAACTTTTTCCTGAAGCGCTTGAGGCTCGGACGGCGCATGCACGGAAAACGGCAGGAGGGCGATCTTCTTCACCTCCTGAGCATGGACGGCCCCTCCGGCCAGCAGAATGAATACCACGAAAAAAGAAAACAGAATTATTTTGCAAATGTTCTTTTTATTCACAGGCATACACCCTTCCGTCCCTTAATCCGATACTCCGGGACATCCGGTCGGCAAGTGACTTGTTGTGCGTCACCACGACCAGCGTTACATTTTTAATTTTATTGAACGCAATCAGAAGGTCTTCTACCTTCTTTCCCGTCTCCGTGTCAAGATTTCCTGTCGGTTCATCGGCCAGGAGAATTTCCGGTTCCATCACCATCGCCCGGGCCAGGGCCACCCGCTGCTGCTCTCCTCCCGAAAGTTCACCCGGTTTATGGGTCAGCCGGTGCTCGAGACCCAATTCCTCCAGGATTTGCCCGGCTTTTTTTCTTGCCTCTTCCCTGGTCAATCCACGGATCAAAGCCGGCATCATGGTGTTCTCCAGGCTCGTGAACTCAGGCAGGAGATGGTGGAACTGGAAAACAAAGCCGATCTTCCGGTTGCGGAAATCGGCCAGTTCCCTTTCATTCCACCGGAAAACATCGACACCGTCGATGTAAAGAATCCCCGAACTCGGATGATCAAGGGTCCCCAGGATGTGGATCAGAGTGCTCTTTCCTGCCCCGGAAACACCCAGAACGGCCAGAGAATCCCCTCTTGCAATCTCCAGATCGATCCCCCGCAGGACTTCGATCCGATTGCCGTCCTTCACAAATGTCTTGGTCATTCCCTCGATGCGGATCATATCGCGGTGTTTCCTGTCATGTCATTTTTCGCCATTACTCGTACCGTAACGTTTCCGCGGGATCCAGTTTCGACGCCCGCCAGGAAGGGTAGACGGTCGATAAAAAACTGATCAGGAGCGTGCCCAGGGCGATCAGCAGCACATCCCCGTAGTTGACCCGCGAGGGCAGTTCACTCAGGTAGTAGACATCGCCCGGAAGTATTTTAAACCCGAAAAGCCGTTCGATGAAGGAGGATATCTGCGATAAATGAAGGGCAACGGCCAGCCCGATTGCACAACCCAGCGACGTCCCGATAAAACCGATGGTCAATCCCTGGAGAATAAAGATCTTCATGATTCCTTTTGAACTGGCTCCCATGGATTTGAGAATGGCAATGTCACGGTGCTTTTCCATGACCACCATAATCAGGGTCGTAATGATATTGAAGGCCGCAACCAGAACGATGAGGCTCAAAATGATAGCCATAACCCGTTTTTCCAGCTTCAGGGCCGAAAACAGGTTCTTGTTCATCTCCATCCACGTCCTGACCCAGTAGGGATAGCCGAGCCGGGCACCGATGGCTTCGGCCACCCGATCCGCCTGGTAGATATCCCGGACACGAATCTCGACACCCGTCACCAGATCTCCCATATTGAGAAACGCCTGGGAATCCTCCAGGGACAGGAAAACAAGGCTTGCATCATACTCATAGAATCCGGAATCGAAGATCCCGACAACCAGATATTTCTTGAGGCGGGGCACAAGTCCCATCGGCGTCGAAATTCCCATGGGGGAAATCATGCTGACCGTATCGTAAAGACCGATCCCCAGGTTCTTAGCCAGTTCTTTACCCAGGACGACACCGGGCAGATCCGCCAGCAGAGGATCCACCGAAAGAAGGTGGCGGCTCCGAACCGACAGATCGGCCATCTTTCCCTCCTGCATCCGGTTGATCTGGAGCACCCGCGAGGCGCTGTCCGTATCGATCCCCCGGATCACCACCCCGCTGACATTGGGGCCGCTTTTCAACATGGCCTGGCCATAGACAAAGGGGGTCGCACCGGCAACCCCCTTGACCTTGCTCACCGTATCGATCACTTTTGCAGGGTTCCTCATGGCACCGCTGTATTCCATGAGAACCACATGGGCGTTGACGCCCAGAATCTTGTTCCGCAGATCCGTCTCGAAACCGTTCATGACGGCCAGGACGATAATCAGCGCTGCAACACCCAGAAGAATCCCGGCGATGGAAATGAAGGTAATGATCGAGACAAAGACCTGTTTCCTCCTTGCCCGTAGGTATCTCAGGCTGATGAACAGTTCATAGGAACCCATCAGATGTCCTTCCTGGATTTTACCCTTCTTTGGTTCTCAAGTGCGGGAAAAGAATCACGTCACGAATCGACGCCGAATCGGTGAAGAGCATGACCAGGCGGTCAATACCGATACCCTCGCCCGCCGTGGGGGGCATGCCGTATTCGAGAACGGAAATGTAATCTTCGTCCATTTCATGGGCCTCTTCGTCGCCCCCTTCCCTCTGCTTCAGTTGCATGAGAAAGCGTTCCCGCTGATCGACGGGATCATTCAACTCCGAAAAGGCATTGGCGATTTCTTTCCCGTGGATGATCAGTTCAAACCGGTCGGTGAAGGCGGGATCCCGATCATTTTTCCGGGCCAGCGGAGATACTTCAAGCGGATACTGGGTTACAAAAGTCGGCTGGATGATACGGTCTTCCACCTTCTCATCGAAGATCTCCATCATCACCTTTCCCAGAGGCATATTTTCAGGGATATCGAGACCCACCTTGCGGGCGTAAGCGGTCAGTGCAGCGACATCGTCCAGAACTTCCGCCGCGATGCCGCAATGTTCCATAATCGCCTCCCTGACGGTCATCCGTTTCCAGGGACGGGTCAGATCGATTTCCGTTCCCTGGTAGCCGAATGTCTGGCTGCCGAAAATCCGTTCGGCGAGGGCCGTGAACAGCTCCTCCGTCATGTTTATAAGGTCTTCATAAGTCGCATAGGCCTGGTAGAACTCCATCATCGTGAATTCCGGGTTGTGGGACGTGGAAATGCCCTCGTTACGAAAACTCCGGTTGATTTCAAAGACCCGTTCCATGCCGCCCGTGATCAGCCTTTTCAGGTACAACTCGGGCGCGATGCGCAGGTAAAAATCCATTCCCAGGGCATTGTGAAACGTCTTAAACGGCCTGGCCATGGCGCCGCCGGCCTTCGGCTGCATCATCGGCGTTTCGACTTCCATGAAATCCCGCTTCTCCATGAAATGCCGGATAAACTGGATGATCCGGCTGCGCCGCTGGAAGACTTCCCGCGACTTTTCGTTGGAAATGAGATCCAGGTGACGCTGGCGATAGCGCGTTTCCACATCCGTCAGGCCGTGCCACTTCTCCGGCAACGGCCGAATCGCCTTGGAAAGAAGCTGCAGTTCCGTCACTTCGATCGTCAACTCTTCCGTCCGGGTCCGGAATATCCGGCCCGTCATGGCAATGATATCGCCGATATCCAGGCGGCGGTAAAGACCGAAATCGTCATCTCCCAGAATCACGTGATTGATGTAGCCCTGGAGGGACCCCGTACGATCCTGCACCTTGATAAAAGCGGCCTTACCGAAATCCCTGACGGCCATGAGACGTCCGGCGATGGTGAAGATTTCATCGACTTCGGAAAGGACGTCGTTATCTTTCCGGTCAAACCGGGTCAAAAGGGCCGCGGCCGTATCCTTATAACGAAACGTATTGGGGTAAAGCGCGATCCCATCGTCCTGCAGGGATCTGATCTTCTCCAGACGCTTCTTTAAGAGCTCACTTTCTTCCATAACAACCTGACTCCATGAAATATAATGCCGTTTCGACTATCCTTTTTTTGGTATTTCGTCAAGCATGATTTAGCTTGGGGCCGGCAACTTCGGTTTTCTCTTGACAGGCATTCCACCCTTCATCTATAGGGTAAGCCGTCGTATTTAAAATCAGACACTACCGGCTGAAAATCGCCGGCCAGGCAAGGCTCTTCGGTTCTTCCTGATCCTCTTTCCGCAGGGGAAAGGACCGTCTCGGGAAATCGCCGGCATAGGCTAGAAAGGACCTTTCTCCATGATTCAGGACACAGACCATGATTGAGGTGGAACAACTGACGAAATATTACGGTCCCATCCGGGGAATCGAGAATCTCTCTTTCCGGATCGATAAGGGAGACGTCGTCGGTCTCCTGGGCCCGAACGGATCCGGGAAAACGACCACCATGCGGATTCTGACCTGTTTTTTCCCCCCGACGCGGGGCCGGGCGCTTGTTTACGGCTACGACGTGATGAAGAATCCTCTGCAGGTCCGGCAGCACATCGGCTACCTGCCCGAGCGGGTTCCCCTTTATCCCGACATGGACATCCGCGAGTATCTCCGCTTCGCCGCTTCCGTCAAACGAGTCGAACCGTCCAAAAGGGCAGCCCACATCGATGAAGTGATGTCCACCTGCGGTATCGACGACATGGCCAACCGCCTGATCGGCGCCCTCTCAAAAGGATACCGCCAGCGGGTCTGCCTGGCCCAGGCACTTCTGAACAAACCGGAAATCCTCATTCTGGACGAACCGACCATCGGCCTCGATCCCCGGCAGGTTGCGGATTTTCGTTCCCTGATCAAGAATCTCGGCCGGGACCGGACCATCATCCTGTGCACCCACATCCTTCCCGAAGTCAGCGAGACCTGCAACCGGGTCGTCATTATTCACAAGGGACATCTGATTGCCCTGGATACCCCGCAGAATCTTCAGGAAAAAATCCAGATGTACGGTCAAATCTACATCCAGTATTACGGTGACAATCCCCGCCTTGAAGGCCTCGTGGCCGCCACCCCGGGTGTGGTCACAGTGGAGGCGGCCGAGACGACCTTCTCGGGAGCCCGGGCGTTCACGATCCAGGTCCAGAAAGATGAAACGATTATCAGAGAGCTGTCCGCGCTGATCCACGCCGAAGGCGGACCCATCCTGGAAATGAAAAAGCTCAATCTGACCCTGGAGGATGTGTTCCTGGAGCTGGTCACGAAGGAGGAGGCAAAGTAGATGGGTACCTGGCACATCTTCCGGAGGGAAGTGCAGTCCTACTTCCAGTCCTTTATCGCATACGTCATCATTTCCGCCTTTTTACTGCTGGCGGGTTACTTCTTCTATACGGATCTCATCATGTATGTGATGTGGACCCTTAAAAAGGTGGATTTCGAAAAAATCTGGGAACTTTACTTCAACGACATCCGCTACATGATGACCATTATCATGCCGCTCATCACGATGCGCCTGTTCGCCGAGGAAAAGAAGCTGGGCACCATCGAACTGCTCTGGACATACCCTCTGCGCGACTGGGAACTCTTTGCCGGAAAGTACCTTTCGGCCCTGTTGATGCTCGTCATCATGCTGGGGTTGACCCTGACCTATCCGGCAGTCACATCCCTGCTCTTCCAGATCGATCTTCATCCCCTCTTTGCCGGATATCTGGGGCTGTTCCTCATGGGCTCCGCCTTTATCATCTGCGGGGTCACGATTTCGATCCTGACGGAAAACCAGATCGTCGCCGCCCTGGGAACCTACCTGGTTCTGCTTCTGTTCTGGTTTCTCACCTGGAACGAGGCCGTGGCCAATCCCGACATGATCAGAATTCTACTGAATTTTTCCCTTTTTGACCGGCTGTACAATTTCACCCGGGGCGCCATCGACCTGAAGGACGTTGTCTTTTTCATCAACTTCCATCTCGTTTTTGCCGTGCTTGCCCTGCTCGCCCTATCGGCCAGGAAATGGAGGGGCATCCAATGAAAAAAAATCTTCTCCTTTATCTGCTTTGGTTCAGCGTTTTCCTTTGCCTGGCGGGTCTGGCCCTGATCGCCTTCGGCGGCGACTGGCGGCTGTGGGGACTGGGGGTTCTCGGGGCGGGCATTCTGGGCGCCCTTACCTACACGGTCCTGAATTACAACGAAGTACACCATTTCCTCTTCGAGTACGGAACCCGTCAGTGGTTGAGCCTGGCCCTGTTCGTTCTTCTTCTGATGGGCATCGCCATTCTTATACAGGCCATCGCAAACCGGCACAACGTCCGTTTCGACCTGACGCCTCGCAAGGACATGAGCCTTTCCGCCGCCTCGGAAAAGATTATGGAAAAGATCGATACGCCCATCCGGGTGACGGCTTTCTTCCAGCGGAATCAGAAGCGCGAAATGATGAATGTCCTCGATCCCTTCGCCCTGGCGAACAGGCATTTTACTTACCGGCTCTACGATCCGGATCGCAACCCCGCCCTGGCGAAGCGTTTCAGCGTCACCGATTACGGAACCGTCGTCGTCGAAATAAACGGCAAGTACAAGGTTCTTCCTGCCGCCAGCGAGGAGAGGCTCATCAATGCCATCCTGTCCCTGAACAGCCCGCGGCAGAAGG
>Ga0302253_1002012_pt1 | contig 10796 bp, 6 predicted proteins | sample AAG_RA_Trp_MG_FD_193537 | JGI IMG/M metagenome (GOLD analysis project Ga0302253, IMG submission 193537) | Enriched activated sludge microbial communities from anaerobic digester in WTTP, New Holstein, Wisconsin, United States - AAG_RA_Trp | ecosystem: Engineered > Bioreactor > Anaerobic >... | reverse complement strand
GCTCGGTTTCCCGAAACTTCCGGACGAAGCGCCGCCCCGGTTGATCGAAGGTATTCAGCACAGCGTCTTCAAGGCTTGTCTCGCTCCGCTTCTGTTCGCGGGCTTTCTCGGAGGCGCCATGATTGCGCTCGACCCCGATCGATCGGCGGAAGACTCCTCCCAATCATCGGACGGAGCCGACAAGTCATGAAATCGAAACTCCGGTATGAATCGAGTCAGCTCCGCTGGATGACCGCGACGACCATCCTTCTCGGGATTCTGATGCTCAATGGGTTGTTCTTCACGATCATCCGCTTCACGAAAGGACTCGCCACCGTCACGAATCTCGATAATCTATATGCATGGGGCATCTGGAAAGCCGTCGGTGTCGCGTCGTTTGTCGCAGTGGCTGCCGGCGGCTTTACCTCGGTTGCGCTGCTCGAAATCTTCCACCGCCGTGCCTATCGACCGATCAAACGCACCGCACTCCTGCTGGCGATGTTCGGATACACCGGTGCTGTGATCAGTTTGTTCATCGATCTGGGCCGCTACTACAATATCTGGCATCCGATCCTGCCGTCGATGTGGTCTCCTCATTCCGCGCTTTTTGAAGTCGCGATGTGTGTCATGACGTATCTGATGGTGCTGTATTTCGAGTTCATTCCGGTGTTCGTCGAGCGTTTTCAGGGGCGGGTCCGGTTGCCGGGTATTCTCGGCAAGTTTACCAGGGGCGCGGAATGGAGCATCCGGTTGCTCGATATGATCGGTCGGTCTTTCATGCCGTTCGCCATCGTGCTCGGGGTCGTTCTGTCACTCATGCATCAATCCGCACTGGGTTCGCTCATGGTGATCGCCTCGACGAAGATGCATCCGCTGTGGTTTTCGCCAGCGCTCCCGCTCCTCTTCCTGCTTTCAGCGATCATGTGCGGTTTCCCGTCCGTCGTCGTCGCAACGCATGCGGTCATGCGCTCGGCGGGGCGGCGGATCGATCCGGGTGTTTTTGCGGGACTCTCCAGGATTGCACTCATCCCGATGAGCGCATACGGGATGGCGAAGTTGATCGATCTGAACATCCGTGGTCGGTTGGCACTGGTCGTAGACGGTTCGATCGAATCAATCCTCTGGCTGGTCGAAATGATCCCGTGTCTGCTCGTCCCGATCGTCCTGTTTCTGAGCGATAAGCTCAGGAAGTCCCCGGCGATGCAGTTTACCGGATCGCTGCTTGTCGTACTAGGCGTCGTGCTCAATCGGATTAACGTATATCTGACCGCGTTCACTCCTCCCTCAGCGGGATATCGATACTTTCCGTCAATCGGTGAAATATCGATCACTCTCGGGTTGTTGGCCGGTATGATTTTCTTTTATCGGCTCTGCACGGTAATTTTTCCGATTGTGCCGGCGGCTGAGGAGAAACGGGGAGGATCGATGAAAACCGCGAGCATTCTGATCGTGACGATGGTGTTCGGTGTGACGGTGAGTTCCGGCTCGGGTGCTTCACCGACACCGATCCCGGACTGCGCGTTGTGCCACTCGTGTTCGCTGCCGACCAGGGACGATCCCTGTCTGAAACCGTGTCCGCGGGATCGGTCGACCCCGACCATTCCTCCGGACGCGGCCCGGCATGCGCCCGCCTCGATCCGAATCGACTATCTGACGGGAATGTACGATCCGGTTCTATTCGATCATGCGCTGCATGCGACAATGCCGGATACTGCCTGTACCCGCTGCCATCACCATTCGTCCCAGCCTCCGTACCCCGCCTGCAAGCAATGTCATGCGGCCTCAGGGAACGATGCGGAAACCGGCGTGGTCAATCTCAGAGGCGCGTTTCACCGGCAATGTCTCGGATGCCATCGTGAGCTGAACACCTCGGCGAACTGCGAATCGTGTCATCGTGTAAAGCCGGATCAGCCCATGACGGCGGCGCCTCAACAGACTGCTGAACTCGCCGGAACGGCCGCATTCGATCACTCGAGCACGCGTTTCCCGCTCAAGGCATACCACCGCAACGTGCCGTGCATCGAGTGCCATCGACGGGCGACCAATCATCATTCGATGCCGACGAATTGTGAGCAATGCCACTCATCGTGGCCGGAGGGGTTCCGGCACGAGATTACCGGTTTGAAACTCGACGAGATGCATGGATCCCTGCAATGCTCGGAGTGCCATACCGGAGGCAGAATGGCCGAGCCTCCACGGTGTGATGCGTGTCATGATGCCGCGATGGCGGCCGGTGGCAAGCTGCCTGGTGAACGGGTTGATTAGTCGGTTGAGAGCCGGTTCCCGGGAGAGGGGAACCACGGTTTTTCCGATCCGAATCCCGAGAGGATCGTCGCTCCGATCGCGGCCAGAGCCCAGACGTGCCAGATGACGCATCCGAGGCAAAATGGAAGAAATCGAAGCAAAGACAGGATGATGAATCCTGTAAGACAGGCGATGAGCACCGAGGTGTCGGGGCGGTTCATCCGTCGGTAGATCCAATTGCCCAGAGATGCAAAACCGACCGGTACGGCGAAGATGCAGGTGATGAACCAGGCCAGGAACGCGAACAGAGACAGCGGGATTCCGATCTTGATGACGATCAGAAACACGATCGCTGCCGCAGCGCCGAAATGGAATGCCAGTCCGGTGAATGTCGTGCGGAGCGGGTGTTTGATCATCGTGTGAGCGGCCTGCTCGATGTTCCGATTGAACAGCACGGTCACCAGAAAACTGACGATGCCCCACCAGATGACGGCGATGGTGTTGAACAGAGTGGCCAGCCGCATGATGCTGAAATGGATGAGCGGGCTTCCATCCAGTGCCTCGAACGATTTCAGTGTCAGATTGACGATCTCTTTCGCCACGACGGCGCCAGGGTCGAGATTCAGAGCACCTCCCAGATACAATACGCTGCCGCTGATTCGGGCGGATCCCGTAAGATCGACATTTCCGCCGACCACGACCACATCGCCATCCACCCATCCGGCTATCCGTGCATTGCCTCCGAACACAATTACATCGCCGGCCACATTACCCTCGATTACAGCCGATCCGCCGAATACGGCCACACCATCTTTGAGTGTTTCGTTCCCAGGTACGTGTACGGATTGACCGAAGGCGATACGGTTTTCACGGATCTGGCCGGATTCTCCGTTCAACGCGGCTTGGATTGACTCCCGGATCAGGCGCCCCGCATCGAGTTCGATCGCTTTTTTTTCCACATGTTCTTTTTCTGCCATTGAAGAAAAGCAGACGGGACACAGGAGCGTCATCAGGAGTATGCACCAACGCGGGCTCATGACATTAATTTTCCTCGGCTGAATCGGACACGAAACCAAAAAATAAACGCTATCCCTGCCAGCAGGCCAATGGCTGGGATTGCAAGCATCGGTGAGTTCATGATGGTGCTTTTGAAGAAGGACCAGACCAGCAGGATCAGGGATTGTCCGACGCCCAGAAGTGTTCCGAAGATGATTTTGAGTTCATGCAGATTGGATTGAACGGTCGCCGGCATCTCGACCATCGAGACGAGTGTCCTGAAGATATCGAGGGGCGGGATGCCGGTGGCGATGCTGCCCGCGCCAAAAAGCATCAGCAGCAAAAAGACGATCAGCGTACTGGCCACGGCAATGATGATCGGAAGTCTGAGAGGAGAAGAAGAACCGGCGGCAGGCATGGTATGAATTGCCGTCATGATGGAATCTGCGATATCGATGCTCCATTCGTCGCCACGGGCGGCGGTCAGGATGGTGAGCAGCTTGCGACGATCTTCCAGCCGGGCATGGCAGGTTCCGCACACTTTCGCATGATGCTCAAATGCATCGCGTTCGCCGGTATTCAGTTCACCATCGAGATACGGGTCCAGGAGTTGGACGTATTGATCGCACTTCATCGGACATTCTCCTTAGTTGTTCCCTCTCGAGCAAGGATCAGGGTCTGTAGCTTTTCACGAGCTCGGAAGATCCGATTTTTCACGGTGCCGAGAGGAATATCGAGAGCTTCCGCAATCTCATCATAATTCATATCCTGGAAATGACGCAAAACAATGACAGCTCTGAGATCCGGTTCGAGGCTCTGCACGGCGTGTCGGAGCATCTCGGACTCCTCCTGTTTGACAAGATTTGCCTCCGGAGTTGGTCGCGAATCCTCTAATTGCGGCCTCACCGTTCCCTCTTCCATTTCGATGTCGTCATCGAGGATCAGCATTTCCGGGCGCTTGCGTCTGAGGTGATCGATCGCGCGATTAACCGCGATTCGCTGAATCCAGGTCTTGAACGGATAGACCGGGTCAAAAGTGCTCAACCGGCTGAACGCGTTGAGAAACACTTCCTGTACTAGATCACGAACCGTTTCCATATCATACACCATTCTCGAAATCGTAATGCTCACCGCTCTCTGATACCGCTCGACCAGCGGCCGAAAAGCATTCCGATCGCCTTCCAGGCATTTTTGAATGTGCGCCAGATCGTCTTGATTCACGACGGCCCTTTCTACCTCGTTCTTACGATCCACGTGAAGGAAAGGTTCAGTATCCATCGAATTCTATAGTGTCGGTGCCTGGATGGCAATCGAGTTGCAGGAATGGACCATGTGCATTGACCAGGTCGGGGGACCGGCATATGATACATGACCGCAAGCCGGATCCCTGCCGGAGTCATTATCAGGAGGCATCATGGCGGAACTCAGACGGAATCCACTCACGCGGAAATGGATCACCTACACTCCTCAGAATCTGGACCCCGAAACTCTCAGGGCGCGACTGGATCGTATCCGCGTTCGGAATCATATCTACACGGACGATTTGGGTATCTGTCCGTATTGTCCTGATTCCCCGGAGGGCGTAACCGAAATTGCGGCGATGGTTGGGCGTGACATTCGTTATACACGTCGTGCTGCGATAGGAAATGGCTGGGATATCCGCGTCATAGCGGCTCAGGAGCCGATCTTCCGTATCGAAGACGATCTCAGACGCAAAGGACAGCGTCTGTATGACACAATGGGCTCTCCTGGCGCGCACGAAGTCGTCATCATGTCTCCTCGACACGGTGTAGCCCCATGGGCGCTCGACGCCGATGCCTGGACATCGTCTCTGATCATGTTACGTGAACGGATGGCCGATCTGGATCGCGATGAACGTCTGGGACACCCTTATGCCTACCTCGGTTACGGACAGAATCTGAGTTTCACACACAATCATTCGACTATGAATCTCGTGGTCTCACCCTTCATCTCCGAAAAGGTACAGAAGGAACTATCCGGCGCACATGAATGGTTCAAAATGAAGGAACGATGTTTGTTCTGTGATATCTATGAGGAGGAACTTCGGAAGCGCGAGCAAGGACGACCGCATGGCATCATCGCGGAAAACTCGGACTATATCGCATTCATCCCGTTTTTTGCAGGTCATCCCTTCGAAATCTGGGTGCAACCCGTCGAGCACGTTTCGTGTTTCATGGACATTCCAAAAGTGACTCTGTCCGGCCTTGGACATCTCATTCGCGGCGTTCTGGATCGTCTGTTTCGTCTGCTTGGACCTTTCCCGCTTCTCATGGCACTCATGAACAGACCCAATCCGAAATGGGGCGCGAGCCGCGGGTATTGGGACATGATCCGCGACGACTGGCATTGGAGAATCCGCATTCTGCCGGATGTGCATCTCGAGGATGATCACGCGAGAAGCTTCTTTCATGCCACCGGAACACGCGTCAATCCGGTCATTCCGGAGTTGGCATCCGAATGCCTCCGCGCGTTCTGATCGTTATCATCACTTCTTCTCGCTGTTCTTCTCCTTCGCTTCACGAGCGGATTTTTCAAGTTCTGCGATCAGATTCAATCCTTTCAGCTTCAGGAGATCGCCCAGCGTAGCTCCGGCAGCAGGGGCATGTCCCTGAGATCCGCCGGAATGACGTCGTCCATCTCCCGAACCAGGACCGCGGTCACGCTGTGGTTGCGGCGGTCGATCCGTTCGCGGCGGCCGATCCGGACGGGGCGATCCTTCCCGCATCGGTCGATCACCTCGCGGTCGATCCGTCGGAAACCGATCAGGCCGTGAAGGTCTCTCCGGGCGTGGGCGTTCGTCTCGGTGTTCCCGCACCTCCCTTGGAATCGGCAAAGGCTGAGTGTCGTCGGACACCGCAGAGCGGACAGGTGGTTCGGTTCGTTCTCGAGGAACCGGTCGCGGTTTGCGGGGTGGGCGAGCCGGTTTGTCTTCTGGAGGGGGATACCCGTTGGGGTATTTCTTGGCCATGAAGGATTCGAGGCTCTCGAGATTCCTGGTGGCCTTTTCCTTCATTTTTTCATCGGTGGATTCCAAGACCTTCCGCCATGTGGCGCGTGCGTCGATGTATTCGCCAGAGATTCGATATGCGCTTCCGAGCCACAGCAATGCATGTTCACGGAGTTCGGAGTCTTCACGGGTGACTGCCCGTTCGAGCAACGGGATGGCGCGCCTCGCGATCCCTGCTCGCACCCCGAGTCTGCCGATCATATACTCCATGGTCTTGTCGACACCGGGCAGCTGTTCGAGCCATTGCGATTGCCGATCGTAGACCTTCTGCTGGAGCCTTTTTTCGATGTTCTTTGCGGCGAGACTCAGGAGTGATTCGCGGGCATCCCTGTCCTCTGGGTTCTGAGTCACGAATGCGTCGAGATGCTCCACGGCATCCGAAACCGATTTCCCCTCACCCGCGCGATCAACCAGAATCAAATACGTGCGCATCAGATCGGGGTCGTGGAGGTGATTGACGAGCCAGGCGTGGGCGAGCGACAGGACATCGGTGGTCAAACGGGGGTTTTCGAGTTTGAGGGCCATGGACAGAAGCGCCCGGATCGCATCCCGATCGTCCCGGTTGTTTTTAACCCAGGCGAGAATGGCAGTGGCGGCTCGCAAGGTGGTTTCGCGGTGCCCGCGCTGGCGGACCTGATCGAGATACGTTTTGCGGACCCAGCGATTGTTGCCGCGCTTCTCGATCCAGTTGGCCGTAGCTTCGAGCGCTGCATCCAGTATTTTGGTGTCTTCAAGGGCAATCGCGAGATCAATGAAACCTTTCCGGAGAGGGCCTTCATCGAGATGGGTACCGAGCCATGCCGCAGTCTGCTCAAAAACCTGCTTTTTAAGCTCAGGAGTGCCCTTCTTGAGTGTAAAGTCGACAAATGCCCGACGCACGATCCGATCCTCGGGATTGATTTCGAGCCAAGTGCGGGTCTCGCTTTCGGCCCTCGCGGTCTGTTCATCCGAACCCCTCTGTGACACCAGTCGCAGATAAGCCGCCACAGCGTGTCCATCGTCGGGATCACGGGCGGCAGCAGTTCGAGCGTCATCGACAGCCTGAAATCCGAGTTCACCGGGGATATGGTCGCCGAGATACCGAGTGAGGAATTTAAACCCGATCCGGTCCAATGATGGCTGGGCGGCACAGAGCGCTTTCAGTTTTTCGGTGTTTTCCAGAGCGCCGAGATTGTTTCTCAGAAGGACCGGAAGAGCGATGAATGAGTCCACTGCGCAGACCCGCACTCGCGCAGAGAGAAGATCCGTCAGAAGGAGACTCAACCGATCGTCCTTGATATCGTCGTTGACCAGCACGAGCAGGTCAGCCAATACGCGTGTCCCGGAAACATCCGGTGTGGTTTCATGAATCTGCGCGGTTTTACTGAGCAACTCCGCCTTGATCCCGGGTGACAGGATTGTTGATCCGAATAGCACACGGAGAAAGCGCGGTGTCCAGTTCTGTAACCGAGAGGTTTCGAACAACATGCAAATAACTCGCTCATAAATCCTCAGAATGGTCGAATCTTCCATTTTCAACGCATCCCAGACCGCACGCACCATCCGGATATGACCGAAATCACATACCGGATCATCATAGCCAGAGTAATGGGCCGGCGCACTCCTGATGAGGTGTTCACCCGAGTGCGATACCATTTTCAATGCTGCTGTGAGGGTTTCAGGTGTGGAGAGGTTTTCGAGCAGTTTCATCGGGGTTGATAGGCCGAGGATTCCCATGGCCAGGACTGTACGGTGCAACATACCGATATCAGGCCCAGCGGTATCGAGATCGAAAGCGAGATCTCCGGCGAGCGCTGAAAGAGTTGTCGATCGGTGTCCGATCAACCACGCATCAAGGTACGAACCGTTGTCGGGGAACGAGTCGATCTTCAGCGTCGCGAGTTCGTCACCGGCCGGCGCGTGAACCGTAAACTCCTCAACCACGGTATGCTGGATTTTCTTGAGTTGCTTCATCGATAAACCGGTATCGGGATAGGCTGCCAGAATTACGATCGGTGCTCCACTGATCTGAGCCGATGCGATTTCACGAAATGAGGCGATGGGATCCTGGCCGAGTCCGAGGCAGTCATCCCAAACGAGTATCAGCGGGGAGTCTCCGGCCATAGCGGCGTTGGCGAGATGCTCGGCATCGTTCGCGGCGGATTCGATATCCAGAATCTCGGCGATCGTATACCCTTGACGATACAGGTGCAGAGCGGTTTCACGCAGAATCAGACTGGTGCCGTTTCCGGATTCGCCGTTGAACAGGAAGATCGGGAGAAGCCCTCTTCCGGATATTCCCGCAGCCCTTCGAGCCCATTTGACACATGCATCGAGATCGGTGCGGAGAAGGAGCCCGGGGATACGGTCGATTCCGGCCTGACGCCAGGAGGGGCAGCGCGGTGCTGACACATGCGGGATGGAGTCTTCGGAAATAAATCGCTCATCGATCATCCGAACACTCGAAATCGCCATCCGGGCGCGTCTTTGAAAATCGCGGATCATGAGAAATGCCGCCTGGCGATCAATGGGCTGTTTCCGGGTCACGGCTGCAGCCGCCGTTGAAACGGTACGGATCAGAGCTTTCAGTGCGGGACCGAGATCATTGCCGGCAATGCCTGCATCCTGAAGTACCTTGAGGCCGTCGAGTTCACGGCCCCAGAGCGATTCATCGCCCAGCCGGCCCTGTCGACGCCGCTGATACTCAATCGTCGTCCGAATAATGACGTTGTGCGCGAGTTCGCCTGAGGCAAATGATTCGGCGAGATTCATTGCAGGGCGATGGTCATCGATCTGGTTGGTGAGGACCGCCAGAAGATCGGAGTGGTTCTTCCAGTCCTTCAACGATGATGATACCGATTCGATGGCTTTCGATGAACAGACGATGTGAAACGAGAGGGAATCGGATGATGTCGAGGTGGCAAGGCGAACAGCGAATCCCAGGAGAATCTCACCGAGCAGCGCCGGATCGGCCGGATCGGTTTCAGAAGTATCGATCAGGGCAATGTAGCGTTCGTGATCTGCGTAGAGCTCTCCGATTTCACCATTGCGTTCCAGTCTTACCGCCAAAGGAATCTCGCCGGTCGCGTTATAGGCTCCCATTCGAGCCAACTGCCAGACGGCATGGCTGAAGTGATAACGATTTTCCGGATTCTTTTCTGCGAGTGTGGAAGGAATTCCATTGAGCGCATCGGAGTAAACGGAGAAATGGAGATTCATGTTCATTCGCTGGTCCATCCTTTGATTAAAGAGCGGGAATGAGGCCTTTCTAAGGCCGAAAGCTGAATTTAATTCTTTTTTTCGCTTTTCTCAACACTAATCCTTCAGTTTTCATCGTCCTGTGGGCGTCCCCGGAAGCGACACTTCCTTGAGCGAAATCGAGGTTGCCGGGCAAGAAATTTGCATTAGAATAAAAAGGGAGCGGAAAGCATCCTTGCCGACTGCTCTTTATGATATCGATTTTAGGTCTATACCACGCAAAGTGTCCCGCGCGGTCAACGGACAGGGAGGTCAAAAGATGTTTGGCAAAGGTATGACAGTATGGTTTCTGTGTTGCATGATCGCTCCGCTCGCCTTAGCGGCACCCCGGACTGTTCTGTACGAACACTTCACCGAGGACGAATGCCTCTATTGCGCCCAGGTCAGTTCTGCGGTCGATGGATTCCGCTCCGGTCACTCCCGGAATGAACTCGCCGTGATCAGTTTCTCGATCCGCGGAGACGACCCAGTCCCCGATGGAATCAATCGACTCGACCTCTATGGTCTCGAACTGACTCCAGCCGTCGTCGGAGACGGTCTGGACAATCTCGAACCAATGCCCATCGACCAAGCCGTACTGGAGTCGCATTTCAATTCGAGGAAGAATGTCAGTTCACCCCTGACGATCGATGTGTTTCAGGATTCCGATACGCAATATCGGATCTTCCTGGCCGCCGAAAGCGCATTCAGCGGATCGCTGGTCGCCGTGGCGTATGAGGACATCGAGCATCTCGGGAATCGATATCAGTGTTGGGCGCGGCAGTTTCTGACACCCTACTACGGCGAATCCATCAGCATGGCAGCCGGGGAAACACGCGAAATCACCAAGCAGATCAATATGCAGGGAGGGTGGATGGCATCGAACATGGGTGTTGTGGCCTACGTCCAGACTCAGACCAAAGACTCGTCCCGACGTTTTCGCGGATACGAGGCATTCCAGGCCGCTGATAGCCGGGCATCCCACACGAATCCGACCCCGACCCCTCCCATGGAAACCCCGACTCCGGCTGCAACCCCAACTCCATCCGTCACGGACTTCACGCAAACACTCGACCTGAACCAAAATATGTTCCACGGCGGCGACCGATTCGTTCTCGAAATCAACACCACCAACGGCGGCGCCGCACCGGTCACCGTGGACCAGTATCTCGTGCTCCAAGTGCTGGATCTGTTCTTCTTCTTCCCGGATTGGACGCAGGAACTCGGTTTCGCTCCCCGTACCTATCAACCCGCGGACACGCTCGAAACAATCCTGGACTTTACATGGCCGACCGGCGCCGGAAGTTTCAGCCCGATCTACTTCTGGCTGGTG
>Ga0302253_1002011_pt1 | contig 10797 bp, 15 predicted proteins | sample AAG_RA_Trp_MG_FD_193537 | JGI IMG/M metagenome (GOLD analysis project Ga0302253, IMG submission 193537) | Enriched activated sludge microbial communities from anaerobic digester in WTTP, New Holstein, Wisconsin, United States - AAG_RA_Trp | ecosystem: Engineered > Bioreactor > Anaerobic >... | reverse complement strand
ACCCTGCCACGCGAGACGCATACGGTGCTTCGGTCACGGTTGAGGTGTGGACACCAGCTTCATTGAGAATGTGAACGAAGCGCCCTCTGCCGATGTACGTCGCAAAATGGTTAACAGCGCGGACGGCTCGTGCATCATGGCGTAGCGCGACAATGCACGGGATGACCGGGCTACCAAGGTGGACCCATATTCTCCGTTCGCGTTGGGCCCTGAATTCACGCGCGATGGCAAGTAGCTGCTCAGGGTCATGATGGAAGTCCGGCAGCTCGACCCCGAATAAGCGGTGGGTTGCCATTACGAGTCCCCAACAGTCGAAGCGAGGCGTCCCTGTTGCGGGATCCAGTTCTCCACGCCCTCCCTTCGCGTAACGTGCAGTGTAGAGTTCGGTCAGGCTAAAGCACATAGTGTGCTCCTTTGCCGCAGAAGGGCACTCCGCCGAATAATTCGTTCCGGCCCGGATCGAGTGAGGCGGCGATTTCCCGGCATCGCGTCAGGGTGTGGTCGCATGTCCGCACGTGTGGGCAATCCTCCACTTGTCGCCACGTGCAGTAGTCGCGCAGGATCCGGCGTCCTATCACTGCTCCCCACACGTCGGGCCCTCCCACCTCGATGGAAATCCAATCCATAGGCGGGGCGCATGATATCGATGCGTCCTGGAAGACGTACTCTGCGGTCGGGGCTGCTTCTGCTAAGAGATTCGTATTGACGATGATGAGACGGCATCCCACCGGTTCTCGACCATTGGCTTTGCGCCAGTCTTCAAGTTGTTCCATCCAGCGGAGAGCGATGCCGTTTGCGTTGGAGACCCGTAGCTGCAGGGTTGCGCGTCGGGCTCCTTCCCCCTCACGGTATTGTCCCAAGTCGAAGTTGAAGGCCTGCCAGATGTGTGAGCCGGGGCCTGATATGATGCCCCGCACTTCCCCTTCGAACTGCTCTCCCGCGATAAGTCGGTAGGTGGCCGCTGGTTGGGCGTCAATCTGCACCGCGTCGGGCTTGGTGAAGCTGGCCACGGTCTCCCACGTTGTGCCAGCTTGTCGTTGTAGTTCGATGGTGCCAGCGTCGATACCCGCATCGAGTGATACGGTCACCGCGCCGTACTCCCTCAATGTGTAGGCGATCGTGTCGGCAGGGGCGGAGAGGGTGCCTGTGGTGGCATCGATGTTCGGCCACGCCCACGAACGTGGATCACGTGCCAGCCGGATCGTTGTTCCATCCGGCAAAGCCAGTTCCGCCAGAACGATGTACGGATGTTCGCTGTGCGTGCGGTTCCGTTCGATGATTTCAGAGAGGCTGGGCATGGTCTAAGCCTCTCTGACGATTTGTAGCTGTAGGTCTACGGCATACGTGCCGGGCTGTGAGCCCGACTGAGACCAGCGGGGAGAGTTCGGCTTGAGGCGTACGACATACGCCTTGGCTGTCGTGGGGTGCAGCCACAGAAAGCGCACAGCACGGTGCGACGCGCAGAAGGAGCGCAGGCTCTCGAATTGTGCAATACGGAGGCGAGGCCATTTAAGCGTCATCACCCCTTCACGAGGCGTACTGAATACGGGGCGCGCAGCGTCATCGCCGGATTCGAACTCTGATTCAATGTACGGGTCGTTTACACATCGATCGATGCTTGTAGGGGCCGCGATGGTCGGAAAGGTATCCATGGCTACCCCCCTGTGGCCACCGCATCGCGGAAGCCCATATAGTTGTTCCGGAGACTGTCGATCACGATGGTCATTACTTCGCGTCTTCGAGTGTCGTTGAAGTCGATGTGGGTGGACGTAATCTGCATGGGCGTGCCGCTTTCGTTGACAATGCGCACCTCCATGTCACGGGGACCAGAGGCCTCCACAGGAGCTAGGCGCTTCATCTGTTCAGGGGTGAAGACCCCTTCGCCTCGTTTGAGGATTGCGGGGATCTCGTCGCTGGCGATACCACCACCATGATAACGCGGAGCATGGGTGTAGAGTCCAGAAGGCACGGCACGGGCAAAGGTGGCTTCCGCTCCGGCAATACCCCCGGTGTGGTTGCCGAATCCGAGGATCTTGCCGAAGTCAAAGCCGCCGAATGCGGATGCCAGAGGGCCGGTGATGCTCTGGCGGATCTGGGCTCGTGCCAGATCTGCGATCACCGAGTCGACGAAGCTGGAGAAGTCCATCTTGCCCTTGGTGACGAAGTTGACCAGGGCGTCCTCCATGGATCTGAATGCTCCGGAGACCGCAGCCTCCATGCTCTTGGCCACATTCTTGGCCTCATCCGCATAGTCTCGAAGGCCGCGCTTGATGCCGTCGGATCCAGCGCGTGATAGGCGTAAACGCTGCTCTTCGTACCACGCATCAAGCAGCTCTTTGTCCTGAACATGCTTGGAGTATGTCGCGAATTCCTGTTGCAGGACTCGTTGCTGCAGATCCGTGCGCCCTTTGAGTGTAGAGGCCGCTTTGCCGAGGAATTGAACATTGATCTCTTCAATGCGCTGTTGGCTTTTGAGCTCAAGCAATTCTCTGGCCTTCGCTTCTTCCTCCATGCGCTGCTGCGGGCTGGCCGCTCGCCACTCGTCGCTCTGCTTCCATTTCTCGATTGAGGAGAGCCCCCGTAGCCGCTCCATTTCAACGGCATCCAGTCTGTTTCCGCCAATCGATTGCCGATACACGGAGAGCTCTGCGGAGCGTTCGCGCGCTTGCTCCCCCCATCGTGTGATGGCTCCGTGGTATTGCTGCGGCGTCATGCCCAGCGAGAACGCCTTTTCAGCCTCTTGGCGCCATACCCGCATCTCCGGCGTCACGCTGCCAATGGTGCGTTGTAGTTTGGCGAAGCGCTGCTCAAATTGCTCTTGGGCTAAAGCAACGTCATCGCCGGATAGGCGGAGTACCTCTTCGTGCACCTCGCGCATGGCGTCTGACACTTTGTTTTGCTCCGAAGCATTGCTCCGCGTGATGCTTTTCAGCTTTTCGTTTCGCTCGGCTTCGACAGCCGCGATCTGCTGATTGTAAAGCGTGGCGTTGGCCAGATCTGCATCGCGTGCAGCGGAGAGTTTGCGGATGGCCTCTTCTGCTTCGTTATTGATCTTCTTTATCTTTTCAGCTTCAGACTCTTTCATGAACGCGGAATAGGCAGACCGGGCCGCACCAGTGATGCGCTCTATGCGGACACTATCTGGCGTCTGGTCGGCGAAGGCGCCATCGCGTTGGCGCTGGCCAGCGTTTTTGCGCCACAGGTATTCATCTATCTGCGCTTGTGAGTAGCCATACTGCCCTTCGCCGATCAGCTCTTTGCCCTTGATGCCCAAGGCCTGCATTTCAGCGATGATGGAGCGGCGCTGGGCATTCGCTTCCATCGCGTCAGTAGCGTTCTTTAGGGCGCTTGATACGGCTTCGATGCCGCGCACTACGGCATCGGTATCCATGACACTGGCCTTGAAGCGTTCCCATTCCGTGGATAGGCGGTTGACTGCGGCCACGCTTTCAGACGCTGCGCCGGCGTATTCCGAGCGCAGGACGTTAGCCAGCTTGGGGAGCAGGTCGTCCGCGAGCACTTGTCCTTGTTCCAGCATCTTATCGAGCTCAGCCGTGGTGACGCCCATTGCCCGTGCCGCAAGGTTGAATGCCCCCGGCAAGCGTTCGCCGAGTTGGCCTCTAAGCTCCTCTGCCTGAACCTTCCCCTTCGACATCATCTGCGACAGCGCGATGAACACGCCGTTCATGTCGTCTTGCGAGAGCGCCAAAGCCGCTCCGGCTTGTGAGACAGCTTCAAAGATGCCTCTTGCATCGGCCTCCATACTTGTTCCCTTGGAGGCGGCGAAGAATGATTTGGCGGCAGCGGCAGTGGTTTGGAACTGCAGCCCGAGCCTGTTGCTTACTTCGTAGATGAACTGGAGCTGCTCTCGGGCGCCAGCGCTGCTGCCGGTGACGGTGGTATAGGCACGGTTCAGCCTGTCGGCCTGCATTGCGGCATCGAAGCAGGCCTTAGCTGCTGCACCGGCAGCAAGCCCGATAGCCGCCACGTAGGGTACGGCCGACATGGCCGCGCTCCCCAGCATTCGAGCACCACCTGTAACGTCGCCGCTCTTGATGCGGAATGACGCGAGCTCCATCGTGGACATGCCCGCGGCCTTACCAAGTGAAGAGAAGGCGCGCTCGGCTTCATTGATGGCCTTTTGTTCTAGAACTCGCTGCTGCAGTTGGCGGAGCCCGACCTCGGACAAGCCAGTGATCTTTGTCAGTGCTCCGAGTTCGGCTCCAAGCTTGGAGAAGTCGGTGCCCACTGCGGACGCTCGTCGCCCGACTTTCGAGAGATTATCCGTTAAGCCAGCAAGTGCGCTTTCAGCCTGCTTCGGTGAGATGGCACTATTCATGGCGTCAGCGATACCCGCAGCTTCCTGGCGGACAATCACTTTCGCGGCATTCAGATCTTGTTTGAGCTGTGAGTAGTCGCCGCTGATGACAACGGATACTCCGGGAATGCGCATCGTGCCTCCAACTGGAGGCAATCGCGTAGGGTGTGGGGGATAATGGGTGTGTCAGGCTCTGTTTGGGGCATCACCGTGTTCCAAGCGAAGTCCCTTCATGAACAAGCCGTCTGGGGAGGCGTTGTTGACCGTGTGTATTTCTGTGTGTATATTCTACGCGTAAGGAGGCTGAATGAAACGTTCAGACATCCTTAGGGCTCTTCAACGCGCAGGCCTCGTGCTTGACGAGGGTGGCAAACACACCAAGGTTTACACACCTGATGGAAGATTTGTCGCAACCGTTCCTCGCCACAAGGAAATCAAAGATTTTCTTGCCAAGAGGATTGCGGAACAGACTGGCGTGAAGTTGCTCTAGACCGCGGGAGGGGCTCGCCCCTCCCCATTAGCCCAGAGGAGAGATGGTATGCTGTGTTATTTTGCAGCCTTTACGCCGGTCAAAGAGGGCGGTTTTGCAGTCCACTTCCCAGATATTCCCGAGGCTCTTACCCAGGGCGAAACCTTCCAGGAGTGCCTTGAGAACGCTGAGGATGTACTGTCGGAGGCTATTTCCGAGTACGCTGCTGCTCGCAAGCCCTTACCGACGCCAAGTACCTTACAGGAGGCGAAGGCCTACGCGGAACGGAATGACGCTGGGGCAGGGGAGTCTTTTCTGCAGCTTGTCCAAGCTCCCGGAACGGATACGACTCCTGTGCGAATCAATGTCAGTATTCCAAAGTATGTGCTTGAGCGCATAGACCGCAAGGCAAAGGCGCTCGGCATGAACCGGTCGCGCTTTTTGTCCGAAGCTGCGTTGCGGTGCGCAGTCTGACACCACCCCACAGGGCCGGGATAACCTCCCGGCCCTTTTCGTTTCCACCCACACCCTATTCGATTGCCAATGATCTTACGGCTGGACACCGCTTTTCTTGTCGTTCCACTGCTCCATGAGCAGGGGAAACACTTCAGACTCAAGGCGTAGGCACCGGTCCATGTCGTCCCGAGTGCCGCCGTATGCATCAACGACCTGCGCCACGTCGGTAGCGCGTAGTTTTTGCGGCACCACCCCGCCCATACCGACCGACAGCATGGGCCGGTTGAACTCGTGGAGGGTGGCCCAGACCTTCCACGCACACCTATTCTCAAACGCCAGCTCCGGGCGCGGACACTCGGCACAGGGTGGGGCCCCGTCCCATGCCTCGGTGCAATCCTCACAGCTAGTGCCCGTGAGTTGCCACCGCGCCCAGTCGATCAGTTTTTTTCAAGAGCCTGTGCCGCGGCGTCGGTCTGCTCAATGAGCCTGTCCAGCAGGCCGTTGACTAAGCGCGCGAACACGAGGCTTTCACGCATGAGTGTGGCCTTGTTCTCTGCGTTACAGGGGATGGCCTTGCCGTGCTCGTCTTCGATGCCGTCCCAATCCATGATCGAGTAGTCCCAGATCAATTCGGACCGGCGAGCTTCGTCCACTTCGACATCAACGGAGCGAACACCGCGCTTCCACACTTCGCGCTTGTTGGTCGTAGCGCTGTATATTTCGTCGAGGGCCGCGCCGTTGCACAGGCGTATGGTGAGACGGGCGCCATCACCTATGTCGAAGGTCGTACCGGGGTTCAGATTGGAAAGGTTGAATTTCATGGAGCCTCCTATTTCCATGTCAGGGTGATGGAGTCTTCACCTTCGGTGCCGAGGGCTGTGTAGTCGATGGACACATCAAGAGTCGGGGCGTTGGCACTGACCTTGGGCACCTGCAGCTTGCAGCGAGGCATATCGATTTGGAGCTTCTTCCCTGCCGTGTCCCCGACGATCAGGGAGATTGCCTGTTCACTGCCAGCGATGCCGTCCATGAACTGCGCCATGTCATTCTGCCGGAAGTAGCTGGAGAGACTGCCGGTCACGCTTCGATTGTTCTCTGCGTAATCGGTGGGGTAGCCGTTTGTGGTGATTTCATCGTCCAGCATCTTCACCTTGTCGTCGTAGCTCAGCGAAAGCTCCTTGATGCTCTTGGTGATGCCGCCGATGGTGAGGCTGGTCTTACGTGATTCGAGTGGCGCCCCCACGGAGGTTCCTGCAGGGAGGTATCCTTCGATGATGTCGTCCTGCGTCCATCCTCCGGCCCCGACGCCCGTAGAGAGGGTCAGGGTGTTGGTGATCGTGTTCACTGCCGTTACGGTGTATCCATTCACGCCTTTGTCGGCTTTGGTGGCGTTCCAGATCACAGCACCCACGGTGTACTTCTTGGCATCGTAGACCTGCACAGAGGTTGCGTCGGCGGTTGCAGTCGTCTTGACTGCATCACGCCCGGCCCAGCCCATCTGCATGAAGCTCCCGCCCACTTCGAAAAGAACCGCTCCCTTGTTCTTGGCCGACAGCCGAAGAGTCTCCGCCACCGCCCCGAGTGCGAAGAACACCGTGTGCCCGCGCTTGGCAAAGAGCGAGAAGGACGGTTTGGACATCGCGGGGCTGTAGACCACAGCGGATCCTCCGCTGACAGCCTTGCTCCCAAGGAGCGACTCAAACAGTACGTCACCCATGGGGACACTGCCTGCGGTCCCATCAGGGCGGGCGTAAATGGGAATCGAGAACGTGCCAGCGAGCATGGCATCCTGGAACTGTGCCAGAACGTCGCGGCTGTTCTTGACCTCTTCCGAGTTGGTGAAGCTCGGGTTTTGGCTCAAATCGACGTATCCGGCAGGGATGATGAGCGGCGCGGCGGCGGCAGGGAAAGCCATTGCCCCGCGCATTGTCTCTTTGACCGCGAAAACGGTCTGCTGCCGTGCGGCGCCGATGATGTTGGTGGGAGCAGGCATGATGCATCCTCCTAAAGTTTGGCGATCCAAATTTCGTAGGTGATATGGTAGAGCCACAACCCGCCATCACGAACGCGGGTCGCGTGTGTTCTCTCCATGCCGAGGTTGTTAGGGGTCCCGACCCCCGGCAAGTCACAGTCGTCATAGAGGGCAATCAGAGCAGAGCGGATTCTTTCCGCTTCTTCTGCACTGGAACGGTTGCTCACGATGGAGAATTGGACCTCGCAGCGGTCGGCAAACGGTGTGGAGACGTCGCTGACAAGAGTCATGACGATGTAGGGCATCGCTGCGCGTTCGGGAGCCTCGGTGTCGTAGAGCCTGCCTTGTACGGATGCCCACAGGGGGGTGTGCGGCATCGCTGCGAACCGCGCGTAGATGGACTGCATCAGCGCTTGCATGGCTATCCTTCCCATCCGAAGGCGTCGGGCATGCCGAAATCGGCATGTGCCCCACCTCCCGCCGCGAAGCCTGCCATGCGGCGAGCCATGACCTTGGCAAGGGCCGGACGCAGGAACGGGCAAGCCGGCATGGCACGCACTTCCTTGGCGAAGATCAGCCCTCCATCGGAAGCCCAGACTCCATCGAGGAACATCCGCCCCTGTTTGGTGCTTTTGCGTGGGCCCTGCGTCCCAAACTCGACGAGATGCGCATGGGGTGCCGTAGCAGCTACGACAAGGACTCTTTCACCGTCGTCACCTCGCTCTCTCTTGATCTTGATGGACTTGCGCAGCGTTCCCGTTTTGTCGGCGAACGCGGACGATGCTCTGGCCTCGTTCCGTACTTCAGCGGCGATGGCCTCAAGCTGGGCTTCGGCGTATGCGCTGAATTCCCTCCAGTCGATGCTGGCCGGGAGGCTGATATCGACTTCTGCCCTGATGAACGAGTTGCGCCTACGCATCGATGGACCTCTCAACGCACATGAGGTGCAGGTCCTGCCTCCGTTCGTTGGGGCACAGCACTGCATCGATTTGAAAGATCCTTGTTCCGAACTGGATTCGCATGTCGGGCGTTATTCCTTCCCGGAATCGGATTCGCACGCGGTGTGAGACATCACTTTGGGCCTGCTTGGCGGCCATGTAGGCTTTGCCTGTTAACGGCTGCACCTCTGCCCAAAGGGTGTCCACGTCGACCCACGAATCGGAACCGCCACCCATGCCGTCAGGGGTGCGAACCATCCTCTGCAAGGTGATCCGATGGCGAAGCGAACCGGCTCCCATCAGATGCCCCCAGGAATGATGAAAGGGTCGAGCAGGGCGTCTACGAATGTCCGAGGCATCTCGCCGATGACATGTCCCACGGCATAGGCTTCACGCTGTTCGTACATGGTTCCGATGCGCACGAGCATCCATTGCGTGATGGGAGCGGGGACTTCCGGCCAACCAGCCTTGACCGTCATGCAGACATTCCCCCGTGGGAAGTCGGAACCCGGCGTCACGGTTGCCAGCATCGGCCTCTCGTTCACGGAAACCCCTGAAGGTGTGAAGGTGTAACGCGAGGTGTCGACCCTGTTGCCCTCGACGCGTACCTCCGTGAGTTCAGTGCAGGGGGACAAGGGGAATGTGTACGGCCCGGTAATCCCGCCATCCACGACGACATCCCACAGTGATTCGCAGACAACACGGCCGATGAGGCCTTCGGCTTGCTGGCGTGCGGCGCTGATGAGTCCCATCAAAAGCGCGTCATCTTGCGAGCCATCGACACGGCAATGCGTTTTGACGTGCTCTAGTGTGACTGGCTCTGCTGTGGCTGGTCTGATGCAGCGGATGGAGATCATGGGCTAGGCCTCGGCCTTCTCTGGAGGCATCCCTATGCAAATGGGCTCAGGGATATCCTCCTCGAATACGTCCTTTTCGCGAGCTTCCGTGTCCGCAGCTCCATCACGCGCCAGTACCTCAATGATGTTGGCCGGGCCCACGAAGAACTGTCCTGACCGCACAGGATAGCCAAATTCGTGCAGGTCGATGAGAGCTCGGGCTTTGGTCAGTTCTTGTGAAGCCTCTGGGGCCTGCTGCTGTGCAGTGGAGGCGGGGTCGTTTTTCTTCGACATGGCGATCTCCTGTGGCAGGGGCGGGGTGAACCCGCCCCTTGGTGGTTAGGTGGCGGAGTTTTGGTAGAACTTGATGGCGTTGGTGTCCGTATTGACGCCGCCAGACCTGCAGAATGCGAGGAAGCCGATCTGCCCCTTTTTCATGAAGGCGGAGTCGGTGAATCGGTACATCTCCACCGACATGGCATCCCGGATGGTGTAGGCCTTGAGGTGGCCAAAGAGGATGGACTTGGCGTTGGCAGCCATGACCGCCATGTTCTGGTTGATGGCGTATCCGTAGCCGAGGATGGTGGCGGGAGCCGAGCCTGCCACATCAGGCATCCAGAGCGGGCGGCCATCCCCATCTTTCAGCTTCTTGACGGCCTTCAGGGTGAGGTCGTGGAACATCCAGCGAGCGCCCAAGGCCCGGTATGCCGGGTCAACACTGTGCTCAAGGTCCACGAGGTCATCGTAGGTCACCGTGGCAGCCTGTCCGGTGGCCCCGACCTTGCCGGCCGAGATGTCCTTCAAGATGCCAGAGGGCTGTCCCGTGCCGGTGCCGAGGGTGAACATGCGGTTCTGGATGCGTGCAACACGAGTGGCAATGCGGCTGCGGATGAACGCTTCGATGTCGACGCCGCTGTCTTGCAGGAGTTCGATGGGGACGGCGATGGTCTTCGACGAGAACTTGTACACGGGCAGGCCTACGGTGCCGAAGCTGGCATCCGCATCGCTTGCCGCTGCGTTCTGATCGACGATCTCGCCTTCTTCACTGGTGCCGTCGCTGGTCGGGTAGTTCAGCGGCGCTCCGGATGCCGTGGTGATGATGGTGGCCACGTCCCGCATGCCGCCGAAGGCCTTCAAGGCTTCAATGATCGAGGTGGCCGTTTCGCGCGGGACAGTGTACCCGCCCTCGGAATCGGTGGTGGTGCTCATGGTGTTGAGCACACGGAAGTCATCCTCGGAAAGGGCCCTGTCTCCGCCTCGAAGCCATTTGGCGTAAATCGCGGCAGCGGGATTGGCAGTGTCTTTGGCCTTGCGTGCCGCCGCATCAGTGACGTCGGTGATGATGCATGCATCGGCTGCCAGGGCGACGGCCTTTTCGTGGCGTGCGATGGCCTCATCCAAGTCGGTGATGTCGGCAGCGAGAGCATCCAGCTTGGTCTTGATATCGTCGGGCAGCTTGCCGGGGTTTTGGTCGAGGATGTTGCGGTACTCCCGCGCCTTAGCCGTGCGCTCTTCGCGCAGAGACTGGATGGACATAGCAAAACGCTCCTGTGCGTCGGAACGCCGGGCCATGTCGGGCGGGCGAGTGGGGTGAGTGGTGCGGGCGGGCCAGAGGCCGGACCGAAAAGGACTACTGGAGAAGCGACCTCATGAGGCCGACGATGTGGCGGAATGTGTCGGGGAACCGGGTGCGCACAGCGTCTAGCATGCGCGCATACTCCATGATCTTTTCGTCGCAGGTCATGCGGTCACCTCATGGAAGCGGGCTATGCGTTCGTAATGGTCGCGCTCGCACGAGTCAGGGGTGT
>Ga0302253_1002010_pt1 | contig 10800 bp, 11 predicted proteins | sample AAG_RA_Trp_MG_FD_193537 | JGI IMG/M metagenome (GOLD analysis project Ga0302253, IMG submission 193537) | Enriched activated sludge microbial communities from anaerobic digester in WTTP, New Holstein, Wisconsin, United States - AAG_RA_Trp | ecosystem: Engineered > Bioreactor > Anaerobic >... | reverse complement strand
CGCGGGAAGGCCCAGTACTCACCTTTTTTGCCGATAGGTGTCTTCTGTTGAGGTTCTCCAAGTTTTTCGACAATCTCTTTCGAGTGGGCGTCCCATTTCAATTGCCCCATTGTTCCGTCAGGTCCAGTGAATTCAATAGCCGGAAGATAGAAGCAGATTGCTCGGTTCGAAGAGACCTCCACAACTAGATCGTTCTCGTCGACCACTATACTTGGCCCTGGCGAGTAATGTTGTCCCGTTTCTTTAGTAACGAAATCATATCGATAATCGGGCATTTTAAGCACTCTAAAACCCTCTGCATTCATTTTCGCGGTGGCAGAATCCATAGACATACCCAAGGCAAGGCCGTTAAGCCGCACTTGAACCTGAGGCTGCTGCGTAACTGGTTCCGGCCTGCTGCTATCTCTCGATTCGGAGGGTGAAGGAGATGGCGAACTACGCACATAATCATTTCCAAGCGGTATATGACGGCACGCCAATCCCGACAGTAACAGCACAATCAGTAACGGCACAATAAAGAGAATCTTCAACATTGTCGCCCCGGCCTTTTAAGGGATAAACTCGACACTGGCTGGCGGATACACGCCTTTTTGAGGATTTCCAAACAGGTATCGACAACGGATAATGCCATAGTTGATAATAAAGCCATAATCATGGCCTTTGGAATCTTGCAGTCCTCCATCTTTTCCGGAACGGACCAGAGGGCTTCCAAGTTCCCCCTGAACTAGATTTTCGCATTTGATGCCCTCAAGATGAGCGCTATGATGTGGACTACCTGTGGCCATGGCGTATGCTTCGGCGAGCTCATGGGCTAGATTGCCTAACGCGAGCGGACGATAGATTCCAAGTTCATACTGGATATCTCCAACATCGATAAGGTGACTCTGTGGGGCTTTTTCACTAAAACTTCCGGCGACGCCACTAAAGCCAGTTGTCAGGTCGAGCGAAATTGTGGTTTTACTAGTGATCATTTGATATATGAGTCGCACAGCGGCACCTGACTTACTACTATAACAGTTGGCACGGATGACAGGGCAACCGAACTTTAAATGCCCATTGTCCAGACTGAAAGTATATCCGGTCAATTCTGTTAACTGCCGAGAGAAATCAGCCCATTGTCCGGCGCGGTCGTTTATAATAACATCATTCCCGCTGGGATCAGTATATTTCAATGGGTTGTTTTTGCAATACACATAAAGATTCAACGTGCTAGGGACTTTAGGATCGCCTTTGTAGGAGTCCTGTGTAATAAACCTCCCCGTAGATGGCTCATAATAACGCGCCCTAAGATAATACATACTGGAATCCGCGTCACTCTGCTGCCCAGTATATCTGTAGACATTCTGAGTTGTTCCCTGGTTGAAGATTTGAGAGCCGAATTCATCTTCGGAGCTATTGCCGGATTCCCATAAAATGAGAATGGGACGCCCTTTGCAGCTAGTGTCGGTGTTCAACGAATAAACTGGCGAATTGACGGGATCGGCAGAGAGTATGGTGTTCACCCCCCTATCGATAACTATTCCCCGTGTTTCTGCGCTTTTCCTCTTGGGTGGGCTTTCTTATGTACTTTTTTAAGCTCAGCCTGGGATACTCGGAGGTAAATCTGCGTTGATTCGATGGATTCGTGGCCCAGCAGCTCCTGAATTGACCGCACGTCCGCGCCGCCTTCCAGCATGTGCACGGCGCAGGTGTGTCTCATCGCGTGGCACGTCACCGGTTTCTCTATCATCGCAAGCACGGCATATTTATGAAGTATCGGGTTGTAGGTGTGATAGTCGAGTTTTTTCCCGTAGGCGGTGATAAACAGCGCGGGACCGCAGGAAGAGACCTTTTCACGGGCTTTCAGGTAGATGCCGAGATATCTGGCCGCTGCTCTGCCAAGCGGCACCACTCTGTCTTTGCTGCCCTTGCCCTGGCGGATCGAGAGGGTCTCCTCAGAAAGGCTCACATCCAGCAGCGTCAGCTCCGAGAGCTCTCTGTGCCGCACTCCCGTGGAATACAGGATCTCTATGATTGCCCTGTCTCTCTTCCCGGCAAATGTTTTTCCGTTGGGCTGTGATAAAATGGCCTCGACTTCCTCAATGCTTAAAATATTGCGCGGGAGCCTGTCGGGCTTTCTTGCTTTGAAGCATTTCGTCGGGTCGGTCGTCAGCGGTTGCTTCTCTGTTGTGTAATGAAAAAACCTTTTCAAAGAGCAGAGGCGCGCGCAGTGGGTGGAAAGAGAGTAAGGTCTATTGCGCTCCGACATGCGCCAGAACATCTCTGCCTGATAGTCCCGAAGGTGTGTCGGTGTCACTGCCGCCAGACAATCTATGCCTTTCTCCTCGAGATACAGGGCGAAGGCGCGGATGTGATAGTGGTGGTTCTTTATCGTTACAGGAGAATAGCCGAGCACACTGAGATGGTGAAGGAAGTCTTTTATCGCGGTGTAAAGGTTCATCGTCTGTTCCTCGGGTGGCATTTCGCATGGACACGCTTAAGATCCGAGAGCTCAACCTTCGTGTAGATCTGTGTCGTGGAGAGGCACTGATGGCCGAGAAGGTCCTGGATATATCGGAGGCCCGCATTGTTCTTCAGCATGTGGGTCGCGCAGGAATGGCGCAGTGAATGACAGGTTATCGGCGTCTTTATCCCGGCCTTTTTCGCATACCTTACCACTATTGCCGATGCGCCGGCCCTTTCCAGGCGCATGCCTCTCACGGAGAGAAAGAGCCAGCCGTCATCACGCTCCTTTACGAGCTTTGGACGGGATGATTCGAGATAACTTGAGATCGCCAGGGCGGCCATCTCGCCGATCGGCACGATACGCGAGCGTCTTCCTTTCCCGTGGTCGATCCGCACCTCGCCTCTCACCAGATCCACATCCTGAAGCTTCAGCATCCTTAACTCCGTGTTTCTCATTCCCGTGGCATAAAAGAGCTCAAGAATGGCTTTGTCTCTCATGCCAAGCGGCTTTCCCTCATCGGGCATCGAGAGAAGCCTCGCCGCCTCTCTCTGGGTCAGGATGCCGCGAGGAAGGCGTTTCGAGAGCCTCGGCCGTTCGATCTCAGACGAAGGATCATAGAGAAGATACCGCTCTTTCACGAGAAACGAGAAAAAGGTCTTGATGGCAGAGAGTTTCTTTGCCTGTGTCGATAACGACAGCGGCACATCGTCTTTTTTCTTGTGGTGGAAGAGGTATGTCTGATACTCCCTGAGATCGTCCCGGCGGATGCCGGAAAGCTTCGTGATGCCCCTCCCATCCAGGAACACAAAGAGGAGGCGCACCTCGCGCTCGTATTCGTCAATGCTTCTCTCCGAGTAGTGGCTCACCCGAAGGTGATTCAGAAACTGCTGAAGGGCTCCGGTCATACTTTTCTCCCCCATTTTCTCCAATGCAGAGGGTGAATCAGTACGAGTACAAGTACTGACCCTTTCATTTTGATATACCCCCTCTATGTTTTTCCGGCAAAGTGGCGAAGTCGGGATTTCTGGCTTAACCACGCCTCTTAACTTTGATCATTGGCGCGGGCAAACTGGCGAAGTTCAATCTTTCCCTGATGCACCGCCATTTTTTCATTTTCCAGTGTCCCACTTTTTTTTCACAGTTTCTTAAAATATGGCGTTGTATAGCCGATATTCACAACTGGCGAAGTTGGGCTCTTCTACGGCAAATCTCAGTAAATCGGCATTGGTTATGAACAAACACTGCCGCATGAAAGTTTTTCCTCCAGTTCCGCAGGAGACATAAGGCCCTGTATGGCGAATTCCATTTTGGGAACACTCTCAGGCAACTGGTAATGACACGCCTTCCCCTGAGAGCCGCTCACAAGGGCAATATATTCAAGATCCACGAGCTGAGAAAGGCATTCCCTCACCTTCCTGTCCGACCAGTTGACGAACTCACGAATGTCCCTCCTGGAGAAGAAAACCTCATGCGGCTCACGCTGAGCTTCAGTTGCTTTCTTCCCGGCCATTGCAATAATCTCTTCCAGGAGCTCTCTCGCGTGCTTTCGGAGATCGTGAAGCGTATGGGAGAGCACGTCCTTTGCAAGCTCATAGGCCAGTCGGTAATCCTCCACAGTCGCTTCGATGTATGAGAGAGCGCAGCTGCTCTCGTCGGATGTGTGACGCTCCCGCTGGTGCTGGTGCAGAAAGCAGATGGCTTCGATGAGACATAAAAAACGCTCGTTGTCACGCCTGGTTCTTAACCATTTTGATGGGAATCGTAAAAGAGGCGCATAGGGAATCACCACGTTCATCATCTCCAGGAGCCGCTGGGCATTCTGGTGCTTTTTTACGATCTGCTGCGCCCTGTCGCTCTTCGAGAGGCCGTCCCGCGTGCGGGACGTGCGCTGCGCTGCCTGCACTTTTTCCGTCTGCTCTTCCGACTCGTCGAGGAAGAGCTCGAAGCAGCGCGTTGAGTTCTCTGGGTTTACCTCGCCGTCTGTCGTCGTCTCCAGATACGCGATGGGGCCCTCCACCGTGTAGGTTTTCGTCTGCATCCTCCCGGTGGCGGGATCCTTTATCACCACGCCCTGTGTCAGCTTCTGGCGGGACTGGAGCGTCCTGATCGAATAATCAGCCGCTTCTGAGCCTTTTCTCTCTTCAATGATGAGGAGCTTGCGCTTCAGAAAATCTTTCTCCATGTAGCCGAGAGCCTGGGGAGAAAGGCGCGAGAACAAAATAACGTCCTCAGGTGGAGTCAAAGACTCTACGAGCTCAGCCAGATGAGACTTGCCTGCCCCTGATGATGACGAGATAATGCCGGAAAGAGGTCTGTCGAGCTTTCTGGAGATGCCGATGAGATACGCAAGAAGCTTCCCTGAAGGCTCCCCGACATACCCCAGAACCTCCATATCGCCAAGAATCTCTTTTACGATGTTGGGAGACTCAAGAAAAGCCATCGCTTCTTCTTTGTCCTCGTCGCTCATCGGAGGAGCCTGAGAGAGCTGGGGTTCCCGATTCATGCAGGCGCGTTCGTCCATGAATGCCTCTGTCTCATCCAGGACGGCGAGCATATGGCGCTCCACCGTCTCGCGGGACAGCGAAAACTTCTTCGAGAGCTGATTGATCATCGACTGGCGTGACCTGTGGGAATAAAGATCGATTGTGTCCAGGAAGGTTTTGTCGTCAGAGAGCGCCTTTATCGTCACCCTGAGGCGCTCGTCAAAAGAGCTGATCAGCTTCACCCGGTAGGAGATATTTTCGAATGACAGCGAAAAGCCGCCTTCAATAGGCTCTTTCGTCGCCTGTTCTGTATGCTGCTCTGTGGGGTGTTCAGGGTTTTCTGCATTTCCAGTCTCCTTTTTCACGACAACCGGAAGAGCCTGGGCACAGAGCCCTTTGAAGTCATCTCCTGTGTGATCACGGAAGAACTCGTTTGCATCCTTCACAGGGAAAATAACTCTTGTGCACTCTGCCGGCGAAAGAACTTCGGCGATGGTCTGGCACGCCTCTTCTCCAGCAGCGTCGCTGTCGAGCGCCAGGAAGATCTTTTTCGTGCGGTATTTCCTGAAGAGAGACACATGATCAGGAGTCAGCCCTTTCGCGCCATAGAGTGATATAACGTCGCGGCAACCTGCCTGATATATGGAAAGAGCGTCAAGAATGCCTTCGGTGAGAAAGACCTCCCGGCTGCGCTTTGCAGCCTGCCAGTTAAAGACGCCTCTGTGAGGCCCTGGAAGGTAGAGATGAGGGACCGATGAGGAATCATCGATGGAGCGGCCATATACGCCCACTATCTCCCCGTCTTCGTTGTATATGGGGATGATGACGCGCTCATGGAAGAATTCCCTCCCATTGGCTGTTATGAGGCCGATGGATTTCAGTATCTCCAGCACTTCTCCCGATTTCGGGATCATCCTGAACAGAGAGCCGTTTGCAAAGCCGATTCTGAATGAGTCATAAAGCTCTTTGTCGTGGAGACGTCTTGTGTCCCTGAGGTACGCCAGGCCCCTGGCATCGTCGTAAAATGTCTGGTGGTAGAAGTCGATGACGCGCCCGAGAATCGGGTGAGCGCCAGCGGGACGAGGCTCGGGATGACTGCCGCCGTTTCCTCCGCCATTGCCGCCAGTGCTGCTGATGCCTCCTGCCTTACCGCCGCCAGAGAGCTCGCCGAGAGCCTGCCGGAACGAGAGGCCTTCCAGCTCCTGCAGAAAGGTGAACACGTCGCCGCCCCGATTGCAGCCGAAGCAGTGCCACAGGCTTTTTGCCGGATCGACTGTGAATGAGGGTTTTCTGTCCTTGTGAAAGGGGCACAGGCCCACGAAGGTTCTGCCGACCTTCTTCAGGGAAACACCCTTGCTCCTGATGAGATCGGCGAGGTTGACGGAGTGTTTAACCCCATCGGCGGGAGTATTTTCTTTCATGCGCGTCTTCCTTCTCATCCTGCCGCTTGCAGGAGAACATCTGGTCTTTTATGTGAATCATTGCCGCTTTGAAGTCTTTCAAGTTGACGACGGCGGTTCCTGAGAGAAACTCCTGGTGAAGGTCGAGCACCTGGGGACCCGTGAACACGAAGAGGCAGGACTGGCGGCCGCAGTTGTGGTTCATCTTGACTTCGGACAGAAGGCCGCCCTTGCTCAAGAGGTAGGCGCCGCAGTAAAGGTCGTTCGTGACTACTTTCACGGTGAGCTGCTCCCTTCGAAAAAATATTTCGTAACGCACAAAATATAACTAATATGAATATACAAATTATAACTACTTATTAAATATTTGTCAATATATTTGAGTATGCCAGGATAATCGCTACTGCGCGTAGTGGATTTTTCTGGTATAATCTTTATGAAGGAGTGATCTGTATGGCGGGATTAGGAAAAAGATTAAAGCGATTGAGAAAAGAAAGAGACCTTTCTCAGGATGAGCTGGGAGATTTACTTAAGATCAATGGCCGGCAGCTTAGCAGATATGAAAATGACAAGGCTGTCCCAACGGGCAGAATTATTCAGAAGTATGCTGATTTTTTTGGAGTGGCCACGGAAGAACTCTTGAAAATAGACGAAGAACTTCCGGAAGAGAGAATACAGGACAGAGACCTTCTGAGACTCGTTTCACAAATGGAAAAACTGAATGAAGATGAAAAAAATGCCCTCAAGAAAATTATCCAGGCTGTAATTACAAAAAATCAGATTCAATCTTTCATACTCCAGCAAGGATGCTGATAGCTGATAAACAAGCAGAAAAAATATAGGCGCTTCGGGGTTCCTGTTGTTTCTGCTCCTACTTCATGTCATAGGCGTCGTCATGTGAGCCAAAAGCGAGAAACTTGATTACCTGTTCGTCTTCCTCGCATGTCTCACAGAAAAATATGCCCTGCTCTTTGAGCTTTAACTCCATACAGTCCCTACAGAGTACAAAAATAATCCTGTATTTGTCCCGTAATGCAGATGATCGCAGTCCCGTGAGATCGAATTTTCTCACACTGGAGCGCCCTTGCAATACTTCTCTTGTATGCAGCTCGGGATTTTCGAGTATTTTGTCTACTTTACCAAGAATGTCATCTCTAAGGGAGATGTATTTCTTCAGGTTTTTTATCCATCTCCTTGTATACCTGGGCACATATGTCATTGTTCAAGCTCCTTGAGCATCTCCTCGTGAGTATATTCTCTGCCGTTTTTGAGATCTTCTTTGGCTTCCGCAATATCATCAAGAAGGACGGGATTGAGAATAATCATTTCACTATCGGAAAGAGAAGGCTTCCCGACTTTTTCGAGCCAGTAATTAATGGATTCCCGTATCAATGCAGAGCGCGTAACACGTTTTCTCTTTTGCCTCGACATCGTGAATGCCAGTGTATCAAGGACTCGCATCTGTTTCTCGTCTAAAACAACTTCGCTTCGCCTCATTCTTCATCACCTCTCTATCAATTATACCAGATATACGTATATCTGTAAATCTGAGTGACATCTTCACATATTGAAAACTGCCACCATTGGTGGCAGAAATCAGTTGGGCTCATCGAAATATTCTCCACTGTACACGGAGCAATGCCCTCTCCTTCACAGCCCAACGCACTGGGAAGGCATAGGCTAGAAAGCGATGATGCGCACGGCAGCAGGCCGATTCTGGAGTGGCATGAAGTTCGACGGAAGCGAATCCATCCGGCAAAAATAAGCGATCACGCCTCACGATGCCGCTTGACGAATCTCCATTGTACGGTTGTTTTTTGTCGTTGGGCTGTGCTCAATGACAAAAAACAAGCAGCCTGCATCCTGTCCTCAGCCACACAGGCTGGCGTGCGCCTCGCGGCATTCTTTCTGGAGATCGGGCAATCGTGCGAGAGCCCAGGTGACGAGCGCAGAAAGACTCTGCTTTTCGTGAACGTAACAAAAGTGCCTTCCAGCCTGGTTCTGCAGTTATGGGAGGGTCCCATAACTGCAGAATACCCACTGTGTTGGGGCAAAAATTGACAGAGGGCCGGGGTGAATGGCAATTTTTAGACCCCCTGAGAGCTGGTTCCCCCTCCACTTTCTCGCCATTTCTGCCAGCTACTGCTGGCGGAAATGGCGAAACAATCGGCTCCCTTACCTTTATCGGGGGTTTGCCAAGGAGGGGGAGCGTGGAGGGGGAACCTGCGGCAGGGGGACGGCCCCACACAGTGAGGTAAAGGCTGGAAGGCACGACTCGCGCAGATCAGCTCACATAAACGGCTGACGCAGGGCACCCCTGTCCTGGACTGATAACGAAGGGGTGTCCAAGGAAGCCGAGCGTTACAGGGGACTGAAGACAAGACTCCCGAGCGGCACAAGACTGGCTGAGGAAGCCTCGCAGGTGAGGCCCCTGGCGCCCGCAGGCCGGCGCCAGGGGACGGGGAGTGCCGATCATCTCTCGCATATCTTGTAGGTATAGCCTTCGATGAACCTGGCTTTCGTGTGAGGGTTACACCGTTGCTTGCTCGATATTATAGAATATATTAATCCTAAAGCCCATTTTACATATTCAATATGGCGTGTAAGGCGCGCAGATAGCATCTGTAAAGATCATTACTGTATTTGAATTATAAAAATCAATACATGTTGGAAAAACCTGTTCTCTTTCTTTTCTTTGTTCGCCAAAGAGAATTTTTGCTAGATCAATAACCGGCACCCATATGTAATTTTTTTTGCAATTCCAACCGGCGCCATAGTAACCATGTGTGACGGTCTTTGTATATTGAGTTATTAACGTAGTCTTATCTTGATTCAATGTAGATTTATATATCTTAACTGATACATTGTCGGTTTTTAAATTCCATATTATTTTTATAATTCTAAATTTATTCTGCAACATAAGATTGTAGTGGAAATAAACTGTTTGTTTTTCCTTGTCAAATTTATCAATCCCCGGATGCATACCTGAATGGGTAATGCTAGCAAAAAAGGTGTCTAATGGAACGACGGGCTTTCCATACTTATCATTCTTTTCACGACGAATATATGGAATAGCATCCTCTGACTTTTCCATTTCTTTGCCGTCAATAATGATCGTATATTTTGGAAGTATTCCACCGCATTTAGAGCTGTCTTTCTCTTCACACCAAGAAAATTGAACACAATAATTGAAAAGAATAAAGACGAGAATAAGTAATGATAAAATAATTCTCATACGATTGTACAAACTCCTATTGAGTCACTTTATAATAAGAATTAGGGGAAGAAGGTAGTGATGGTGGAGGTGGTAGAGGTGGCGGAGAAGGAATGTTGTAAATAGCTTTAACTTGTTTTTCAGCATAATCTTCATGCTGGGCCTTAGTTAATTTTGTAAGCGTAGGATCAAGTTTTTCCATCTGATCACGGTCATAATGTATCAATTCATGTAAAAAAACTTTGGCAAGCACATCGGGATCGATACCGGCATAAGGAGTATAATACACCTTATCTTCACCAGCTCCACGCTTATAAAATCCCGCCCAATCTCGATGCTCCTTACCTCCATATCCGATTATAATTTCGCTCGCATTCGAGCCAGTGGTAGTGCCTCTGTACGCCCCAATTCGCTTTTTTAGCCTTCGACAAAAGTCTCTTACCTGTTCAGAAGTACAATGCGCTTTAATACGTCTATCTAAGGTAGCGAGAACATTCCCCACAATGGTACGTATATTAGGATAGTTTTTCTCTAAGTTAGAAGTTGTCCAAAAAAGACCACTAGGATCTGTATATCTAATCGGGTTATTATCGCAATACAAATAGAGATTGTAGCTGCTAGGGTCTGATTCAATACCCTTCATTGGATCCTGCGTAATAAACCTCCCCGTACTGGGCTCATAGTATCGCGCTCTGCAGTAATACAGAGCAGAATCAGCGTCACTCTGCTGTCCCGTGTATCTATACACGTTCTGAGTCGTTCCTTGGTTGAAGATTTGAGATCCGAATTCATCAAAATCGTAAGTTTCAAGTATATTTCCTGAGGGACTGGCATTTCCTATGCTACCTGTGTGGCAATATCTTGATTTTTTGCTATCATGCCGGCCTCGTAAAATCAATCTGGTTTTCCAGGTGAAGTATCTGATTGCTCCCTGTACCGCTAAACCTGCTATTGGAATCCCGCCCCTCTTCTCACCAGTGTTTACTCAACTGCTCTGCTTGCTGTGAGAGCATAGCGTTCTGTGTATTCACACCTTCTTGCGTCAATCAGAATCGCAATTGATGCCGATTTTCAACGACTGTCAATGAACCCAGTCTGTCTACAGTCATCATGTTATAGCCAGATGTCACGGTTGAAGATAGCGGTCTGAGAATATGTGCGCCTGGCTCCGAAGGATTTTATTCCTTTCATTATAACATTTGTTACTATTCCTGTCTATGTCTTCACATTTTATCCATAACAACCCTGGCTGACATA
>Ga0302253_1002009_pt1 | contig 10800 bp, 10 predicted proteins | sample AAG_RA_Trp_MG_FD_193537 | JGI IMG/M metagenome (GOLD analysis project Ga0302253, IMG submission 193537) | Enriched activated sludge microbial communities from anaerobic digester in WTTP, New Holstein, Wisconsin, United States - AAG_RA_Trp | ecosystem: Engineered > Bioreactor > Anaerobic >... | reverse complement strand
ATGTCAACAGATTGTAAATGATATCGTGATGATAGAGTTGATTATATAAAATACTGTATAGGGGCAGGAATACCTTTAATAGAATGGGAATTGCACCGGCATAAACACCGATGATCAACTCCAATATCCCATACATCCTCAATAGTTTTCCCGTTTCCTTAATCCGGTCGATATTTTTGCTCGCCATATACGCACCCAAACCAAGTCCACCCATGAAAACGGTCAAAATAATACTCACCGCAAAAGGTGCGCCGCCGATGACTTTAACGATCATTCTCGTCCACAGGATCTGATATATCAAACCCGATATGCCGGACAAGAAGAAGCAGATCAGCACGATCGTCTCGATATTCCGGTTTACACCCGGCAAGGTTTTCATTTCCCTACGCATCTCTCCCCCAAATTGAGAACCGGTAAAAGATCATATCATGATGCCCAGATAACGCCGGGACATCAACATCACGCTAAGCAGTTTTCCCATGTCCGTTCCAAAGCGAATTGGTATATTTATTCCGCACGAGGTCGTTTTTCAATGTCTCCTCTTCCCTGGTCAGTTTTCCCTGAATCAAACGGATGTTCCAGACCTCGGCAAACGCCCGTTGCATGACCTTGCCGAGCATTTCCGCAGTAACGGCTGTCCCCGTTTCCACATGTACGGAAGTGATTCTCGCTTCCAGATGTGCCTCTTGACCGCTTTTCTTTTCTTCGGAGCAAGAGAAAAGCAAATCGTTCGTTTCGGCATCAAAATCAAGGAGAACCGAGCCATGCTGAAGAAAACAGCCGCGGGATCTGACCTGAGCGGAGCCGCATATTTTTCTGTCTCGGGCCAGTAACTCAAAAGGTGCCGGACTGGCAAAACAGATCGCTCCTCTGTTTATATTTGTATCCTTATGAATATAGTCAGTCCCCGCCATGTTTACGGAAATGCCCAGCTCAGCAAAACCTTGAATAAGACAGGCGCAGATGGCTTGATAATTACCGATCAGATCATCGGGGGAAAAGGGTGACTCTTCCCGGGACACAACGGAATAGGTCAATTCCCGGTCATGCAGCACCGCTTTGCCTCCGGTGGGACGACGAACCATCTCAATCCCACATTCCACGCAGCGCTGCAGATTAATCTCATGATTGATGTTCTGGAAGTAACCGACGGACAGGGCGGGTCTCTCCCATCCGTAGAAACGAAGGGTTGGCGGGCCGCCCCGTTCCTGAAGAATCCGAAACAGGGCTTCATCCACGGCCATATTTTCAAAAGCATTCGAAATCTGGAAAGGAAGGAAGCGCCAATTTTCCAAAAGGGATCAATCTACCTCCCCTTCCTGAAGAACAAAATCATGATAACCCTTGGCATCAAGCAAATCGTCCAGTTCATCCAAATCCTTCATTTCCACGACGATCAGCCAACCCGTGTCCTGTGGGTCGCTGTTAATAATCCCCACATCATCATCAATATCCTCATTGACATTCACCACTTCGCCGCTGACAGGTGAAATCAGTTCCACCAGAGATTTTTCCGCCGACTCAACGTTACCGAACGGCTCGTCCCGCTCGATTTCAGATTCGATCTCGGGCAGTTCCACGGACAGCACTTCCCCCAATTTCTCCTGGGCGTAGTCCGTAATGCCGATCGTGGCAAAATCCCCGTCCACTCTGACCCAAACATGCTCACGGCTGTAAAGAAGATCATCTGAAAATACTGGCATAATCGTCACTTCCTATTGAGTATTAATAACCCATGCATCGGCACAGGGAAAAACCATACCTTATCCCAATATGGTCAATTCTTTTGGAACCTTCGTCAACACCTCTGTTTTCCCCCGGGTGACCCATATCGTATCCTCAATCCTGATGCCCCACTTGCCGGGAAGATAGACTCCCGGCTCGATTGTCAACACCATGCCTGCTTCCAGCAATTGCTCAGATTTATAAGATATACGCGGGGCCTCATGAATATCCAGTCCCACCCCATGGCCTGTGCCGTGTGTAAAATGACGCCCCCAGCCTTTATGATCAATCAGATCCCTGGCGGTTAGGTCAATATCACGGCATGACCGCCCGACGGCCACGGCTGCAATTGCCCGGTCATGGGCTTCTTTCACAAGCCCATACACTTCTTTTAAATCAGATTCAACCCTATCAATAAAAAAAGTGCAGGTTTCATCAGAATGATAGCCTTTGTAAACGGCGCCATAATCAATGACGACTGCATCTCCTGGTTTGAATTTCCTGGCCCCGGCCCTGGCATGCGGTAAAGCGCCCCTCGGGCCGGAGGCCACAATGGTATCAAACGCAACCTTGTCCGCACCGCCCTTTCTCATCCGATATTCCAATTCCAAGGCAATATCGCGCTCCGATACGCCTGCCCTGATGATCGGGAAAACCGATTCCAGCGCATCGGCGGCGATGACTGCGGCCTTTCGAATGCAGGCAACCTCATGCTCATCTTTTAGGGCACGTAAGAGATCGATTTCCCCCGAAAGAGGCTTAAACTTGAGGCGTTTGTTTTTCCCTTTGATCCTGCGATAAAGTTGAACGTTGAGACTCGTATCCTCGAATCCAACCACACTGGCGTTTTCATGAGCAAGAAGGATGGTGATACTGTCAACACTGTCGGTCATATGGACCAACTCCAGGCCAGACGTTTCTTTTCTCGCCTGGGTCGTATAACGTCCATCGACAAGCAGGTGGGCTTGCCCCCGTGGTCCGACGTATAAAATCCCTTCGCTTCCGGAAAAGCCTGTCAGATATCGGATATTATTCATATTAAAGAACAGAAAAGAATCGACAGACCACTCGGGAAAGCGCAATCGGAAATCTGCCATGCGCCCCGGAAAAGGATTTGAGGTCATACCGCCGGACTCCGCAACCGATTTAGCCGCGTCAGCCACTTTTCCAACTCAGCAAGAATTGCACTCTTTTTGTCAGCATCATCGGCGTCAGTTGACACAACCCTCAAAAGACCGTCGCCCCCTGTCATAAGATTGGCCAACTCTGCCAATTTTCTTGACACCTGTGCATCCCCGGGTTCTTTGGCAAGGATGACTTCCAAAACCTTCTTAGCCATAGCGTAATGCCCCTGCTGAGTATAAAGGTCGGCCAAAGTAACGGTGTAAAACTCAGGCGATATCTCCCCTTTTTCCTCGACATCGGCTTCTTCAACTTCAATATTGACGGTTGTTTCAGGCAAGCGCCAGTTTTCCTCGGGAGAGAGGGCAACGGTAAGCGCATTGTATTTATGGAAAAAATTAAGAGATTCCGCATGCAGACCTGATTTACCGCAGAGCGTACCCAATTGCTGATAAACTTGGGATAAACGGCCAATCGTGTCATCAACTTCTTTAAGTAACTCGCGAAGCCGATCCAATTTTCCCAGCCGTAAAAGCCCCTGGCAGAGAATGATCGTCGCCTCTACATCGCCCGGCACCTGAGCAAGCTGTGCTTCGGCCATTTTTACGGCGTCGTCATACCGGTTTTCATTCAGAAAGACTTGCGCCTCTTGGGGATCAAAACGCTTTTCATCGGGACGATCTGTATCCATCGCATCCTGTATGTGCTGATTATTTTCAGGGAATATCATCTTTTTATAAAAAGACGTTGGAAAGCTAACATAGGGTCCAAGGTGTGTCAAGAAGGAAAAGCAGAGGTTTTACTAAATATTCTCTATGAATATTACCTATTTAACAGTGCTTCTTGCTTGTGCGGCACGAGAGAGAAAGTTCGCCATTGTGAATACTGTGAACTTCTTCACAGAAACGGACAAATTTCTTGACTTGAATATGGTGAAGAATTACGCTTTGGCCGAAACGTTGTGTTTTCGGGGGCTTTTCTTCTTATCTCGGTTGATTATCAGGTAATTGTTCCCCGCGCTCCAAAAAAAGAAACAGAAGATGGTTTATTTGATAAAAGATAAATTTCTAATTGCCCTGTAACTCTAGACAGGCACATTATTTGCTCTAATTTTAATATTGAGAACCAACATTCGCTTAATATGTACACTATTATAAAGGTTTCAAAATGATAGCAGACATTGGCAGAAGAGAAAAAGGGTTCACCCTGGTTGAAATGATGATCACGATTGCAATTTTGTCAATCTTGCTGGGCATTTCCGTTTCCACGTGGAATAGGTATAGGCTGAATACAGACCTAAAGACAGCAACGAGAACCATTGTCAGCGATTTTTCCATGGCCAAGCAGATGGCTGTACGGGATTGCACCGGATACCGGATAACCTTTAATGTGGGGACCAACTCCTATCAGTTGATCGAAACCGCCACCGGTAATCCCGTACGAACTCGTAATATGAGTAAATTTGGACAGGGAATTGTACTAAGTGCTCCCAACTTCGGAGGCGATTCAACAATTAATTTCATTGCCCGGGGAACCGCGGAAGCCGGTTCAGTCATGGTTGCCAACGGCATTGATTCTACAGGCACCGTCACAGTCAATTTCACAGGGAGGACTCATGTCCGATTTAACCTTCAATAAAAGAGGATTTGGCCTTCTGGAGGTGGTCATCGCGATCTTCATCACCGCTGTTGCAGTGATGGCGATCTTTTCTCTTATGGCCCCCTCCTGGCAAAGCACGACTAGATCTGATCATTGGGGCCGGGCCGCCAATATCCTGCGAGATCAAATACAAATGCAGGAGGTGCTGATCACCAATCCTTGCAACGAAGTTGTTGAGGGGGTAACAGGGCCTTTTCCGGTATTCAGCAGCGGCGGTGCGGCTGCGCAACCGGGAGATATCCAGTTTTACATTACAAGGACCATAACCCCCATTGCGGCAGCTGCTTGGCGGGTTACCGTCCGGGTTGCCTGGCCAGGTGACACTGGTCTCGTGGGAACCCTTGAAGTAAACAGGCAAAACGACTATGAATTCCCCGAAGGGTGTTAAACCGATGAGAAACGCAAAAGGATTTACATTGGTTGAGTTGATGATCGCCACAGGCGTGACTATTGTTTTGCTCGGGGCAGTTTATACGGCCATCAATGCCACACAACGCCACTCATCCGGCATCGAGCGAAAAGTCCTGGTGATGCAAGATGTTAAGCCTGCCTTGGAACTTATGTCGATTGAACTTTCCATGGCTTCATTTAACCCCAATCTAACCTCAGGAAACTGGCTGGTAGCCAACAGCGGCAACCCGGCTGACAATTGCATTAATGTGTCGGCCAACCAGGAATATCGTGGCATTCAGGAAGCGGCGGCCAATGCCATCACAGTCGAAATGGACGTCAACGAAAATTGCACGGTTGATAACAACCCGGCATGTATGTGGCATGGCATGGGCTTCTCAAACGAGAACGAAGTGATTCGCTACATTTACGACCCTGCAAATGAGTACATCACCCGGTCGGTGAACTGCGGCGGGAACATGCCTTTTCTGGGCGACACTGCGGCCAGCGGTCGTCCCCGTAATCTTCGGGTTATCAACAACGCTCTGGGACTTCCGGTTTTCCGCTATTTTGACGGCACCGGTGCTGAGATTCCATCGGCTAACCTCCCCGCCAGAATTCCGGATATTCGCCGCATCCAGATCATTCTGGTCGTCGAGACGGAGCATATTGATCCCAATACAAAGCAGCGCAGAAGATTAAACTATTCCACCAGCGTTTTTGTGAGGAACCATGCATACAATGACTAAATTTATAAAAGGCTTTCGATCCCAGGAAGGCTTTGCCCTGGTGACAGCGATTCTGGCCTGTGTCATTCTGATGGCGCTGGCTATCCTGGTTTTGAACCTGTCAACAGACGATCTCCGGGTAAGCCGTAGAAGCGTGGGGGAAAAGACGGCTCTGCACGCAGCAGAAACCGGCATTCAAGTCATGTTAAGAAACTTTGATTATGTAAACAGAGGAACGATCATCCTTCCAACTGATACCCAAGTCGATCCATCAAGTGATCCCAGTGCTTTCTTTACTATCACCGACCCCGATCTTCGTGTAACTTCATATAACATGACGGGATTCTCCATGGCGGGCGGCCAGAAGATGGTTCGCCATGTCTACCCCTTGGAGTCGGAAGGGAGGAGTAATACCCATAACAGCCGTGTCATCTTGGAGTTCGGTGTCGCCAACGGACCCAACTCTGGGGATACCGATTACCGCTAAGGAGTAACCCATGAAGATCAGAATCTTTGCCATGTTTGTCTTGGTTAGCATGTTTGTCACAGTCGGGCTCTTTTACGGAGTCGGGCGGGCGGAAGACCCCGAGGGTGAAGAAGAACTGTTTTCCAATTCCACAAGCCCCGACGCCTTAATACTGCTTGATTTGTCGGGGAGTATGGACTGGAATCCCGCCGGAGGCACTAATGTTTACGGCGATTCGTCCTGCGCCGGCCCTTTCTATTCTTCTTCCGGTACAGGACACACGGTCAACTGCAGCCGTCGTCAAATAGCCAAGCGGGCCATCTTCGACATTTTGGATGATACAGGCGACCAGGTCATCAACAGCGCGGATTTCAACAGCCTGGCGGTGAGGATTGGTTACATGAGATTCTACGACTGCGGCAGCGACGACACGGGGGGAAGTTATTCTTCAGGTTGTAACAGCTTGAAGAAGAAGATCAGTACTATCGGCCAGACTACCGCCACGACTTATCAGTCAATTTATTGTAGCGCATCTTCTACTGGAAGTTGTACCAAGAGTTCAAATGTTTCCGGTTCCGTCAGCGGCGAAAGCGCCAACGGGGGTACAGCCCTGGCGTCAGGTCTGAAGGAGGCAAAGCTTTATCTGGACGCACACAAGGCCGGCGACGCTGCTCGAGATTGCCGACAGAAGTTTGTTATTGTCATCAGCGACGGCGCGGATACCTATGCCTGCAGCGGAGATGGTTCAGAGACCCAAACCAGTCAGTACAAACGTAGAAGGGAATCCGTGGCAGCGGTTAAGGCTCTGGCCGATGCGGGTTATCGCGTATTCGTAATTGGTTTCGGTTCGGGCATGCCTCCGTATCTGCAGAACACACTGAACTGGATGGCCTATTATGGACAAACCGATAATCCTGAAGCGGATAATCAAGGTATTCCCTCCAGCAATATTCCGCCCTATAATTTGATGGGAACGAATCTTTATCCAGCCGGCTTATCAAGTTGCAGCACTTCAACCACCACGACAACCTGCAATGACTCGGCCGGTGCAACCGGAGCAGGCTCGTGCGCAACCGCGGACGAACCGGCAACATTGAGGCTTAGAGGTTATGCTTTTCTGGCCACCGACGCCGATGAATTAAGCCTCGCCTTAAAGCAGGCTATGACAATTATCCGGCAGGCCAACTATTCTTTTTCCCAATCCTCCGTGCAATCAACACGCACGACCGATGAAAACTTTATTTACGAAGGGTCCTTTGAACCACAAGCAAACGAACCCTTCTGGCGAGGGCATCTAAAAAAATACCAGATCAACACTGACGGCACTGTCGGCAGCGCCCTATGGGATGCCGCCGATGTTCTCTTGGAAACAGATGCTTCTTCACGGATAATAAAAACTTACAAGGCAGGAGGCTTGACATCTTTTGACATCAGCAATATCGAACCGGTAGATTTGGGGTTTACCACCGGCACCGACCCGGAAAAGCAAAGCCAACGAAACGCTGTTGTGGGATATATTAGAGGAGAGCCCACCTATAATCCGGAACAAACAACCGTTGGGGGCGAAATAAAAGTCTACAAATTAGGCGATGTTTTTCGATCTACTCCGATCACCGTAGGTTCCCCTTCTCCCTACTATGAGGATTCCCGGGATATAAATAAACGCTTTGCCTCACACCGTACGAGCCACGAGCGAACATCCGCACTTGGCAATCGTCTTATTGTGGCAGGAGCAAATGACGGACAGTTCCATGCCTTTAGAACCAGTAACGGTACCGAAGCCTGGAGTTTTGTTCCGCCCAATCTTATGCCAAAATTAAAAAATATGACGCATACGACCCATCCGCCTTCTTTGACAACACACCAGTATTTCGTTGACGGGCCGGTTACGGTAGCCGACGTCTGGTGGGGTTCTGGATCGGGTACAGCTAAGGAGGACAATTCCTGGAAAACGATCCTTGTTTTTGGCGAGGGACGCGGCGCCAACGGCTATGGCTGGAGCTCTTCATCCTCCTGCGATTCTGGGATCAACGAATATTATTCTACAACCTACAATAATTACTGTGGTTATCATGCATTGAATCTGAATAATTCCCTCAGTCCAACCTATCTCTGGCATCTTAATTTTACCGATGCGGCAACACAAGCACCTTATCTGGGCGATCCATGGGGCAAGATGATGATCGGCCGAGTCAGGGTTAATATGGGTGGTGTGGACACAGAGAAATGGGTCGGGTTCATAGGCGGCGGTTATAATGGTTCCGATTGCACCAGCGGTACCTGTGACACCCGCGGCAAGGGATTCTTTGTGGTAGACTTGAGCAACGGCGAGATTCTTTGGAGCTATACCCATAGCAATAACGGCAGCATGGATTACAGCATCCCAGGCGCCGCTGCGATTGCCGACACGGACAATGACAGCTTCATCGATACGGCTTATATCGGCGATCTGGGAGGAAATGTCTGGCGCTTTAAATTCTGCAAACTAACCGATAAAGACCGGTGTGGCATCTCCGGACAAACAGTTAATTGGAGCGGCGACCTATTTTTTAATGCCTCGGGCAACAGACAGCCGATATATACCGTGCCATCTGTTGCCATGGACAAACAGTTAAATATTTGGGTTTACTGGGGTACAGGAGACAAGACAGACCCGACGTATAAACCCGCAAGTGGCATTTACGATTACATGTATGGTGTAAAGGACGCCACACTAAGTTCAACCTACGGCGTTAGCGATGTTTATGAAATCACCTCCTCCACGGACACGTATAGCCTTTCGTCGGGATTAGCCGGATATCGCATCCGTTTGAACAGTAACGGCGAAAAGGTTCTGGCAGATTCTGTCGTTTTTGGTGGGCATCTTTATTTTACAACCTATACCCCGTCAACGACAACCACTGATCCCTGTGTTCAGGCCGGTACGGCAACACTTTACGATATTCAATATACATCAGGATCGGGAAGAACGATCAGTTTAGGTGCAGGTATCGCGTCGGCACCGGTTTTGTCACTTAAACCAGGAGGAACCGGGATCCCAGACCTGTATGTAACAACCAGCGGTGGAGGCGGCTTAAGTGCCAGCACACAGCGTGTCAATATCAACCCACCCGGAAATGAAGAAAGAAATAAGCTCAGGTACTGGAAAGATAGGCGTGTTGAATAAAATGATTGTATGAAACTCCCCGTGGTGAGCCAGCCACGGGGTTTTTTGTAAAGAGCTTCATGAACAAAAAAATCGGGGAACGCCGGAGGAGTTATTGTGGATCGAGAAACAAGAAATAAAAATAGTAAAATGACAGCCCCCCCTAAAAAGGCCAATAGACTTGCAAGTCGATTGATATTTATCAGCATTTTTATTGTTTTATCTGTTTGTGTTTATATTCTCATTTTGAAACCGGTACCACCCCAAACTGCTCACTCGAATCAGCCGTCGGCAAACAACAATCAGGTTGCTTCTTCTAAAACTGTCATAACAAACAAAAAAACAACCAAAGATGCTCTTGGTTCCGTCATAAAAGCCATTCACCTGACTCCCTCACAGCCGACCAGCCTGGACACATTAAAAGCCGAAATTGAGCTACAGCCGGGCTTATCATCAGATGGTCTTTCTTATCAATACGACTGGAAAGTCAACCACCGTTCTATTGCCAATGCCAATAAAGACAGTTTGGATCTTGCCGGATTTCAGAAAAACGATCTCCTTTCGGTTCGTGTAACACCCTACAATGAAGAAGGAACTGGGTTTTCTGTAGAAAGTTCTTTTATTGCCATTCACAGCATTCCCCCATCACTCGAATTACAAAGAACCCATCAAAATGCCCGTTCTGGCAAAGTTTTTATGCAATTGATGAGCATTCATCCTGACAGCGACAAAGTGAGATTCGGTCTTGCCGAACCTTTCATTTCGGGGATGACGATTGATAGACAAAATGGAAAAATTACTTGGATTATCCAACCAGAACAAAAAGGCGTTATCCGATTCGGCGCTTCTGTTGAAGATGAAGATAAGACTGTTAAGGTTACTAAAATATTCGAAATGACAATCGATTAATCTTGCATGAAACTCTCTTGTTCTCGTCTTGCTGACTTTTACCGTCTTCTCCAAGACAGAGTGACTGAGGCAAGACACAAGGAACTGTAAGGTCGTTCCTGATTGTAGGCTTCTCTCCATAAAGCAATCTTTTCTTGCGCATCGATAATGTTAATAAACCAGTGTTTATTCAAAAACTCATCGCGGAGTTTACCGTTGAGACTCTCAATGAACGCATTATCGGAAGGTTTTCCCGGCCGTATATGCTTAATGACAATGTGCCGGATCTCAGCCCACTGATGAAAGACCGCACTGGTAAATTCTGGACCGTTATCCGTGCTTATCCGCTCAGGATAGCCGTATAACAGGCCAATTTGATCAAGGTATGTTGTTCCTTCCGGGACGGAATAGAGGTGTCGGCAATGAATCCCGGGGAGACTTTCTGAAATTGTCTATAATGGTCAATATTGCTTACCCCTGTCCTGGCTTCGTTGAGAAGCCTGATGATCTGTTCAGGTGAAAATCTCTTCCGATTAGCTCTCCTGTTATATTTTTGGGTCTTGACTAGATGAGAGGATTTTTCCTCAGCATTTCTAGAACGAGTTTATAGATATTTTGGTTCTGATAATTGAATCGGAACTCACACTCTTTGAGATGCAGGTAAAAGGTTGTTTTAG
>Ga0302253_1002006_pt1 | contig 10816 bp, 3 predicted proteins | sample AAG_RA_Trp_MG_FD_193537 | JGI IMG/M metagenome (GOLD analysis project Ga0302253, IMG submission 193537) | Enriched activated sludge microbial communities from anaerobic digester in WTTP, New Holstein, Wisconsin, United States - AAG_RA_Trp | ecosystem: Engineered > Bioreactor > Anaerobic >... | reverse complement strand
CCATACCAGCCGGCGGGCCTTCGCGAGAAACCCGAAACCCGTCCGGATCTGCCCTCGTTCCGCGTGAATGTGCCCAATGTTGTGCATCAGAATTGCAGCACCCTTGCGGTCGCCGGCCGATTCCTTGAGCGGCAGCGCCATTTCGTAGGATCGGAGCGCTCCCTCGAGATCCTCGCGAGATTCGCGCACCGCCCCCAGGTTGTTCCATGCGGCCGCCAGCAATTTCGGTGCTTCCGCGCGCTCCAGAACCCCGATCGCCTCCTCGTAAACCGCCGAAGCCTCCTCGAGTCTGCCCTGACGCATCCGCACATTCCCCAGTTTGAGGAGATGTTCCCCCTCCAGGGCCGTGCGCCCGGCCTGAGCGGCTTCCCGACGGGCGGACAGCAGCAACTCGGCAGTGGCATCGAATTTGCCCTGCCTGAGATCGATCAGGGCGAGATTCCCGAGAATCGAGGAGCGGCGGAGGGGATCTCCGGTGTCGCCCAGCAGATCGAGCGCCTTCTGATACGCGGCGCGCGCACTGTCCATCTGACCGAGTGACACGTGGATGTTGCCGCGTTCGAGAGCGGACTTCCAGAAGTATGAAGCCGTTGCAGGATCATCGCTGCACTGCGATTCGATCCGATAATACAGGGCTGCGGCACCGGAGATATCGCCCGAATTGCGGCTTGCGGCCGCCGCATCGAACAGCATCCGCAAGCCTGGCGCAATATTGCCGGCCTCCAGATGATGCTGGCCTGCTTCCGTTTCCCGTCCGGGAACCCCCTCGAGCATCGCGGCCGCCGCCCGATGCAGACGGGTGCGCACCTCATCATCGAGTTTTCCGATCGCAACCACCTCAAGGCTCTCGTCGCGCATCCGCAGTCCGTCGGTCACGATCGCCTGGCCGCGAAGCGTCATGATCGCCTGCGAAATGATCGACGTGTCCAACCCGATCAGCTCCGCATGCCGGACCGGATCGAAACACCCCCGCATGCACGCGATCGCGCCCGCCACACGCTGCTCATCCGACGAGAGTGCTTCGATGGAAGCCTCGGCAATCCCCTCATCGGAGTCCGGAATGCGGATCGGAGCCGCCGGATTCCAGGTCCAGCGGTTCCCCTCGAAATGAAGGGCGCCGGACGAGACGGACAGGGAAGCGAGCGCGATCAGGCGGCCCGGGATACCCGATCCGGCCGTCACGATTCGTTCCACTGCGGGGGCTTCGATGCGCGGGAGAAAACATGACGCCACGAGCCCGCCGGCCGCATGGCCGTCGAGCGGACGCAGGCGGATCACGGGGCCAACGGCAGAGCGATCGCCGCAGACATCGGTTTCAGCGAAGAGCCCGATACACATTCCGGGAATTGCCGCATCGGTGAGCGTTCCCACGAGATCACGCTCGGAGTCAGGCAACTGATCGATATCATCCACCAGCAGAACATACGGGTTCCGGCACAGATGGTCCGTGATTCCGCGCACGAGTGCCTCGCGGGGGATCCGCGCCGGTTCACCATCGATCAAATCCGCCAGAACGCGACTCGGGAGATTCTCGCCGGAATCGGCCTGATACACAGAACGGCCGGCGATCCGCATATCCATGGCGATTTCATGCAGGAAACGCGACTTCCCGATGCCTCGGACTCCGGTCACGTAAACCGGCACGCTCGCGCCGCCCGCCGCCTGCCCGACAGCATCCCGAAACACGCTGCATTCCGCTTTCCGGCCCGTGAAACGCGGGTGAACGAAATGCCCCCTCAGGAGCCCCCCCGGGGCTGACTCATCATCGGCAAGCCGCCTGAACACCTCACCCGCCGACAGAAAACGACGCTCGGGATCCGCCGCCAGAAGCGTCCCGATGATCGGTTCGAACGACCGGAATCGATCCGGAAGAGGGGAGGGAAGCGATGCGCGGGGATTCGACAGATAGGCGGACAGCGTCGAGGCCGTGACGGAGATGGGAGCGGCGAGGATCAGTTCGGCGCTGATGACGCCGAGCGAAAAGAGATCCGAGCGGGGATCGACGGCACCATTCCGAAGCGCCTCCGGAGCGGCATACGGAATCGTGCCTCCGATGAACCCGCCACGCCCACGGGTCAGGGTCTGAGCGAAGCCGAAGTCGGCGATCCGGAGATGAAACGGAACCGGTTCCGGAGCGATCAGCAGGTTGGACGGCTTGAGATCGCCGTGGACGATTCCAAGACCGTGGAGGTAATCGAGCGCCGACAGGATCTGCCGGAGTGCCTCGCGGAGACGCTCCGGATCGATGTCCCGACTGAATCGGTCGAACGGAATTGACCGGACGTACTCCATGACGATGATGGGGGGAACGCCGGGAGGGGCGTCGAAGTCGAGCATCCGGATGACATGCGGGTGATCGACGCGCCGGAGCACTTCGAATTCGGCGCGCAATACCGGCAGGACATCGGCGCGGGGCATCCGATCGAGGCACTTGACGGCGACAACCACGCCGGTCTGCCGGTCCAGCACTTCGAATACCGTCCCTGAGGCGCCGCGTCCGAGCTCGCGACGGACCTGATAGCGAGAGGGGATCCGCGCGGCTGTGATCGGCGTGATCCCCTCGAACGATTCAGACTCTGCCGGAGACTCGCTATTGTACATGTATGGCGTACATCGACCCCGAGGATTCGATTGAGGTCAGCCCTGCGCCGACGGGAATGAGGAACAGCGTATTGATGAATTCGGGTTTGCCGATGACCGTTCGATTGCCTGTTTCCGGGTTGCACTGCACGAGCGAACCGTCTTCTTCGGTCGCATACATCGTGTCGTTCAGGACCGTGAGAACCTTCGTGTCACTGAACGCACCGGCATTGCCGACCGATGCCCAGGTTCCGTCAACCAGATTGACTTTATACATCGTGCCGCTCGTTTCGATCGTAAACAGACTACCCTTGGCGAACAGCATGAATTTCGTCGCGGCGAATTCCGGCTTGCCGATCGTTTTCCACAGACCGGTCGCCGGATCCGTTACATACAACGCACCGTTTGCCTCGATCGAATAGAGTTTCCCCGCTCCGGGCGCGATCGCAACCGTATTTTTCCATTCATTCGGTTTTCCGATCTGCTTCTTGGCGCCGGTACCCGGATTCACCTGATACAGCGATCCGGATTCTTCGATTGTAAAGAGATTGGTACCGGATGCGAACATAAACCGTGTCTCGGCAAAATCCGGTTTGCCGATGGGAGTCCATTTACCCGTTGTTGGATCAGTCGAGAATAGCGCGCCATTTGTCTCGATCGAATAGACCTTTCCGTCGAGTGTGGTTGCGGCGATGGTGTTGGCCCACTCGCCCGGATTACCGAGCAGTTTCCAGGTTCCCGCGGTCGATGAACCCGGGATGGTTTTCGTGCTGCCTGCAGGGGCAGCGTGTCCTGTGGAAGATCCTGCGGCAGGAGCGGACGCCATGGCATTTTTAATGGCCGCAGGCGGTTCACCCATGAAGCGGACCGACGCATTTTTAAATGTGCCGCCAGCCCATGAATTTTTGAAACTGCCGCTTCCCTTGTAGCAGATCCCGATCCGGCCCGACGCCGTGCCGGCCTGCTGGAACATGTCGGCATTGGGATCCCACGGTTTCACATTCCATTCAGTGATCTCAAGTACCCAGGCATTGTCTGCGTTCCAGCTCGTCGTTTCGGCCGGGTCATCCGGAGACTGTATCTGCCAGATCCCCTTGCCGTATTCCATCGGCTTGGACATGACTTTCCCGGCGGCGGGGGCATGAGGCAGGTCGATGTCGATGTGCTGACAATCCATGATGATGTCCGCCGGTTCGAACGGTTTGTCCGCAATGATCATCTCCCAGTTGCCGGTGTAACTCGGCTGGAATGCCACGAATTTCGCTTCAAATGGCTTCCCGTTCGCCTGCCCGGTGATGGTTCCTGCCGGAACCTTTTCGAGCGAAGGTTTTTCGGAGTAGGCAAATTGGGCCGATACCGGGAGAACGGCTGTCGCGAGCATGCATACACTGATCAGTGTCCAGAGTATCCATCTTCCTGATGCCATGGAAACCTCCTTTGAAAACAGACTGTCCGGCGATTATATCGTGTCGCTGTTTGCAAATCAATGAAATGCCGGCCCGTTACCCGGTCATTCCGGCGGAGCGGATTCCCGCAGGTCGCCGTCAGGCTGCAGGCGCAGGAAAATGCGGCGGGATTTCAGAGCTGGCGTTGCGGTTCTGGTCATCGAGTCGCCGCACGAAGGTGACACCACTCCGCGTGCGGACAACAGGTACTCCCGCAGAGTGCGTTCGGATCGACGGGCGCAGGGATCGAACGGAGGCAGTAGTGCGCACCTCCGATGAATCTCGAAGTTGGTAATCGACAGAACTGGATCCATGATATCCAGGCTGGTGCTGCCGATCCGGCACGGCAATCCGCTCAGGACGATCTGCGTATCGGTATTCAGATCTGTGCAGTATTCGGAGAGCTGATCGATCATATTGTTCGACAGCTCCGTGGCGGCGCGGAACGTACTCCTCAGATGCCATCCGAGCGGAAGCCAGGCGCAGACGATCGTCCATCCGGCGATTCGCATGCAGAACTTCCAGGTCCGACGCCTGTCCGGCTCGCGCCACCCGGCCCGCAGCATGCATGCGACCATGAGACAGACCGCGCCGGAACCCGGATACAGGTATCTCGGGTTCATGAAAAAATCATGCGATTTCCAGATGAGGGGGGACACGGGGATCACCAATAGTATGCAGCAGAGCGTGCAGAAAATGCCATGAATCCGATAATCCCTTGAAACGATGAGGCCGCCCAGGGTGATCCAGAACATAAGCGCTCCCGGCAGTCTGTACAGGAACGAAACATCATGATACGGGAACGGAAACAAGTACTGCGACGGTAACACGACAGTGAAGTATGCCAGCAAACGGCGGATATCCATGAGATGCCGTGGGATGCCTCCGGCCCACTGGGGATACCCGCCGATGCCTCCGAGAATCTCGTGACGCAGCACGAGATATCCTGCAGTGAGAATGAAAAACGGCAGAAGACCAGCTGCGACCACCCATGGATTCGTTCCCTCGTCGGATGGGTCTATCCGCCTGCGGAAACACTCGAACAACAACAGGATCCCCGGCAGAACGACGACGGTTTCCTTGGTCATCAACCCGAACAGAAAAAGCAGGAACGACAGGAAAAGCCATCGAATTCCGGAACGATCTCGCCAGCGCGTATAGGTCACGAACGAGCCGGTCTGGCAGAGGAGCAACTGGGGATCCACCTGATCCGACAACCAGAGCACGGATTCGTAGCTGCCGGGATAGAGGACGAACAGGAGGCCGCACAGAGATGATGTCGTTGCCGTCAGTCCGAGCGGCCTCCGGCAGATCCAGTACAGCAGGTAGCCGTTGATCGCATGCATCAGAACGGTGACCAGGCGGAACCCCGCGAGCCAGTCTCCGAAAAGCGCTCGCTCGACGTATGTCAGCAGCCAGTTGATGGGGCGGATCCAGATGACGTATTGGCGGGGATCGAGCACACAGAGGACATGCCGGAGAGGGGTTTCATCCATCAGAAAAAGGTAAAAGTGGTCGTCGAAATGAGGCGGCAGAGCGAGTTCGCGCTTGTACAGCAGTGCGGTCAGAGCAAATAGCCCCGGGATCGCCACATGGGGATGGATCCGGAAATCTGTTTTCATCGCTCGTTCTCTGACAGGAATATTACATCCAGACCACATGACACGCAATATGATCAATCCGATCGTGTGCCCGATCACCCCGCTCCCTGAGCCTGTCGAAGGGAGCTGTTCCCGATCATCCCGCTCCCTGAGCCTGTCGAAGGGAGCTGCTTGCAGTCACTCGTATCGGATCCCTAGTCGTTCCTTCCACTGGACACTTCGACACGCTCAGTGTCCGGCGAGCTCCAATCCGATCCCGCTCCCTGAGCCTGTCGAAGGGAGCTGTGCCCGATCATCCCGCTCCCTGAGCCTGTCGAAGGGAGCTGTGCCCGATCATCCCGCTCCCTGAGCCTGTCGAAGGGAGCTGTGCCCGATGATCCCGCTCCCTGAGCCTGTCGAAGGGAGCTGTTGGCACGAACCTGAGCCGTTATCGAAAGTGCCAGTACAGATGCGCCGTATCGGCCGCAAAGCCGGTCCCGTCCTCGTTCACCAGAAATCCCCAGAACGACAGCCCGCTCATCTGCCCCGCCCCGGACGGCCACGTGAAGCTCAGAATCGTCTCCTCCCGGGATTGATCCGCCTGCAGATCGATCGCGGTGGTCGGGATGCCATGCGACAGATCCTGCCAGCCCGGCCAGGTGTAGTACAGGTGTGTCTCGCCGACGGGGATATCGAGCAGAACCGCGAGTTGCGCGTGGAGGGGGTCCGGGCCGTTTTGGATGCGGTAGCCCAGATCGAAGGGTTCGCCGGAGGAGAACGTCCGGTCGTTCATGGTGAGTTCGAGCGTGGGGGGAAGCGGGGTGCTGGTCAAAAGAAACAATCGGTAATGACCAGTGCCGGAAAACTGCTGCAACAGCGAGACGAAACGATGGCCGTCATACGTGCAATCCCGGATATAACAACCAGCCGTCGCATCTCCGAGAATCTCGTCAACCCAACCAATTCCATCCTGCCGGATTATGTGACAGGGATCATCATAGTCGCCCGACACAACAAACAGGCGATCCTGAGGATCGATGTCCCATCCGGTGTAGTAAGGGTTCAGTCCGATCATCTCGGATTTCCAGGATTCGCCGGTAAACGTGTAAACTTCCTCATCCAATCTGATTCTCGGAGATCCATCACCGGCCAAAACAAACTCCAGATGATCATCATACTCATCTTCATGCAGCAATGCGGTTGTCGACCACCCCGACGCGTTTCTGAAGCTGACCCGGAGTTCGTTATAGAAAGTCACTATAATCGGATACGGAGCGGTTTGCATCCGTGCTCTCATGAGCACATCATCGTAATCCGTTCTCTGTGAAAATGAATCCACGTTCTGAGATTCCCACGTTTCATCCTGTCGAGACAGATTTCTGACCGAAACAGCCATTGTGTAATCATCACGTTGCGCGATCTGCAGTTGATCCTGATGGTCCGGAGAAAGACATAGATCCAGCGCCATCAGTCGGCGATCCGGAACCGATTCGATCAACTGCCGGCTCACGTCGAATCCATTCCATGTATCGACCCACACCAGATACTGACTCGGCAGGGTTAATCCGACAGCAACAACAAATCGGTCCGGATCACCATGCCCGAACCGTGTGAGGAGTTCCTGATACGAATCCGGCATCTCGAATCGCATCGTCCGATGCGCCCATACAGACCCGATTCGGTTCCAAATCGTATATCCATCCGATCGGAAGACGAAGAGTCGCATCGCACCTTCGGAATCCAGATGAATCTGGCTCGACACGATCAATCTGGGGGAAAAACAAACGATTTCGGTTTGAATCGACCGAGTCGAAGTGCTTGCCCGGATCAGGTCGAATGCATAGTACCCGGATGCGTATTGTAACGGTAAAACCCCAAAAATCGATTCGTCCGGATCGATGATCCGGATGGGGCGGGCATTCGATGTTTCCATCTGAAACATCATCTCCTCGGAGGCCCATCCCGTCCCGTCGAATCGTGTCACCTCCAGACGTTTGTAATCGGCGGAAACATGCGCGATGACCGGATGATCGAGCACATCCAGAGCCACCGTCGCTGCGCGCCCGCATCCCCACCGCGGATCGGGCGTTTCCCAATCCCACTCTCCAAACTCGTTCAATCGACCATACAGCAGATTATTGTCGTAACCGTCCCATGCCGTGAGATGCAAGCTGCCGTCAGTGCCTCGCACGATCGAACAGTGCTCGCCCTGGTTCCCGACCTCGCGAATCGTTTCTACCGAAAGCGTCACTCCGTCGAAAACAGCCTGCCGCATATCGAAATTCGGAACTCCGACATGATAGATAGCAAGGAAACCGTTTCCCGACAATCCGACACTGTCGATGTATCGATCGCATTTCCCCTGTGCATCGATCAGCACGGGTTCGTCGGTGATCGATCCGTCCGTGACGTCCCATGCCCATAAGCGACCTGTCGGATCGCTCGCGAACACCCAAACCGTGCCATCATCGCTGACGGTGATATCCGGATTCACGGGCTGTCCGAGATCCATCGAAACGGTCTGAATCTGCCAATTCGATTCGCTTCCCCATGCGATCCGCAATTCGGAACCGGACACGTAAACGACCCACAACTCGTCATTTTTTCGCGTACAAGACACCGTTGATGCCACCGGATCGATCGTCTCATATGCCCACCCACCCTGTAACCGATAGGAATGCGCCAGAGTAACACCTGCTGTGAAATAGTGTTCATTACCCAGCGAGTCCCGGACAGCATCGAACGAGGTAAAATCCGAAAGCAAATCAAGATCGCTGATTGCATGTTCGAAAGCTGATTCCACGGGTGCGATGCCCAGAAACAGAGCGATCGATAATACAAGGGAAACGAGATGTTTCATCGGGAGTCTCCTTTCACGGAAAGCAGCGGGGCGTAGTCGCTGCGATCTCCATGCGAGTCCACCGCCTGAAATCGGTAATACCCGGACGGAACCGAAATCGGATCCAGGAGTGTAATGAAAAAGCCGTCTCCCGCATACGGATCGACACCCGAGCCGTCATCATGCAGGGTGTAAATCGGGTTGCCATCCGAGTCACATACGAGGATCTCGGTCACATCGGAAATCCCTTGCGGATCGTCGGCCAGCACGGCGATCCTCGCTGAACGATCCCCTTCTCGGATCCATGTGTTCCAATAGCCAGTCAACAGGATTTGGGGTGCGTTTTGCGGCAGACTCCAGACTCGCACGGACGCCTCTTCCGTCCATTCTCCTTCGTTTCCATCGGCATCATAACAACTGATCCGATACCAGAGCAGGACATCGGGATCGGCGGACACGCTGATCGGTCCGGCCTCCAGTTCATCGCGCCCGGCAATCCGGCAAGCATCGTAATCTCCCGAGTGATCGCCCGTATAGAGTTTAATCCCGGTTGCATCCGAGGGAATCGACACCGCGAATTCAACAAAACTGTAGCGTGGGACGACGGATTGAACCATCGGTTTTCCGGGCGGGTCATGATCCGTCAGAATCAACTCGTAAATGCCATTCGCTACCACGATGAATCGATCCGGATCGGATGGATCGACCACGAGATTTCTGACGGACTCATTCTGACCGGACACGATGGGTGTCCCCCATATTCGATAGGGACTGGACCGGCATATACTCCATTCGGATTGCCAGTATTTCCCATAGATAAATTGGTCTGGGTATGCTTCATGAAAAACCAATGATGTCGCGCCACCATACTCACGGAATTCGAGATCGAGTGTATCGAGATTCAGCGTCATAAGTCTGGATCGGTAATCGGAATCGACCCCGGAACCGATGACCAGATTGGGTGATGCGGGCACCAGCGACATTGGATATGTCATCTCGTAGGACCAAAGAATTTCAGTCCATTGAATACCTCCATCGGAAGAACGGAAAACAAATTCAGCATCCCTCCCGCATCCGGTCTTGGACGCAAAGACATGCCAGATTTCAGATTGGACGGGGTGTATGGTCAGCAATTCAGTGCTTCCGTACCATGATGAGTCGAACCGGGTCCAGGATGGATCCGTTACCGATCTGGAAAAACCCATATTCGAGGATAGAAGCAGCATCTGCCCCGTATCTGGTTTGAATGTTGCGTATCCGATACGCGTCGCTGAGCAGTTTTCGTTATACAAGTGCCATGATTCGCCGTGATCAGTGGTTGTGATCATCCCCAGAATCCGGTCACAGGCATACAATCGACCTTCTTCGTTCGGATCCGGAACGATGGGCCCGACTCCGGAAGGCGGAAATGCCTCGGAAAAAACCCATGAATTCCCGGTATCGGAACTGATCCAGAAGAAGCCCGATTCACCTGTAGCGTAGATCCGTCCAGTCTCATACGGATCGAAACTGACATGATCAACATATGCAGGTCTCGCACCGGAATAAACAGGCGTGAACTGATATCCCTCGTCCGTTGATTGCAGGAGAGCAAGGTCTGTTTGAATCAGCCATTGATTTGAGGTTATGAACATCGACCGCGTGCCGTTACGGAAGCGTTGCCGTTCGATCCACGTTTGACCCGTATCTGTTGAAACATAGAGACGATTCAGGTCTTTTATCAAGATCGTTTCCGGCGATCCGGGCAGAAACTCCATGAAGTAAACAGACACAGGTGTCGGCACAAGCTGCCACTCGGGTCCATTCCATGGCTTTTTATAAACGTCAATGTCAGCCATCCAAATCCAGCCGGCTGAAACATGACATTCGGAAAAAAAATAGCCATCCGGAGTCGGATGAAATCGCCATGTTTCGCCGAGATCATCCGTGAGTGCAACCTGTACGATCGAAACGAAGTCGTGCGTCAATTGCACCATCAGCGATTGCCCGGACGGTTCCGGGATGACGAGCCCGTATGGTTTATATATGCCGGTTGGAACGGGAAGCGAATGCCACGAAACGCCTCGATCGAGAGTTTCAAACAGTTTTAGGAAACCCAGCCCATCACAGTAAAACAATACCAATCGACCCGGAACCGACGGGTCCGCACGCAGAAACTGTCGCTCCTCCGAATCCGGAACGTAATCCGGAGGCGATCGATCCGTCCATACCCCCGAGAATTCATCACAGTAATACACCGCACTCGAGTTGCAGATGAACAGCTCCCTGCGGGTCCAGGGCGAAGCGATGAGGTCGCAGGAATAGATCTCCGGAGGCGCCTGGATGGAGGTCCAGGATTCCCCGGCATCCTCGCTGACATTCACCGCCCCCTC
>Ga0302253_1002004_pt1 | contig 10824 bp, 9 predicted proteins | sample AAG_RA_Trp_MG_FD_193537 | JGI IMG/M metagenome (GOLD analysis project Ga0302253, IMG submission 193537) | Enriched activated sludge microbial communities from anaerobic digester in WTTP, New Holstein, Wisconsin, United States - AAG_RA_Trp | ecosystem: Engineered > Bioreactor > Anaerobic >... | reverse complement strand
CGAAGAACGGGCGTTTCTAACACGAAGCCCTTTGAGCCCGACGATGGCGAGAAGCTGGAAGAAGGAATGGAGGACACCGGGGAAGGAGAAGGCGGAGTATATTCCTAGGCTGGCGCTCGGTTGAATAACACGCGCTGGATTGCCGAGGTGCGTTCTTCTCAGTGCCCTCTTTTACACAAGGTTGAGAGCACTAATCACTACTTTCTCCCAATTCCAAACTTCTTCAGCAGCCCGCTCGATTCCCCATATTTCGCGATAAGGTGTCCGAGCCATTCCTGCAAATCCGGCAGCGCGTCAGCTACCAGATCAACGAGGTCATCCGCCATCTCTTCGTCATAATTCGCCACAATATAATCGATGAGCTCAGTCCACACGCGCTCTTCGCACATAGTTTTGTGGAGTTCGACAAGCAGAGTGAGGCGCAGCGATGAATTCTTCCTGAGCCGACGCGTGAATAGCACATACGGGCTCAGCACCGCTTTTATAATGCTCTGCATTCTTGGCTCTTCGGAAAAGAGATACAGAATATCGAGCATGGCGATATATTGGGTGCTTCCTTTCGAATGTATAATTGTCGGAATGATTTCTTCCAGCGTTTTTTGCCGCTGGCGCAACACTTTGCGGTATTTATTGCCGCCTTCGATAAAGCCTGCTACAACATCAGACCAGATTTTTGTCTGCACGATGCTTGGAATTGCAAGCGCGTTGCCCAGCGGAGCGAATACAGTCGCAAGAGGCCATGCCAGAATGCTTCTGAAAATATTCGCTCGCACAACCGATTTATCAAATCCGCGCAGAGTGTTGTGGGACGCGAGATACAGCCCGTTCGCAAAAGAAATAAAGAAAAATTTCACCAGATTGAACACAAAACCATCGTGCACCCACGGCCAGATGGCATCGAAATTCGCTTTAACAAAGCCCAGGATCGGCACCGAAAAACCTGTCCAGAACAGCGACTGCGCCACATTGTCAAAATTGATGCTTTTGAGTTTCCACTGGTTGAGCCGCGTGCCCCTGTAGGATATGAGATCCGCTATGCTGTTTCTGAATCCAGTAATGCCAAGCCATAACAGAGCGTACCACGGCCCTATAAAGCTTGTCGCAACAAAAAAGCCGATCAGGGTGCGAATCGTGTTCTTGAATGCAGGGTTGAAGTACCGCCATGCCCGAATCGGGCCGATCACCTCATCCTCGCTGGTGCTGGTATAACCTTCGCCTGCAGACACCTTTCCCATGCTGATGATGCAGGGGACAAAGCGCAGGTCCAGGTGTTCCTCGTCGACAGGTGCATCCTCCGCTCTCACCATCGCGGAAACAAGCGGGGGAAGAGCAACATGGCGCTTGATGTACCGCTGGCGCAATTTTCCGATTATCCGATCCTCGAACACAAATCCCATGCCCGGGATTTTCGGATTCCGTCCGGTTGCGTCGCTGCCGCACACTGGAATGATGACTTTCCGACCTTTGCTGTGCGCCTGCTTGTTGCGCTCGTTGAGAATCCGGGCAAAGGCTTCGACTTCTTCGGGGGAACGACCTGCACAGTCCTGCGTGTTGTACACTTCGGCAGAATCGATGCAATGGTTGCATTGCTCCAGCACACGTGTGGCCTTTTCAACACCATACTCCAAAGGATGGATGAATTTGATTGTACAGCCAGCCTGGTGCAGCATGTCGCTCAAGGACTCGATGTCCTCGAAGACAGTCTGATAGGAAATCGCATGAGGATCTTCGAAATATTCCGAAAGCAGGGTATCGGGAGAAAGGTTTCTGAGCTCCTTTCTCAATTCTGCATATTTCTTTTCAATTGTGTCTTTTTCGGCTTTGCGTGCCGCGTCCGCCGATGACGAGCTTCTGATTTTTTCGCGCAGCACTTTGTAGTACCAGACCCGCTTCTGAAGCACAGGCCTGTACCGCATGTACATAAACTCGGCAAGGTGAAGCGGCGTAATGTTCATATTGGGAATTGTTGCCAGCAATTCATCCAGAGACAGCGGCGCAAGACAATATTCGGGCTTTTGTTCGAATCCTTCATTGATTGTGGGCAGCGTGCTCGCATTGAATGTTTCGAGTAGGCGCCGCACCGCGTCAAGTCTGTTTTCGCGATTGATATCCAGGCCCTGAAAGAACGAGGCCAGATCAGAGGCATGGCTGCTGAAAAATCCGCTCAGCTCCTCTTTTGAATCGAACCGAGGCAGCTCGGCCATGAAATGGTAACGCGCCCCCTCGACCATCACGCTGAACTCGAGGGCAATGCTGACATGCAGACCCAGAATATTGCCTGCTTCGAGGGCTTCCTCCATCATGTCGAGGTCTGAAACAGAGCCATAGGCGACCGTTACCCTGGAAATCCCCTTGATGAATGCATCGATAATGAGCTGAGTAGGATTTTTTCGCCCGGAAGTCGCAGTATCGTGCACGTGCCCATCCCATCCATAGCCCAAATCTCCAATCTGCATGCCTTTTTCCGGCAGCTCGATAATATTGAGCTCGTCGCAGAGCTTGCGGATTACCTGGTGCTGCCCGCGTGTCGACATCGAAAAATCATATAGAAGCTCAAGCTGGCGGCGCTTGTTCGAGCGGTGCTTCACGACTTCTTTGATGAGGGCGGACTGTACCCGCGCAGTATTCAGAGGGTAATCGATATTCGTTGAATGAAACGCAACATCTGCAAGCTTTCGCAATGCATCGAGACGCGCGCTGGAATGCCGCGAATCGAGGTCGCGCACTACCATGAGATACGATTCGGCTATGGTGATTCTGCGGCGCTTGAACCAGCGGTTTGCTCCCTGCGGGTGAAAGGGGGGCGGCGGAGTTATACTCTCGGGCTGATCGATCTTTGCGTTGAGCTCGCGGCGCATTTTGCGCAGCTCAGCCGAAAAGCTGAGCGTCGAGAGAATACTTCTGTACAGCTTGTGGAGTCGGGATTTAGCCATGTGTTGATTGAATCACTCTCCTTTTGCTAATGCAAGAGAAAAATGCGCCCGTCAGCGCCTTGCTCCGGGGAAAGGAGTGCCCAAGCGCTCGGCGTACCAATGAGAAAGGGCTGTCCGCAAATGGGCAGCCCATTTTGTAGCTGATTTCCGAATGCCCACTCAGCGATGCTTCCGGCGGAACTCTTCCATAAAGTCAGCGGCTTTCTTCACGTTCTCGACGAGGTTGGCATTGTAGGTCGAGAAGCGGATACCGCCGGTGGAGCGGTGGCCTTTTACGCCGATAATGTCTGCCGCTTTCGCTTCCTTGACGAAGGTCTCTTCCATTTCGGGGGTGGCCAGGCGGAATACCACGTTCATCTGTGAGCGCGAATCCTTTTCGACCGGGCCGCGGTAGAAGCCGTCGGAATTGTCGATGGCTTGGTAGAGGATACGGGCCTTTTCCTCGTTGATCTTGGCCATCTTGTCGAGCCCTCCGACGGTGTTCAGCAGCCACTTGAGCGTAAGGTTGAGAATGTAGATCGAGAAGCAAGGGGGCGTGTTGTACAGGGAGTTGTTTTCGGCGTGGGTGCGGAACGAAAGCATGGTCGGAAGTTTGGCCTGCTCTTGGGCAAGGTTGTAGAAATCTTCGCGAATTGCGACGACAGTAACGCCAGAGGGACCGAGGTTTTTCTGCGCGCCCGCATAGATGAGCGAGAATTTGTCGGCTGGGAAGGGGCGCGAGAAAATATCGCTCGACATGTCACACACGAGAGGGACTTTGCCGACTTCGGGCCAGTAGTGCCACTGCGAGCCGAAAATGGTGTTGTTACTGGTCATGTGGACATAGGTGCTGGAGGGGTCGATTTTGATTTCGTCCTGCCTGAGAACGCGTGTGAAGGTCCCGTCCGGGTTTTCAGTAGTCAGCACATCGAAGGGCCCGAAATGTTTGGCTTCCTTGATGGCTGCCTTGCCCCAGTGGCCGGTGACAAGGTAGGTCGCTTTGCGGCCGCCAAAGAGGTAGTTCATAGGGATCATAAAGAACTGGCTCGAAGCACCGCCGGTAAGGAAGAGAATCTTCCACTCAGGGCCCATGCCCGCCAGCTTGCGGAAGAGGTCCTGAGCCTCGTTGTGCATTGCCTCGTATTCTTTGGAGCGGTGGGACACTTCCATGACCGACATGCCGGTGCCGTTCCAATCGAGCATTTCTTCCTGGGCTTTCTGCAGCACTTCGAGAGGGATGGCTGCGGGGCCTGCGTTAAAATTGATCACTCGTTTCATTCGTGTATCTCCTTATTTACCTGTGTACTTCTTGAGGCGCGCGACAATGGAATCGCCGAGCCTGAGCAGGTTCTCTTCGGTGGATGCGCCAAGGTGCGGGGTCATGAGGACATTGGGCGCTTTGAGCAGTGGTGAGCCTTCGGGCGGCTCTTTGTTGTAGACATCGGTCGCATAGCCGGCCATTTTGCCGGAGTTGAGCGCATCGGCGATATCCTGCTCCACGACGACTTGACCGCGGCAGGTATTGATAAGGTAGATGCCTTGTTTCATTTTTGCGATGGAGGCGGCGTTGATCATGCCTCGCGTTTCGTCGGTGAGCGGCGTATGCAGGCTGATGTAATCCGACTTTGCATACACTTCATCGAGGCTGACCAGAGAAGCGACATCGGAGCTTGTGACATATTTATCGTAAGCAATAACGGACATACCAAAGGCTTTGGCACGAAGCGCCAATTCGTGTCCGATGCGCCCGACGCCAATGAGCCCAAGGGTTTTACCATTGAGTTCAGTGCGCTCAAGCTCTTTCTTGAGCCACTTGCCCTCTTTCATCGAATTATCGGCGCGCACAAGATGGTTGGGCATGGCGATCATAAGCGCGAAGGCGAGCTCCGCAACGGCAAGGCTCGATGCTTCAGGCGTGTTATCGACCGCAATTCCTTTCGATTTGGCATACTCGACATCGATCGTGTCCACTCCGACGCCGCCTCGGATAATATACCTGCATTTCGGCGCCGCATCGATCATCGCCTTGTCCACCTTCGTTTTCGAGCGAACAATAAGCACCTCGGCGTCGCTAAGCCGTGCCATATCGGATGTCACCTCACCAAAAGTGGCGAGGCGGCCCGGAAGGTCGGGCGCGAATGCATCTGCGAGCAATATAACCATCGGTTCCTCCTTCGAAAATCTTTTTATCGGTTCAAATTATGATACCACAATAATGCTTTCCGGAACAGTTGCTTTTGCGCCGGGCGGATAGCGCTCAGCACAAGGAGCAGCCCCCAAAGCCGGTGCAAAACTGCCCCTCTTTGCGCCAGCCGCAGCAGCTAATCATTGGTTATCCTGCGCGCTTCGACGTAGAAGCGTTTCTCCGGCGCTTCGCCCATCGAAAACGTCTTGCGCGGCATGACCCCGTCATGGATCACGACGCTGAAAAATGAAGACTTGTCGACGGGCGGCAAATAAAGGCCGAGATTGCCTTTTTTGCGGCCGAGCGTTTCGGCGCTTGCGGTGCCGTGGATATAATCGATTCCTACTTCGCTATGGCTGGCGCGATATGCATCGATGTGCTCCTGAATTGTGGCAACCGCAAGGCGTGCTCGCGGCGTCTCGAAGGTAATTGTTCCGGCGCGGCTATCGCTTACAAAGGCGAACACATGCGAGCCGCCTGCATCCTTCGCCGCCGAGGCATCAACCGCGGCAAAAGCCTGCGCTGCATCAGGCATATAGGCAATGTTGGCGCCCGCTTCAACAAGCTTTTTAAGGAAATCCTGCGCGTCGATATTGAAAAGCACCCGATGAATAGGGTGAAACGGCAGCCCTTCATCATACAGATTAACAAGCTCGACAAGCGCATAGCGCGCTGGATGCTGTGCGAGAATTGCTTCGGCGCCTGGACTCCCCGCATACGCCGCTTTCGTCTCTTCCCAGATAGCCTTGGCAGTCGCAAGAGAGTGATTGCCATCGCCCACTGCAAAAAGAAGCACTTCGTCCTTTCCATATTTCGCCCGGAAGGCTTTTGGATCTGCCAGGCGTTCGAGGGCTTCCGCAACGCGCGCGAGCTGGTTTTCCTCGCGCACCAGCCAACCGCGCACATGCCCCGAATTTTTCATGAGGTCGAAATCGTAGACGCGCTCGAAATATTGGCGCCTTTCATACATCGGCTCGATCACCGTTCTGGCAGGATCATCGATAAGAATCATAATGTGCGGAAGCTCGAGCGCGGCTCCTCTGCGTATGGCCATGCGCGGCGGCAGGCGCTCGACAATCGTTCCTTCTGTTGGCCGAATTAGGCTCTTCGAATCCTTTCCATATTGATAGCGCTCGAGATCGATAGCCGCAACCAGCCCGAGGCGCGGCTTTGCCTCGAACGGAGTCGTACGCTCCACAAGCACAAATGCATGGCCTTTTGATTCAAGTATCCCCTTTTCGAGGTATTCGCGCATTGTGCGCTGAATATTCGCAATGCGCGCGTCCTTGTCCGCATCCTCGAGATAGCATTCCGGGAAAATCAGTCTGAGCGTCGAAGGGGCTTCCCCTATTTCGCGGTTCGCGTCTTCCCAATATTCGCGCTCGGAAGAATATTGATCGCAGGCGACAACCGCCCATTTGCGATAATCGATGCCAGCGCCCGGCAGATAGATTTCGGGCACAGTGACACCAATCCGCTCGAGCCTTTCGCGCGCTGCTGTCATACCAAGTCTCCTTGCAAAATGATTATATAAATTTATTATTGCATGGAAATGGGAAATGGTAAAGAAAGACTGATTTTGTCTTTTTCGAAGCTGTGCGTAAAAGTTTTATCTCTTACTTAAGTATTTTTCCCCATACGCTTTGACATCGCTTATTAAAGATTCAATATGATCAATCATATACTTCTCGGCGAGATCTTCATCCCTGTTTTTAATTGCTTCGCAGATTGCCTTATGAGAACTCTCATATTTGCCTGCAACTTTTTTTCTTATCATTTCAAATAACTCGGATTGCTGACCCTGAATGGATATTGTCTTATACAGCAAGCTTAAAATTTTATTCCCTGAGGATTCCGCGACAAGGCTGTGAAAAGCTATATCATATTGATAAATAGCCTCGGATCGCTGTATTGCTTCTTCTCTTTTTTTTACAATGCCCTCTAACTCTTTAATTTGATTTTCACTTGCGTTTCTTGCTGCAAGCCGGGCTGTAGCGCATTCGATAGCTTTGCGAGCCTCAAGTACCATTAGAAATTTTTGAAGAGTATTACTATTTATAATTTCGCTAAGCTGCTGATAATGAGGATTCAATTTCTCCTCAAGCATCTTGCTACTGAGAAAATCCCTGCCCTTTTGGGTAATCGTCCTGCCCTGATTATTATATTGCTTCTTTAGAAATGCTTCTTGTTCCAATTTATTCAGCAATCGGCCAACAGTAGCTTGAGATACATCAATGCCTTTGTGAATCAATGCATTAGTTATAGCCCACGTACCCAAAGGCTTTTCAGCTTTATTCATGATATCGAGTATTATAAGCGCTTTTTTGCTACTGAATTTTTCCATAATCGTTTGTCTTTAACCCTAAATATACATTATTTTCGTCATACATGCTGCGCTAATGGATCAAATTTATTTACATAATACGGCCAAACACTTATTGGTTTATGCGCTTTTAGGTCCTTTGGATTTATTGCTTTGATCTCTCCAAGATGAGAGGCGGCAAGAATCAGTGAAGCATTCTTCTCAGCCGAAAAGGCATTCACTGCGGCTTCCTGAACGGTCTGGCCAACAGTAATGATGCCATGGCCTCTCAGAAGCAATGCCGAAGCATCGCCTAGCAACTTTGCGCATTCTTGGCCTTTTTCTTTGGTATTTATCTGTCCTGCATAGTCAAAGATCGGGATGTATGGGAAAAATTGAGATGCTCGATAATATGCGGGGAACATAGGAATATTTGCTAGACTAAACGCGATGCAGCTATCCGGATGCGCGTGCACGACTGAAAATATATCTTTTCTTGATCTATAGATCTCTGTATGAATAAAAACCTCTCCAGGAGGATCATAATCGCCAGAAATGACATTCCCATTACAATCGATCTGAATAATGTCTTCTTGTGTTATATCAGTCAGAAATTTGTCTTTTTTATGGGTATGACCGAGAATCAATATATTTCCGCTTTTTCCATCTCTCCAACTGACATGTCCGAGAGTAAGCGTTAATATACCGCCGCCTGCAAGAGTTCTGACAGCTTCTGCAATTTCTATTTTTTTCGCTTTTATTTCTTTGATATCCATTGTATCCCTCTATTTGACCATATGGAGTAACTGCTTAATCTTTGCACTCCGGTTTCTTTTTAAAAAGAAGCGGCAAGCTGATTATGACTAATATCAATACAATAATGGCAATATTGATATACCCTTTGAAAAATATACCGAATAATCCATCTGATATCATCATCGCTCTCATGAAATTTTTTTCAGCAGTAGGACCCAGAATAATCGCCATCAGCAGCGGAATGATCGGGAAATTCGCTTTATGCATTAAATAGCCAAGGATTCCTATGAGAATAATGACACAGACATCGATCAAGTTATTGTGAAGTGCATAAGCGCCCGTAGCACTTAGAATCCATATGAAGGGAATCAGGAATTTCAGTGGTATCATTGTAATTCGCGAAAATATACCGGATAAACTCAGGCCCAAAGCCCAGAATGCAACCTGGGAAAGGATGAGAGAGATAAAAAGCAGATACACAAGCGATGGATTTGATTGAAATAGACCTCTTCCTGGAGTAATGCCATACATCATCAGACCGGTTAAAAATACGGCAGAATCTGAATTGCCGGGTATGCCTAGAGTCAGGGTTGGAATAAGCGCGCCACCTTGAACAGCATTATTGGAAGCTTCAGCTGCCACCAACCCATCAGGAGCTCCATTCCCAAACTGTTCGGGGCATTTTGAACTTCTCTCTGCTTCGCCATATGCGACGACTGAAGCGGTAGATGTGCCGATACCAGGAGCAAAGCCGATTACAGTGCCTATTACTGAAGACTTGATAAGCGTTTTCCAATTCTGGAAAGTCAATTTTATGCCTTCGGCATATGATCCACTTATTTTATTTATTCCTAGAATTGACTCATTGATGTTGAAAAGAAATTCAAATATTTGGGCAATAGCAAAAAGGCCAATAACAAAAAGCAGAAATGGTATGCCGTCAGCTAAATACGAAATCCCAAATGTATATCTCATTTCTCCAGTCAAAATATCATAGCCAATGAAGCTTAAAATAAAGCCAAAACCGGCGGATATGAGTCCTTTGAGAGTGGAGCCTTTCAACGTAAAAGAAATAATAACAAGGCTGAAAATAGTAAGCATAAAGTTTTCTGAAGGTCCGAATTTCATTGCAAATTTCGCAAGAGGAGGAGCAAACAGAATAAGGAAAAAAACGCCGATAAGCCCTCCTATCATTGAAGATGTAGCGCTGATAGCAAGAGCCACTTTTGCCTTTCCTACTCTAGCCATTGGAAATCCATCAAGACATGTCATTACATTTGCACCGGTACCGGGAGTATTGATTAAAATGGAACTGATAGAACCTCCATATACCGCTGCAGACCAAGCAAAAATCAATGTAACAAGACCTTGCTCTTTTGGCATTGAAAACGATATAGGAATCAGCAAAGCCATAGTTAGGCTTGCTCCTATGCCCGGCAAAATGCCAGCGATTATTCCAACAAAAGTTCCAACAAGCATCCAAAGAAGCAGATTGGGCTGAATCAGATTTATGAACGCAGAAATCAGATCGGAATTCATAACTTATTCCTTTTAAAATAGCATCGGCAAAAATCCCCAAGGCAGTGGGACCCCTAACAAGACACTAAAAATTATATAGAGCAATAAAGAAACGACTACTGAAATTATTATTAATAGAATTCTCTTTTTTATGCCTAAGAATAAGCCTATACCAATTATAGCTACAATTGAGCCAAACAGATATCCAATGATTCGCCAAAACGCTAAAGTAAGAAACATAAAAACAAACATGCCAATCAATCTTTTGGTCAACTGATTATCAATGGCCTCTGTTTTTAACTCCTGAATCTCTTTTGGTTCTGCATTTTTATTCTTATGAATAATTTGAACAAGATCTGCAATTACTAAAATTAGAGTTATTGCACTGATAATAATAGGTAATCGGACAGCTCTAAGAGTATGTCCGGATGAACTCACCAAAATTGTGACAGCAAAAATAATTATAAGTATCTCTAATAGAATAGCTGCCTTATTATCTTGTTTTTTCATGACATCAAGATCCTCCAATGGAAAAGAGGGGCACATTATTAAATACGCCCCTCTCGTCATTTGCAATGACTATTTTGCAGTTTTTAGCAAGTCCAATACAGAATTTATGCTCTCATAATCTGCAAGGGTAACATTTAAGAATTCATCCGGGCCTAACGGCTCAATAAGAATTGAATTCTTATCGGCCCAGGCAAGGAATGCTTTATCTTTGCATGCATCAAGAATGACCTTGCCATACATCAACTGGATCTCTCTTGGTGTTCCTGGAGGCGCCCATGCGCCAACGCCATAGGGAATAACAACATTCTTATACCCAAGCTCTTCCATTGTCGGAACATTTGGAAGCTCAGGGATCCTATGCGGAGCATGAATTGCCAGAACCCGAATATCGCCCTGCTTCTGATATCGTGCTGAGCTGGAAACTGGCATCAAGCCGAAATCAACGTGGCCACCTAGTACAGCGCTGGCTACTTCAGCTGTAGAATCAAAGGGGATAAAATCCGCATTCATTTTTACTTTCTCCTATAAAAAGTCAACCGGGGCGCTGACGCTGAAATACATCAGCCAGCAACGCCGGCTATGCGGATTGTTCTATGGATGTCCGCATTGCATCCGCTTTCTCCCATATTCGTCGGTCCCTC
>Ga0302253_1002000_pt1 | contig 10835 bp, 12 predicted proteins | sample AAG_RA_Trp_MG_FD_193537 | JGI IMG/M metagenome (GOLD analysis project Ga0302253, IMG submission 193537) | Enriched activated sludge microbial communities from anaerobic digester in WTTP, New Holstein, Wisconsin, United States - AAG_RA_Trp | ecosystem: Engineered > Bioreactor > Anaerobic >... | reverse complement strand
ATTGATAATGTTGCCCCGATGAAAAAGCTGGCAGTCTCCCTTATTTACGTTCAAGTCAGGATGGTGAAGACCGGTGGAAAATGGGGATTCATTCCAATGTGGCCTGGGATATTGAGATGAGGGAGTTTTTTTATGTCGCCTGGATGTTTCTCTTAAGGGCTGACAACAATTCACATCCCCCGATTCTCTTTATCCCTCACAATACAATATGGGATCATGATTCTCATCCTGCATCCAGATCAGTATCCCGCAATTCTTGGCAACGGGTTACTTATCATAACCATGGTGGGAATCCCCACGGCGCTTCTCTCACTTCTCATCTTTTTTCTCGTCGAACGTATGCCGCACCGCTGGGCCCGGCTCGTTCTCCCGGCAGCGGGTGCGGTCCTGATGCTCTCTGTCAGTCTTCTCAGCTTCAGCGGAATTTCCCAGTCCCCTGAAGAATACCAAAAGACCTGGGTCCCGATGATGTTGATCAGTGTTCTCCTGAACGCACTGGTGATACTCGCTCCATTCCCCTTCATCCGCCCCTATATCAGGACCTACTCTCCTTACCTTGTGATTCCCATTACCCTGGTCGTCACGTTCTTCCTCCTCGTCGCCTTCGGATTGATGGGAGGGGATGCCCAGGTTCCGCCGGGCACGGAATTTGAGATGATGGCAGCGAAGGTGTACTTTGTCGTTGCTGAGTTCGTTCTTGCCACGCTCGTGTACGGGTGCATTGCGTTGCTGGGGAGGATCATTCCTGGCGGAACCGTGAACAAGGAATGATCAGGGCATCATCATCGTGCAAGAATTTTTCAAAGGGAAGGAAATGAAGAAAAGGGGGAGTCATCCTGAATTCTTCTCCCCTGAGGTCGATGAGTGCTGACTCCATTTCCCCATCCACAAACCACTTATAGAATTCCGTACAAAAGACTGGTTTAATTCACATCTGTGAATTATCTCATTCGAGAATAGGTGGTATCAGCATGAAGAACACAGTGAAAATATCAATAGCACTGCTCTTCGGTCTTATTGTGTTGAGCGGTGTTCCTGCCCTTGCGGCAGATACAGAATCACCCCAGGGATCATCTGGTGACCTTTTCAGCCTGGCCCTTGAAGTGTCACAGGCTTCTTCCTGTCCTCCTGGTCAGGACTGCAGTTCCCCGTCTTACTGCAGTGAGAACCCCGGCGATCCGTCGTGCATCGCCACAAATGCAGGCGTACCTGGGTGCACTACCAGCCCGTGTACAACCACTATCAGTGTCCAGAACAATCCGGCCATTCACGGCGCAGACGCGTTCAGCGACATTACAATTTCCGGAGAGAGCAGGTTCCCACCAACAGTACACCAGAAGAAATTTGTCGGTCTCTGCTGCTGGTGAGATCTCTCTTTTTTTCTTCTCTTCTCATTTCATCATCCGCTCCCTCATTTCTCCACCTTTTGTTCAGGAAAAATTGAAGGGGGGTACTCTGGAAGACATCTTAGAAAATGATGAGCGTGACATCTCCCCTTTATACCTTCAACACAAGCATTATTCTTTTGAAGAGTGATAGATGAATTCAGAGTTCTCATGCTCGTCAAATTTGAAATCTATTCTGATAGCGGCTTCTGGTGTGGTCGGGGGATAGGTGTTGATATTTTCACCGAGGGCAGGACGCTTGATGAGCTGATGGATCATATCCGGGAAGCGGTTGAACTTCATTTTGAAGAGGAATTAGCAAGAGGAGAGTCAATCCGGATCCTCACCATTTCAGAATGCGAGGTCGATCCACGTGTCCGGGCTTCTAGTTGTTAAGGGAAAAGACCTCCTCAAGGTACTTTCCAGATTGGGTTACCAGGTTGTCCGACAGCGAGGTAGCCATGTCCGTCTCAAATGTCCAACTCCAACAGGAGAACATGCTATCACCATACCTCTTCACGATGAGATTGCCCCCGGAACTCTCAATGATATTCTCTCAAAAGTCTCCCTATGGAAGAGTATCCCCAAAGAAGACCTCATCAGAATGTTTCAATAATCATCCACAACCCTTTTTTCATTCTCCCTCTCAACATTCAGGTATGCCTTCAATGGAGGGGTATATCGAGTACACCCGTAGGGAATACTGCAAGGATGTGAGATGTCCGATACAGGTGCTCCTGGACAGAGAAGTGGAAAAATCTCCCAAGTATGAAGAGATCCGGGCGATCTGTGCATCCGACTGTTTGCACACGACCCACGAATTCCACCACTGGCTGACAGGGAAGGGATACCTGGTCGTCAGGCCGAAGCAACAGTAATCCCTGCGTTCCAGGGAAATTTCTTTGGCGTGTTCATACCGCGGATCCCTCTTGTCTGATCGGGAATCACGAGAGACTTTTTACGATTGTGCATCATTACTTCTCGTGAAGTGTCTCCATGGGAAACGCGTATCTTGATGTGGGAATTCAGAGCCGGATGAACCGGATCATCAATCCGAAGGACAACCGGGTCGTGATGCTTGCGGTCGACCATCCCTATTTCCAGGGGCCGACCACCGGCCTTCGGAACATGAGCCACACGATTGAAACCCTCCTCCCCTACTGCGACTGCCTGATGACGACCCGCGGTGCAGTCAGGGCGAATATCGCACCCGAGGCGCTCGGGTCAAAGCCCATCATGCTGAGGGTTTCGGGGGGAAACAGCGTGCTCTTTGATAACCTGAGCGATGAGCAGCTTACGGTCTCCATCGAGGAGGCCATCCGGATGGATGCGGCCGGGGTCGCGGTCAGCGTGTTCATCGGCGCTGCCAACCAGCAGCAGACGATCCTCAACCTCACCGATATGATCAATGCCGCCGAGGAATATGGCCTCCCCGTGCTTGCAGTCACCGCGGTTGGGAAAGACATGGCCCGTGACCTGCGGTACCTGGCGCTTGCATCCCGCATCTGCCAGGATGCCGGGGCCCGGATCATCAAGACCTACTATTGCGATGAGTTTTCGAAGCTCGTGGACTGGGTCGCTCCGACCGCGGTCGTCGTTGCCGGAGGAAAGTATTCGAGCCCGCCCGAGGCGCTCAAGATGGCCTATGACTCGATCCAGGCCGGTGCCGTGGGCGTTGATTTCGGCCGGAACATCTTCCAGGACAACAATCCCCTCGGGATGATCAAGGCAATCGGCGCCATCGTCCATGGGAACCATACCGTCAAGGAAGCGCTCGACATCTACAACGCCCACCAGCCCCAGGCATCCAAGCTCGAATAAATTTTTCATCACATATCCATGAACACTCCACGGAACACCCATGCATGAAAGCCGCAGTCTATTATTCGAATCGTGATATCCGCGTCGAGGAGGTCGAGGATATCCCGGTAGGGCCGGGAGAGGTCAAAGTCAACGTCATGGCATGCGGCGTGTGCGGGTCGGACGTCATGGAATGGTACCGGATCACACGTGCAGGGAGACCCGGGGGTATCGGGGCGTTCGGGCACGAATGCACGGGGGTGATTGCAGAGGTCGGACACGATGTCGACCCGAAATGGAAGGTGGGAGACCATGTTGTCGTCACCCATCATGTCCCCTGCAATACCTGCAACGCGTGTATACGAGGGCATACGACCGCCTGCGATACCCTGCACCGCACAAAATTCAAGCATACGTACGGGGCGTTTGCCGAATACGTCGTGCTGCCGGAGATCAACGTGGACCGGGGAATGCTGCATCTTCCCGATTCGGTCTCGTTTGATGCAGGAACCTTCGTAGAACCCCTCGGGTGCGTGGTTCGCGGTCAGGAGTGTGCCCCTACCGCGGATGGCCGGTCTGTCCTGATCATCGGTGCCGGGATCACCGGGCTTTTGCATGTCAAGGCAGCCCGTGTGAATGGTGCGGGATTCATCGCGGTCTCCAACCCGAGTCCCGACCGGTTGACGCTCGCCCGGAAGTTCGGCGCCGATGCAACCATCTCCGCCACGGACGATGTTCCTGAACGCTTTAAAGAATTAAACGGAGGTAAGGGCGCAGATACCGTGATTATGACCGCACCGGTTCCCGTCTGTGTGCAACAATCGCTTGACGCAGTCGGACCGGGGGGAACGATCCTGTTCTTTGCCCCCACGAATCCTGACGTCCAGTCCGGGATCAACCTCTGGACCCTGTGGCAGAAAGAGGCGACGATTACCCACTCCTACGCTGCCGATTATCACAATCTTTCCACTGCCCTGAAATGGATCCAGCATACACGAGTGAATGTCGCCGATATGATCACCCATGTGTTTCCCTTACAAGACACGGTGGAAGGGTTTCAGCTGACTGCCAGGCACCGTGACGGGAGCCTGAAAGCGATCATCCATCCGCAGGAATGATTTTTCCCTCTCATATGAGGATTTGAAGGGCGCTCCCGCGTACCATTTTTTCAGGGTATCTTCCCGATGAAGGGCGGGGCTCTCTCAATACAGGGTACATTTTTTTTTGGAAAAAATATCCCGGCAGGTTTCTCTTCCGGATTGAATACACGTGAAAAATAACCAACCAGATGAGATGCCGCCATGGTGATGGGCAAGGCGGGAATATCCGGGTTCCTGGCCGGACTTCCCTCTCCGGCGGTCCGGTACCATGTCGGCAGGCACCCTGCCGGGGAGCTTCAGAACAGGTGAGGCCCTCCCGTCAATGGAACTGGTGAGACGTGGCGATAAGGGAGAGATGCTTATGAACCAACCTTCACCGTCACCGACGTGCCTGAACTCCCTGCACTGTTCGCTACCCCGAGTGAGACCGTGTAGGTCCCAGCCTTCGAGTAGGTATGCACCGGGTTCTGCACTCTTGAGGTTCTTCTATCGCCGAACGACCAGGACCATTTCGAAGGGTTGCCGGTCGAAGTGTCCGTGAAAGTGACGGTCTTCCCATTCACGGTATACGTGAAACGTGCACCAGGGACGGATGGTTCAGTTCCCACCTTCACCGATGCAGACGTGCCTGAACTTCCTGCACTGTTAGCGACTCCGAGTGTGACCGTATAGGTCCCATCCTTTGCATAGGTATGCACCGGGTTCTGTTCCTTCGAAGTTTTCCTGTCCCCGAATGACCAGGACCATTTGGTGGGACTGCCGGTCGAGGTGTCCGTGAAAGTAACGGTCTTCCCATTCACGGTAGAGGTGAAACTCGCACCAGGAACGGATGCCGGGGTACCAATTTTCACTGACGCTGACGTACTCGAACTTCCTGCACTGTTGCTGGCCCTGAGGGTGACCGTATACGTTCCATCCTTCGAATAGGTATGGCCAGGGTTCTGCACTTTCGAAGTTTTCCTGTCCCCGAACGACCAGGACCATTTGGTGGGACTTCCGGTCGAGGTGTCCGTGAAAGTGACGGTCTTCCCATTCACGGTAGAGGTGAAACTCGCGACAGGGGCGGATACCGAAGGAACAATATTCACTGATAATGACGTGCTCGAACTCCCGTCATTGTTGCTGGCGGTGAGGGTTACGGTATACGTTCCTGTGTTCGCGTACGTGTGGCTGGGGTTCCGGGTGCTGTCGGTCGTCCCATCCCCAAACGTCCAGATCCATGCAGTCGGACTGCCGGTCGAGGTGTCTCTGAATGCCACGGTCTTTCCATTCACCGTGTAGGAAAAATCCGCCACAGGTCCGGATGATCCTCCCTTGACGAACACATCCTCGTAGTGAATCTGGTCTGAGAACGACTCCCAGTAGATGTCCCCCCCGTTCACGGGCCACGGGTCATAGATATAGAGCCTCGACCGTCCCCAGCTGTCGTCATACCCCGCACATACCCGGGCATGGACGTTGCTGCCGCTGTAGACGGAACTGTCAAAGGGGCGTGATGCAGCAAGTTCCGCCCTCTCTTCGTCAAACGTCTCGCTTGAATCCGAATGGGTGTCTCTCTGGTTCACATAGTCCTTGAAAAATGCAATTTCCCTGCTGGTGTAGGTTCCCGCAGATCCCGTGGTATCCGTCTTTTGCGCGATATCACTCTGGGTGAAAGAATACCCGTAATACTCCGCGATCATCTGGATGGTGGCAACCGTACACCAGGTATCCTTCTGCTGGGGGCGGAGGGTAATCGGAATGGTGATTGTTCCTGCTTTCCCGGTGGTTTCCATATCCGCAGTATCACGGCTAAATCTCTGGTCGATCCAGGATTCGTATTCAGGGATGCTGCGGAGGGTGCCCGCCAGTGCCTCAAGGTCGATATCCTGCAGTGACGACGGTCTTTCGAGTTTGCCCTTTCTCGCCTCTGCGAGTACGATCGATTCGATAGCCCGCTCCTTCATCCACTGGTCCCGGTTCTTCAGGATCGCGGATTCAGGGATTGAGCGGTAATAGGACCAGGTTGCATTCTCCTCGACCGGTTCCCCCGTTGCGATATCAAGGATGATCTCCTCGGGATTTACTCTGTTGAGCGGGAGGAATGTAATTTTCTGGCCCATTTTGGGATAGCTGTAACAGATGATATACGTCGAAATAACCTCGGATCCCGGATAGGTGCGGAGCAGGTATGACCTTGCCGATTGATTTGCTTGTTCCCATGTCATGTATGAGGGTTTCAGGCCGATCGAAGCAACCGTGGAAGGGAGCACACTGCTCGCGCTGATCCTGACAGAACCGACAATGATCCCGTTTTTCACGACCGTGAACTGGTAAAAGAGCGGCTGGTTGTTGAGATCGTGGATCACCATCATCTCATCGCCAAGGACTGCATCATCCCAAGCACCCAGCGGGAGACCCGGGCACCTGGAAATCAGGAATTGAATCAGCGTGGCATCCGCTATGCTTTTTGCTTCACCCGGACTGATCAGGCCGTCCTCGACCTGGCTCGTAGTCACGGCTCCTGCCGGGACAAGGATCACCAGGCATACAGCGAGGCATACCAGGTACCAGAACCTTCGCGTCCCTCCATTCCACTGCATCACGATACCTTCACCCTGTTCAAAAGCACGAGGCAGAAATGCAGAACAACCGTGTGATGTTCATCCGGATACACGAAAGATACTCCTGAGACCTTTGAACTGGATCACCATTTGGTCTCGATGATATACACTTTTTTTGGAAGGTGCAATTGAGGTTTCCTCAGCCATCGTTTCGCCCCGGTCTCCTGTGAATACTTGGATGGGAATCCTTGGGTCCGGGAAGGGATGATGGGGATTCTCGTCACAGAAATCCTCATACATGAAGGGGTGTGGATCGTGTACTACGAAGGATTCTACCGGCAGTGAACAGGATTCGACAATGATGGCCCGGGTATGGAGGATCTCCCTGACACCTGCACCGGTCAGGAAAGAGATCCCCCGGGGCTGCCGCCGACGGTAAAATAAAACGAAGATCCCTTCCCCGGTTCGCTCTCGACCCAGATCTCGCCTCCATGCCGCCGGATGATACGGTCCACGATCGCAAGGCCGATCCCCGAGCCTTCGTAGTCTCCGGGTTTGTGCAATCGCTGGAACGGCGCAAAGACCTTCGCTGCATAGGCCATGTCAAACCCGACGCCATTGTCCCGGACGTAGTACACAATCCGGGAATCCCGTGAGAATGCCCCGATCTCGATCCGGGCCTCGCTCGTATGGCGGGTGTATTTCACCGCATTGTCGATGAGGTTTGCAAATACCTGCCGGAGCATCACCCGGTCGGCAACGCACGGCGGCAATGTCCCGACAATGATCGCAATGTGCCGTCCGGGAACCCTCTCAAGGATCCCCGCGATCACTTCCCTGACCAGAGATTCCGGGGACACCGGTTCGAGTTTCAATTCCTGGCGGCCCATGCGGGACAGGGTAAGGAGTCCGTTGATCAGGTCGTCCATCAACCGCACGTTCTGCCGGATCACATCGATACAATGCGTCTCCTGGGTGTCAAGACGTGTCCCGGCAGTACTGGTCAGGAGGTGTGAGAATCCGTCGATGGCACGAAGGGGAGCCCGGAGGTCATGGGAGACAGAGTAGGTGAATGCCTCCATTTCCTGGTTTGCAGATTCAAGTTCGGCAGTGCGATTCGCAATCCGCTGCTCCAGGTCGAGGTTCAGTTCCCTGATCTCGGCCTCGACCTGTTTTAGCCGGGTGATATCGACGAGTGTTCCCCGTATCCCGGTGACAATCCCGTCTTCCGTACGCGTGGAAGTATGGACCATGATGGGGAACATGCTCCCGTCCTTCCGGAGCCCCAGGTATTCGGTTCCCTTGGTCTTTTCGCCTGCGAGAATTGTAGTGAATACCGCCCTCGCACGCTCCATGTCATCAGGGGCGATTACTTTGAATATCGAAAATCCCTCGGTAATATCCCCGGGAGTATAGCCAAAGACCTCGTACGCATGCGGATTGGCGAACGTGACAGTCCCCTTACGATCGGTCTCGAAGACACCCTGTGGAAGGAGGTTCACGAGGTCCGTGAACCGCTCCTCGTTCACCTGGCACTTCCGGATCTCCTCTTTCAGCCGGTCGACCATGACCTGGATGCTCGCGGAGAGCGTGGAGAACTCGAGACTGTGGACCGGTCGTATCGCGTGATCGAGTTCTCCGCCGGCAATGGTGTTCACGTCATCGACGAGATTCTCGATTGGGCCCGAGATCTTCCGCGAGATCATGATGGCGATGAGCCCGCCGAGCAGGATGACGAGGATCGCTGCAAACCCGTGAATGAGGGCGATATGGTTCAATTCCTGTTCGAGCATCTCGTCATCGTAGGTGATCTTGGCAAAGAGACTCATGTCAGCACCATACGCGGGATCGCGGAGGTCGATAACCTGCCACACGATAGTCCTGTCCGGATCTCTCTCCTTCACCACTTGGGAGGTCCGGTTCTCCCATAAGAGGTATTCGAGCATGGCGGAATCCTCTGGGGACGGGATATAACTCGCGTTGTAGACGAGTCGTTTCTGTTTCTGGTACACGAGGACGTCGTCGATATAGGGATTGAATGCCTGGACCTCGTCTATGACGTTGCTGTACTGGAGCTGCATCCGCTCACCCGTGAACTGCTCTGCTTCGATTCCAAGCTCAATAATATAGTGATGATCGGGCGTCGGCATCATCGCGTACTTGGTCATTGTTCCGTTGAACCATTCCATCACGACACGGTCCGGGTAGAACCCCGACGTGTTCCAGATGAGATGGAGATACTCGCAGAAATCAGGGTAAATAACCGCGAAATCTAGGTTAAGGTCCCTCGGCAAAGAAGTATATTCAACAACACACTGGTTATTGATGATAAAGATGTCCATTCCCCCGATCTCCTGTTTCAGGGACAACAAGTCCATGGTCGAGGGGTCTCCATCGCTCCGGGTATATGCATCCATGACAGGTATGAACGCTTCTTTCATGTCTTCGTTGTAGGTATTGTCGTAGATCTTGAGGCCGGTGTCGATCATCCTGAACGAGTTGTCGATATGCGATTCGGTGATGACTTTGAGCCGTTCCGCATTCGCCTGCGTGGTGGCTCTTGAGGTATCATAATTGATCCAGATGGCGGCGAGGACAACAGATACGATGATGAAAAAAAGAATTCCCATCAGGAGATAGGAGAACGGTTGCTTCCTGTAGGTGTCTTTCATCCTCCTATCAATCCCTGCTATTCAATGTTAATCCCATTTCTTTACAGGAGTAATATTTTTTAATGTATCGGATTGCATCTCCATCCCGGTGCCGGATACGCAATGACATTGTTTCGCATATGTGAATCTGTCAGTTCCTACAGGATTTCTTGTGAATGACAGAACACCTCTTTCCCTCCAGGATTCCTTTAAGGAAACTCGCTGAGTGCTTCATCATCTTGTGGAGGATTCCCATCGGGAAAGCCCTTGTCAGCTCTTTATGGTTGTACTCGGCGTTCTGGCATCATGCTCTCTGCGGTGAACCGCCATATGACCAATTCGCGAACATTTAACCTCCCTGTACGAGGGCTTCAATTGCTTGTACGACACCCTCCGCCTTTTTCACCGCATTCTCTGCTTCGCGTTCAGATACTGCACCTGCACTGTCATAGACCGACTGGTGCCGTTTCCTCCGCATCCGGTCAAACCAGAGTGCATCCTCCCGGGAGAGGAATTGATCGCAGAAACGGACCACCGAAAGGTGCTGGTTCGCCCCAACAGGCCGATAGCCTTTCGAGAACATGAGCGCCCTGCCAGCCTGGAGGATTGCATTGTAGGCAACCGTATATGCCCAATCATGGCTCGATGAAAGGAGGGTTTTGGCAACTCCCAGATCCCGGCGAGCAAGCCCCAGGGCATCATTCACCCTTCGGGGATCGAGTGCGAGGGGACTGATCAGTCCATCCCGTTCGAGATCCTCAATCATGGCATCCCTCCAAAATCACCCGGGGTTCTCTCAATACATTCATCACGAAGGGATCCTTCTTCTGCTGCCTTTCCCTGTATTCGGAGGTGCTCATGAGGGTGTAGTTGATCTCCCGCTGGAGGATCTGCTCGGCCGCATGCACTGCAGGGATGATCTTCCCTTCATCCACCTCGCCGACAATGAAGAGATCGATATCACTCTCTTCCCCTGCTGTCCCCGCAGCAAATGACCCGTAGATGAAGAGGCAGGATAGTCCTTTCAGGTCCCGGATCTCGTCTTTTAAGATCCTTACAATCCCTTCGGTCTTCAGGACGATCTTCTGGAGTTCGTGGTACAGGGAGTGATTCTGGTTCACGGAAAAATAGATCTGTTTTCCTTTCCTGACCTTCGAGAGAAGTCCAAAGGATTCAAGATTTGTCAATTCACTATGAATAGCAGCGTAATGCTCCCCGGTCATCCGCTCGATCTCCCGGATATAATACGATCTTCCTGGATTTAAGAGAAAGAGCGTGAGCAGCTTCACACGGGTCTGTGAGGGGATGAGCATCTCAAGCATGATAATAAAATATAATCAATTGATACAAAAAGAT
>Ga0302253_1001998_pt1 | contig 10844 bp, 9 predicted proteins | sample AAG_RA_Trp_MG_FD_193537 | JGI IMG/M metagenome (GOLD analysis project Ga0302253, IMG submission 193537) | Enriched activated sludge microbial communities from anaerobic digester in WTTP, New Holstein, Wisconsin, United States - AAG_RA_Trp | ecosystem: Engineered > Bioreactor > Anaerobic >... | reverse complement strand
ATCCGAAGCCGTTTCCCAGGCCGCCGATGACGCCGTATCCGATATAGAGCAGCCAGATGCTTCCGATCTGGTCCGCCAGACCGCCCAGGAGCGTTCCGATACCGAAAAGGATGCCGCCGATCGTGGCAACAAAGCGGGGACCTTTCTTATCGACCAGGGTTCCGCCGAAAGCCGCGGAAATACCGATTACCGCCATGATGATCATCATGGTCGCCTGAACCCCGGGTTCACTCCATCCATGGGACGTCATCAGGGGTTTCTTGAACACGGACCACGCATAGACCGTCCCCAGGCACAACTGCATCACGATTGCCGCAATGGCGATCCACCACCTCTTGCTTTCCAAATTCTCGTTGCTCATCCTCTCTACCCTCCCCTTTTATCGTTGTTAATCCATTCACCCTCTTATGAAATCCTCCATTGTGTTGTTCAATGGACGGATGAAACCCTTCGGGAAAATCGGACCGGCGTATGATCGCATTCGGAACGGGATCCGGTTCGCCGAGGTTGCCGACCGTTTCCCTGAAATATTTCGAGATGGTTGTCATCGGCAAAGACGGGAACTGACTCGGAGCACGGCAAGAGCACGCCACAAAGGTTGCCTTTCCTGGCATGATGCCTGCACCCGTGTTCCGTTCTTACCAAAATCAGACAGCATCTTCAGTTCAAAACGGCCGGATCACCAGGGTTTCCCGGGACAAACAACCCCCGGAAAAGAGCCCACGGGGGGAAAGCTCGCCTGTCAGGGCATCTCAATAGGGAGATCTCCTACCGGGGCATTTAAAACGAATGGCTGTTGCTATTGCACAAATAAACAGGGAATGTCAACAGGAAAAGATGGTTCCCCCAAACCGGCAGGAACCATCTTATGATCGGTATGGGAGTATGCATGCCGGCGGACAGGCCGGGGCGTTGAAAATGCCGGAGGGGAAGACCCTTATACCCTGAATTGAAACAAATATACGATAACCGCCGATATCCTGATTTCGAAAACATGTTCAACATCAGGAAAACACTCTTGGAACTATGAGGGACGACTCCCTGTATCGACTCAGGTAACATACAAAACAGGCGGTGTTGGAACCAACCGCCTGTTTTGATTAATTATTCAGTCATCCTTATCCTCAGGGAACATTTCATTTATCATTTACCTGTGTACAATAGATGGCTCCGATTGCCATGGGTAAAGATTAGAACCCCATCCCCCTACTTTTGCATGCCCCCCGGCTTCGGCTTGATTTTGAGTTGAGGGCTTACCGGCGGATCCACCGTAAAGGTCATGATTTTGGCAAACGTGACATCGCTGGCCATGGGGTCCGGTTTGACCGCCAGGACATACGTTCCGGGATCTTTGATCGATCCCTTGAAAATGACCTGCACCGACTGGTTCGGCTGAATGATCTGCTCAACCGGATGGGGACCGGGATTCCAGACCGGCGGGCCGCCGTTTTGAGGTGTGCAGGTGGCATAGTACTTCTGGACGGCTTTGGTCGGTCCCTTGCCTTTATTGAAGAAATCAATCCAGATTTCAAAGACCTGCCCTGCTTTGGGCCGTTGCGGATTGACCCGGATGTTGTTGACGATGACTGCCGGTGCCGTTGCGGACCGAAGGGCGCTTGAGCTGATTTTCTGCGTCTTTGTCCTGTCGAGTGTACTGCTGATCAAAGGTCTGGCGGAAAAATATATCCAGTCGGTATAATCTCCGGCAAGCAGGGTTGCTTGCGTCTGCACCTGCTGATTGACCTTGATCCGATAGTGGCCGGGCCGCTCCAGATTCAATTTTTTCAGCCCCTTGGATACATAATTGTATTGACTGGGAACCATTGCGATCCTGCAGGGATTGCAGAACGGCAGCCAGGATTCGGAACCGTCGATTTCGACGATCTTTTCTTCAAGGATGTAGTTAAAACCGTTCGCGGTGCTGTCAGGCATAGGGGGCAGGCAGGGCATTTTAACTTCTGCATAGGCATCTTTGTAATCGTTGAAATTTTGATTGGGTGTCGGGAACACCACCGTGGGTTTCGCCTTGATCTGGTTGTCCGTGCAGGTCAGGGGAACGGGTTTTTCCTTCCCCAGCGCCCCCCGTTCTTCCGCTGTAAAGGCGCAACGGCTGAAAAATATGGGGGGAATTTCAAAATAAGGATGGGGCTGATCGACTGTCCCTTGGGAATTTTTCCAGCGATCCAGTGTGCACTTTGAAGTAAAATCGCTCACAGCATGCGTCGGAAAAATCCATGGATCAAGGCTCATTTTCCCATCGACGAGAAACCTCCGCTGTATGTTGATAAAACCACCGCCATGCGTCGCTATATTGCCCGTAATCGTCACGTTTTCATTGAATCTGTCTGTCTCTTCGTTATACAGACCCTGCACCTCGACATCCCAATGCTGGGTAAAGCAGGAGTCCCCTTCGGCATCGCAGGCCGGCTGCAGCCACTTGCCGCGAAAGAAATACTGGTGTTCGGACTTGTGAGGAAACCCCACATACTTGTGGTCTTTTTGGAGCCACTGGACCTTGGTGCAATCATAAGGATCTTCGTGCGCCGGTGGACCGAAAGTCTGCTTCGCATAGGCTGCCGCAGAGATGAAGATTAAAAAAAGGAGTGATCCAAGAAGATAGACAAGCGCCCGCATTCCATACTTTCTCCGGTCAGAGACTGACCATGAAACGGCGGTTTTCATGACTTCCCTCCTTTTATGAATTCACTATGATTCCAACCACATCGGCATGTGTAATCCGTACCGGGTCCTGATCGGGAGTTTGCCGGACTTAAAGGGAAATTATAGATTAAGTAATTGATATCATTAGAGAAGAATTTTTGGTCTCAAAAATGTCCCGACTAATAATTTCAACTGCTTGCGATGGAAATCCGACGGACTCCCGGGCACGATGCTTATCCTTTTCTCCGATGCTTTACAAAAATATTGATCCCCAGGATGATCAGAATCGCCGGCAGAAGGTAGGTCCCCAACATATGCATGTTCAGACCCCAGTTCTTGATCAGAAAAAAGATCATCCCGACGGCAAGGATCAACCAGCCGCCGATATCCTTGATTTTCTGCATCAGCATACCGAATGCGATCACCAGTAGAAGAATGGGCCAACTCTTATCAAACCCGTAAATTCCTATGTTGTTGAGAATGATGAGACAACCCAGGGTGATGAGAATCAATCCCCCGGTCACGATATCAAATTTTTCCCTTGTATTCATTCCATGACCTCCATATCCGGATTCAATGCCATTCAGTCTTTATCCATTTTCTCCGCCAATTTCAGGAACGGCTTGAACAGATCGATCGGAATGGGGAAGAGCGTCGTGGAGTTGTGTTCCGTTGCAATCTGGTTCAAGGTCTGGAGATAGCGGAGCTGGAGGGACATCGGCTCCGTCGACATGAGCCCCGCCGCCTCGATGAGCTTCTGGGCCGCCTGGAACTCGCCTTCGGCATTGATGACCTTTGCCCGGCGCTCTCTCTCCGCTTCGGCCTGTTTCGCAATGGCCCGCTTCATCTCCTCGGGCAGATCGATCTGCTTGACTTCGACGTGGGAAACCTTGATGCCCCAGGGTTCGGTGCTCCGATCCAAGATCTCCTGAAGCTGGAGGTTGATCTTTTCGCGCTCTGAGAGGATTTCGTCCAATTCCATCTGGCCACAGACGCTCCGGAGGGTGGTCTGGGCCAACTGGGACGTGGCGTAGAGGTAATTCTCGACTTCCACGACGGCCGAATTGGCATCGACAACACGGAAATAAACCACAGCGTTAACCTTGATGGACACGTTGTCACGGGTAATGACATCCTGCGGCGGAATGTCCATGGTAATTGTCCGCATGTCGACCTTTACCATCTTATCCACAACAGGAATCAGGATGATGATACCGGGGCCCTTCGTAGCGATAAGGCGGCCCAGGCGAAAGATGACCGCCCTCTCGTACTCGTTGAGAATCCGAATCGCGGACGCGAGAAACATGACAACCAGAACAACAATGACGATCATGGTATAATCCAGCATGACAACCTCCTTCAGTTGATTTCTTCCACGTTAAGGGTCAATCCTTCCACGCTCTTCACACGAATGTGCTTTCCCTGCTCGATCTTCCGATCACTTGCGGCATTCCAGTACTCGCCGTTGATGAGGACCTTCCCCTGTTCAAAAACCTCCGTCATGGCCACCCCTTCGACGCCTTCCACCCCTTCTTTACCTGTGTGTTTCTTGCTGAGCTGGGCTTTAACGACAAGGCTGATCACGCCGGCAAAGAACAGGGACACAACAATAACCATGGGCACCAGGATCTGCAGGGATACCCTCAGAGCCGGTTCCGACGAATTGAAAAGGAGCAGGGAGCCCATGGCAAGGGAAACAATCCCCCCGACGGTCAACAGGCCATGGCTGATCACCTTGATCTCCGCAATAAACAGGATCACGGCAAAGAGGATCAAAAGCACCCCGGCATAATTCACCGGCAGGGTCTGAAGGGCGAAAAAGGCCAGGATGAGGGACATCCCCCCGATCACACCGGGGAGAATGACACCCGGATTGGCAAATTCGAAGTACAAACCTGCAAGCCCGACAAGCAGCAGGATATAGGCGATATTGGGATTGCTGACAACAGAGAGTATCTTCAGGCGCAACCCCATGTCTTTCGTTCGGATCTGGGCATTGCCGGTTTTCAGAATCCGTTCACCTTTCGAGGTTTCAACATGCCGATTATCCAACTGGGCAAGCAACTGATGGACATCCGTGGCGACAACATCAATTACGCCCAGTTTGAGGGCTTCTTCCGCCGTAATGGACTCGCTCTTCAATACCGATTTCGCCGCCCACTCTTCATTTCGGCCTCGTTTTTTCGCAATGCCCTTTACATAGGCCACGGCATCGTTTTCCACCTTTTCGGTCATCGTCTTGTCTGCTTGACCGCCGCCGAGACCGATGCCGACAGGATGGGCCGCCCCGATGTTCGTGCCGGGCGTCATCGCGGCAACATGGGAGGCAATCGTGATGATAACCCCGGCAGACGCCGCCCGGGCTCCCGCCGGATGGACAAATACAATGACCGGGATCGGTGCGTTGAGAATCCCCTTGGCAATCTCCCGCATGCTCGAATCAAGCCCCCCCGGTGTATCCAGGAGGATAACCAGGCCATCTGAGGACTGGCCCGCAGATTCGCGGATGCTCTGCAGAATGTATTCCGCGATGGGCGGTGTGATCGTGGCGTCGACCGTAATGACATCGAAGACGGGTTGCTTTTCGGCACCCCATGCGGAACCGTATGCACCCAGCAGAATACAGAACATGAAGATGGCAATCCATCGTCCTATGCCTCGTTCGTTTGTCTTCATCTCTTATTCTCCCTGAATTTCCGGCCGCTGTACATTTTTCGTTTCATCCAGTCGTTTCATGATCTGCTGAACATCTTCCCAGACCTGCTTTTTGGCGGACGGATTCCGTAACAGATAGGCCGGATGATACGTCGGCATGAGGGGAATGCCGTGATAGTCATGAAATCTTCCCCGCAAAACCGTAATGGGAATGTCGGTTTTTAAAAGGGTATGGGCGGCAAAGGTGCCCAGGGCGCAGATGACTTTGGGAGCGATCGCCTCCAGTTGTTTGACCAGGAATGGTTCACACATCCGGATTTCCTCCGGCAGAGGGTTACGATTTCCCGGGGGGCGGCACTTGAGAATATTACAGATGTAGACATCCGGCCGGCTCAGACCCATCGCCTCGATGATTTTCGTCAACAACTGACCCGCACGGCCGACAAAGGGCCGCCCCTGCAGATCTTCGTCCGCGCCCGGAGCCTCGCCGACAAAGACGACTTCGGCCCGGCAACTCCCTTCACCGAAGACGAGATTCTTTCTTTTGTCGCAGAGGGAACAGCGTTGACAGTCCCCCAGCTCTTCATGGACGTCTTGGAGGGTCGATCTTTGACACACCTGCATGTCCGGAGCTAAAAAGGGGGGGGCGGTTATTGACATGTCTTTTCCCGAGGTAAGGTAAGATAGGGGACGTCTCCTCTCCCGGTCCAGGGTGATGGCCATGGTAAGAGAATCGACGATTTCCATAAATTCGGCGGCAAGGTCCTGCCTGATGGCCATGGGCACTCCGTCTTTTAATGAGAATGGGCAACGCGCATGGCACAAATCCGGTCCAGGATCCGGTTGGCCACATCCCCTTTGTCCATGAGAGGCAGCGCTTCTATCCCCCCGTCACGATCCAGGATCTTGATGATATTGGTATCCGTCTGGAAACCGGCACCTTCCTGGGTCAAATCATTGGCAATGATCATATCCATGTTTTTCGCTGTCAGTTTCGCTTTGGCATTCTCAATGAGGTTCTCCGATTCCATGGCGAACCCGACAAGGATGCGGTCCCCCTTCTGCCTGCCGATTTCGGCGATGATATCGGGATTTCTGACCAGTTCGATGGTGAGCGGCCCTTCCTTTTTCTTGATTTTGGAGGGTGATACGCCGGCGGGACGATAATCCGCGACGGCCGCCGCCTTGATGACCACGGTCGCCCTTTCCAGGTGCGACATCACGGCATCCCGCATCTCCAGCGCCGTCGAAACGGAGATAAAACGGACCCCGACGGGCGGCTCCAGGGCGGAAGGCCCGCTGATGAGGGTCACCTGGGCACCCCTGCGTTTCGCCATCCTGGCGAGGGCATAACCCATCTTCCCGGAAGAATGATTGGAAATGAAACGGACAGGATCGAAGGGCTCCCGGGTCGGCCCCGCCGTCACCAGAATCCGTTCATCCGAGAGATCCTTCTCCGTCAACGTGGTTTCAATGGCTTCCATAATCTCCGGCACTTCGGCAAGTCTTCCCGGGCCGGTTACCTTGCAGGCCAGCTCTCCGTAGCCCGGTTCCACAAATCGATACCCCAGCGTCGACAGTTTCGAGATATTTTCTTGGACGATGGGATTGGCGTACATATGCATGTTCATGGCCGGGCAGATAAGCACGGGAGCCTTTGTGGCCATAATGACGGTGGTTAAAAGATCGTCGGCGATTCCCGAGGCGATCTTGCCGATCACATTGGCCGTCGCCGGGGCGATCACTGCGATATCTGCAAATTCGGCCAGGGAAATATGGGCGATATCAAAGTCCTTGATCAGGGAAAACATATCCGTGAAGACGGGATTTTGCGACAACGTCTGGACGGTCATAGGCGTCATGAATTCCCCGGCATGTTCCGTCATGACTACCTTGACATGGGCTCCCCTCCGGATACACTCCCGGATCAGCTCACCCGTTTTGTAGGCCGCGATACCTCCGGTCATCCCAAGAAGGACATTTTTACCCTTCAACATCTTATTTTCTGCTCCGGAATCGGTTTTTTTGACAGGCTGACGAACTATAGCAACAAAGAAGGACAACTTCAAGACGAATTGTCGGAGCGTCCCTTCTGCCGATTTCGGCTTGCAAAAACAGGGGAAAATCAATATATGTGGGCGACGAAAAGGTGGGCCGGACAAAGGCCGGAATCATTGGACATTTTGGAAAGCCTTGCTAAGGGAGTAAGATATGTCCTATTTGAATACATCGCTTAAGAAGGGAAATCCCATGAAAAAACTGAATCCGTTCATCCTGATCGGCGCCGCTGTCCTGATTCTGATCGCCGCCGTCTTTTTTGTTCTGCCAATCTTTGAAGGAGGCGAACCCACCATCAAGTTGACGCCGGACATCAAGGCCATCGGCCGGGGTCAAGCTTTCACCGTCACCTTCAAAGATGAGAAAGGCGGCCTCAAGAACACCCTGATCACCCTGACACAGAACGGAAAAACCCAGGTCCTTTCATCCACTTCCTATCCGAAGAAAGGAACCGTCTCCCAGAACATTCCCGTAACGCTCGATCCCATGACGATGAAACTCGTCGACGGTCCCGCGACGCTGCAGATTTCCGCCGAAGACTTCTCCCTGCGTGGCAACAAGGCATCCATGGTCAGATCCGTTTATGTCGATGTCATGCCGCCCCAGATATTTTTGCTCAACACCATGAATCACGTCAACCCGGGTGGGGTGTGCGTCATCCTGTACCGGACATCCGAACCGGTCGTGGAAAGCGGCGTCTTCGTCAACCAGACCTTTTACAAGGCCTATCCTCTCACGGTATCCGGGAAGCCCTGTTATGTCAGTTACTTCGCGATCCCCATGGACGCAAGCGATGAGGAGCCACAGATCCGGGCCTTCGTGAAGGACCCGGGCCGGAACGAAACATCCGCCTCCATCCGGTTCATCCTCAAGAAAAAGAAGTTCCGGAGCGACAAAGTCAGCCTGAGCGATAATTTCCTCCAACAGAAAATGCCGGATTTCCAAACGGCGGTTCCCGAGCTCCGGGGAAAAACGCTTCTGGATACCTTTATTTATGTCAATACGGTCATGCGCGCGGATAACCTGAAAACCATCCAGGCCCTGAGCCGGAAATCCCAGCCCAGACAACTCTGGGAAGGCCCCTTTCTCAGGATGAAGGACGGCTCCCCCATGGCCCTTTATGGAGACCGCCGGCAATGGGTCTTCGACGGCAAGGACATCGGGGAAAGCCTCCATGAGGGGATCGATCTGGCCTCGACGGAAAAAGCCCCCGTCCAGGCAGCCAACAGCGGCCTCGTTGTTTTCGCGGGACAGTTGGGCATCTACGGCAACACGGTCGTCATCGATCACGGGCTGGGCATGATATCCCTGTACGGTCACCTGAGTTCCATCCAGATCAATGAAGGACAGTCGGTCAAGCTGGGCGATGTCATCGGGAATACGGGCGTGTCCGGCCTGGCCGGCGGGGACCACCTGCACTTCGGCATCATGGTGGGAGGACAGTTCGTCAATCCCATTGAATGGTGGGATCCGCACTGGATCGCCGATAACGTCAAGAAAAAGTTGGAGGTTTCCTTCTAGAGGAAATCAGGCCTTGTCGATATCCCGGTGGTAGACGCTGGCGGGATAATTCCAGTCGCATAGATCAGCACACAGGCGGTTCGCCATGACCACAGAACGGTGGCGGCCGCCGGTACACCCCAGGGCGATGTTGAGCCGGGACTTCCCTTCCCGTTCATACAGGGGAAGCAGATACCCGATCAGATCCGTCATTTTTGCCACGAATCGGGCACTTTCCGGCGAAGAAAGAACATAATCCCGCACTGCCGGGTCATGCCCGTCACGGGGCTTCAGATCTGCAACAAAGTAGGGGTTGGCAAGGAAGCGCACATCGAGAATGATGTCCGCATCCATGGGAATGCCGTAACGGTAGCCGAAAGAAGTGACATAGACGAGGAGCCTTTTCAGGCCGCCTTCGGTTGCATATGCCCGCTGAATGACGTCTTTGAGCTGGTGAACATTCAGCGTTGTTGTATCAATGACCCAATCGGCCATTTTCTTCAGGGGAGTGAGCTTCTCCCGTTCCAGACGGATCCCCTCCATGACGGTTCCCTGGGGAGACAGAGGATGGATCCGCCGCGTTTCGCTGAACCGATGAACCAGAACATCATCGGTCGAATCCAGGAAAAGGATCTCGATAGTGTATCCGCGCCGTTTCAATCCCCTGAAAATACGCTGATACTGATCGAGAAAGCTCTTTTCGCGGAGATCCATGACCAGGGCCACCTGTTCAATCCCCAGTTCAGGTGCCGCCTGGACACTGAGAAACTTCGGCAGGAGCACGACGGGCAGGTTATCCACACAGTAAAACCCGATATCCTCCAGGGCGCGCATCACCGTACTTTTCCCCGAACCGGCCATCCCGGTAATGATCACAATCCGAACGGACTTCATACATGCTCCTTTCCGGCGGCAAAGGCCTGCACCCATTGTTCGATGAGCGTCGGCGTGTCCCTGTGCACGACAGGGGAAGGGAAAGGGATAAATGGCAGAGGAACGTCCATGATGCGACGCGTTTTCTCTTCCCCCGGTCCTTCCTGTTTCATTCTCAATTCACACCACAGGTCAAGGGATGACTCCGGATGCATCCGGGATATTTCCGGTCGAGTCCGGGTTTCCACGACCCCCACCCCCCTAAGGGCGATGGCGGCCCGCGCGGTTCCATACCCGCGGCCATGGAGTCTCCGGCCCCGTTTCACCACTTCCAGGATATCATCGGCGATCCAGATATGGCCTCTTCGCGCCAAATCCAAACCGCAGGTGGTTTTCCCCACACCGGCATCACCGGTGATCAGGAGACCCCATCCGCAGAGGTTGACCAGAACGCCATGGATTACCACGATTTTCAATATTCTTTCACGGATTAGACCGGTGAACCGACTCAGCAAATAGGGCCCGTCATAGGACGAGCTGAAGAGGGCCACATGGCTTTCTTCGCAGCATCGCCTGATTTCTTCAGGCGGTTCACGGTTTTCGGAAAAGGCAAGACAGGAAAAATTCCCGTTCCGAATCCGGTTCAGGAATGCTTTTTGTTCCCGGCAGCGATGCAGATCGTCTGCATCCCGCCCGGAAAGGATGAGAATGCTGCCCCGGGGAACCTGCCCCGGGGCGATTTTTCCAGAGGCCGGCAGACAAAGAGGGCAAGGTCGCCCAATATCCCTCCGCACGGGGAGATGAAAGAAATCCCGAACGCCCAGTCTTTTTTCCGATCCCCGGAGCAGGCCCCTGATCGATTTTATTGCCAACCGGTCCCCTTATTCCATTCTTCTCAGCAGGTATCATCCTTCTCGGAAATGATCCTGTACAGTTCCTCCGATGTCCTGGCTTCCATCAGGTGCTTCCTGAACTGGACATCCTTGAGCATGCGCGACAGCTTGGCAAGGGTCTTCAGATGCTGACCCGTCGACTGTTCGGGGGCGACAAGCAGAAAAAAAAGGTGGGCCGGCTTACCGTCCATGGCTTCAAAGGGG
>Ga0302253_1001996_pt1 | contig 10847 bp, 9 predicted proteins | sample AAG_RA_Trp_MG_FD_193537 | JGI IMG/M metagenome (GOLD analysis project Ga0302253, IMG submission 193537) | Enriched activated sludge microbial communities from anaerobic digester in WTTP, New Holstein, Wisconsin, United States - AAG_RA_Trp | ecosystem: Engineered > Bioreactor > Anaerobic >... | reverse complement strand
GCCGTCTCCTATTGAGATGTCGATCCAAGAGATGATTGACTACATCGTGCGGGCAGGTTATGTTGTTACGAAGAGCGATAGCATAGGAGGGTTCGGTTAAATCAATTTTTCGGGTTTTTCATGCGAAACGGCGGCGACGCACCCCGCTGCAAGCAGACGGGGCATCCGAGGCGTCGCCGCATAAAGATAGTACTACTCGGATCTGATCAAATCCCTAAGTTGGACACGGATGCCCTTTATCCCCGATGCAAGCATCGGGGTATTGCGGTAAAAAAATAATAAATGGTCACAAAAGCTTATGGAGCGTGCGACCCCAATTATGCAGAAAGGAGGCAGCACGCTATTTTCTTGTTGATTCATCGATCTAATTGCGGCCGATCTCACCCAGATATGTTTTGCTTGTGGCATTTGTGGCATTTGATTCCGATGCGTAGATTCCTGCACCAAGCCACCAGTTATTGTCAACGCTCCTGACATAGCCCAGCTTGAGTTCTTCCTCCATATTCTTGCTGGGATTGGCATAGAGGTAATACAGATAGCCTCTCCCTCTCTTTGCCTGATCAATGCTATTTTGTACGAATCGCACGCCATTTTCGTCTTTTGCATCCAAGCGGTCTGATCCTAAAAGCTCAGGCTGATAGGGCAGCGACAGCACTGTGCCATTGAAGTCGTAGGCAAAGATGTAGAGGTTCCCTCGAACGAATGAGCTGTTCCTGTCATTGAATGCCTGCAGAGCCGCATCTCTTCCGTTCTCCTCTGCGTATTTTGCCGCTTCATCCACGAAGGATACCAGATTCTCTCTTGACTCTAGTGGAAAGAAGACCGGAAGATCTGATAAATAGACGCCAGAGCCCACCCACCAGTTTTCATCAACCTTGGCCGCATAGCCGATCTTCAGCTCATCTTCGGAGCCATGATCCGGATTAGGAAATATGAAATAAGTAGAGTCCTCGCCTCTGCGGGAGCAGTCAGCCAGGTCTTTTATCAAGGCCACTCCATTCGGATCAGTCAAATTGATCTTGTCTTCGCCTATAAAATCAGGGCGGAAGGGATGAGCGACATTTATCCCCTGAAAATCGTACGCATAAATGTACAGATCCCCTCGCACGAACTCGCCAGTCTTATTGCTGAATTGCTGACATGCACTCTCTCTATCCTCTTCACGTGCATAATCACGAGCTTCCTTTACGAAATCGACAAGTTCTGAAATTGATGAACTATTATTCATAGACTTGCTGGTTTTGTCTTCTGCAGCTGATGCGCTGAGTACAATGGCTGTGAAAACGAAAAGCATTGCCCAAAGAGCTATTAGTCTCATAGTTGCTGCAGAATGCATAGATTCATTTAATCGTTTCGGTGGATTTAGATTTTTCAAACTTCAATTCATAAGCTAGAATTCCTGATATGTTAGGATCATGCTGTATTTTCTAATTTAATTTGGGTTAATTGGAAATATGCCTAATATTAGAGTTACATCTTGCGGATGCAGTTGCATCTGGTTTAAAATAGAGGTATTGAAAATGAATGCATTGAATGGCTCAATTGTCATCGCCATGGCTGCTTTGGTGATGATCATAGCTCCTGCCGCGGCAGCTGATGAAAGCAGCAATTTCACCGTCGACGATATCAGCAATTTCTTCCACGCCATGCAAAAGACAGACTTCGGGGATATTGAGATATCAGGAAACAACATCACATTCTATAGCCCGGAAGGCTCTGTCAAATGCAAGGGCGAATACGATTACGTGGGATCCAAGACCATAGACTTTCAGGGATATCCGGTAGAGTGGCATATGTTCAATTTGCGATCGGACAAAGAAGGCTGCTTGGAATACAAACACGTGATAGCGACCGCGGTTCACGATGAGGCCGGGCTTACTCACTGGCATATGAGATACGGCAAGCTGTGCTTTGATATCTTGATGGAAAATCCTGCTTACGGGATGTGGTATCCAACCATGGCTGCCAACGGGACCAATTCCGAAATGGTCTCAAACGCCTACAGTGCCGAGGCTCAGACGATCGGGGCATTTGCCGTCGCAGCCAAACAAGCCTCCAACAACACTCTCTCTCTTGAAAAATGGAGCGGAAGGTGGGTTAACACGGAGCAGCTGCTGGATGATCCTCTCATGGATCCGGTCTACGAGGCGGCAGCCAATACTGCGAATTCTCTGGGCGAGAAGAGCGTTTCGAACTAATTTTATTATTTTTAATGGAGTATTGGTATATGAAGACAATGAGCATCAGACTGATTGCCATAGTTCTCGTCATCGTCCTGTCAATAACCTGGCCAGCCTTGGCAGAAGGCGAAGGTGCAAATGAGGCTATGGACAAGGCGGTTTCTGCATTTGAAAAGTCAGGAGGTGAGCTGGGGGTGCTGGTGGTAGCGCACGGGAGCGATGAGGATTTATGGTGTCAGCAGGTTCGTCAGGTCGTAGCAAACGTATCTTTACCCTATCCGGTGGAGCTGGGATTTCTGGAATTTGTTCCTAATGAGAGCATCGACGATGCAGTTGAAAGGCTTGAATCGCAAGGGATCAGGGATATTATTGCAATTCCTCTATTCGTGTCTTCATACAGCAGCCATATTCAGGAGATCGAGTATGTGCTGAGGCTTAGAGAGACTCTCCCCTCAGGCGAAGATCTGGCTCGGGTGAACACCACTGCCAATATCACCATGACCCGCGCGCTAGATGATCATTCTCTGGTGGCCTACATTCTGGCGGACTGGGTTTCCCAGATGAGCAGTGATCCGTCCAATGAGACGGTGGTGATTCTTTCACATGGAACTGACGAGGAAGGAGACATCCGATCTCAGGTCTGCTGTCAGAGCTGGCTGGCAGAGGAGGTCAAGGACTACCTGCGCTACTGGGCCAGTCCTCCAATAAAGGTCAGAGATGTCAGGTACGCATTCATTCACGGCAATAAAACCCTGTATCCCGATCTGACGGTGGAGTCGGCAATGAGAAATGCCTCCCAAGCAGGCTTCTCCTCTGAGAGCGGGAATGGAAGCGTGATCGTTCTTCCCCTGATGATCGCTGGAGGATCTATAACCGATAGCCAGATTCCAAAGACTCTCGAAGGTTATAGCTGTCGTTACGATAGAACTACTCTGGCATCTCATCCCAATCTCGCCAGGTGGATTGAGAACCGGGTCAGGTGTGAGATAGGCGAGGGCATGGAAGGCATCTTGATCGTCGATCACGGATCCAGCGATCCGAAGAGGGCTGAGGCAGTAAGAGAGCTGGCTGGTCAGGTGAATCAGATGTTTTCAAGCATGCCGATTGCAGTGGCATTTGCAGAGAACGCCGCGGAAGAAGAAACCATTCCTGGAGGAATTGGCAAGCTGCTCGATCAGGGGGCTAGAAGGATAATTGCTGTCACTCTTTTCACCGGAAACACCATCGACCATGAGGAGGCGAGAGAAGAGATCTATTCCGCTCTGCAAAGCATCAACCAGACGAAGATTCTCATGACCGCACCGTTGCATGAAGGAACTCGCGCTGAGGTGACCGGGCCGATCGACGACCATCTTTTAATTGCCGATCTGATATTGGACCGAGCGAGAGAGGTTAGCAGTGATGAGAGCAATGAAACGCTGATTTTAGCTCTGTGGGGAAGCTCGACTTATTTTGAGGAAAGCGAGATTCAGGCTAGGTCCTTGATCGAGAAGATAAAGGCAGGCTCAGAGTTCAAGGATGTAAGGTTCGGCTTCATGGAGTATCAGGGCAGCCCGAACATAAGAGAGGTTGTGGAGAAAGCCCAGGGCGAAGCTGCGATCGTGGTCACCGTCAACAGCATGGGAACGAGATACGTAGATGATCTGATCGCCGAACGCCTGGAAGGACTCAACTATACATACAATGGAAAGGGATTCTATGGCTATTCTGAGAACCTCGATCCTCATCCAAACATCGCCCGATGGATCGAGTACAAGGTCGCAGAGGAGGTGAGGGCTTAGAAACCTCAAAGGAGGCTTGAGGCCTCTTGTACCTCAACTGAACGGATTGGCCAAAACTCCTGCAGGTAATCGCCTCGACCATCGCCGAGAGGCCGGGGCGAACTCCTGACATACGACTTGCGGTTGGATCAGATGGCGGCATAATAGCCGCGAATTGTCCATTTGGCATTTAAAATCATAGGACCACAAGCATTTAAGAGTCAATAATTGCGTTTTTTTGTATTTTCAGAAAATCCTATCATTATTAGGGATCAAGTTATTGCCGCCTAACAGAGTATATCGGTACATCAGAGGCCATAAGGACGGATGGAACGTCGGCCATCGGTTTCCTCCTCATAGATGCTCCTTCTGTCCTTTGGACTTTGCCATGGAAGTTTCACAATCGTCGAAGCCTCAAGGCACTGAATACGACAGTCTAACTAAATAGGGGTGTATCATATCATGATGGTTTGTTCCGGCTGCAGATGGGCAGCTGAACTGAGATTTAAAAATTACCTGGAGCAGATGGGCATAGATCTTGAAGGCAGCATCCTGGACATAGCAAGTGGGCCGTTTTCCCTGGGCTGCATTTGCAATGATGTCCATGGACATGACAATTGTCCCGGATTCGTCCGCTGTCTGGAGGAGATGGGAATACCTGCCAGTCTCGCCGATATCAGTCGGCTTGATTATCCCTCCAAGAGCTTTCGCTATGTGGTCACCTTTAATCCACCTTTAAGGCCATTTCGCCAGCGTGGGGATGCTCGATCAGGGATCAAGAGGTTTTTGGAGGACATGCTTCGCATAGCCCAGGAGAGGGTGATTATAAGAAGCAGCACCGTTATTCCCCTTCTGCCGGCCGAGTACGATTCGCTCATTGATAGAAGTGGAGAGAATTTTGCGATCTACAGGGCGGATTGCTATCGTCCTGGCAGTGAGATGTACTCCCAGTGCGAGACTCATTCGATCCCAATCCAATCGACCTCTTAGAATTAATCTGGTCATGGTGATGGAAACATGAGAAATATTGTCCTTATCGGAATGCCAGGTGCAGGCAAGAGCACGGTCGGGGTTATTCTTGTAAAAGCCCTTGGGATGAACTTTGTCGACGCAGACCTCGTGATCCAGGAGCGGACCGGGCTGCGCCTGCAGGCGATAATCGACAGGGATGGGCCAGCCGGATTCCTGAAAGCCGAAGAAGAGGCAGTTCTCTCCCTCAGTTGCAGGAATTCGGTTATTGCCACGGGCGGCAGTGTGGTTATGAGCCCCCGGGCAATGGAGCATTTAATATCGGCTGGTACTGTAGTTTACCTCAAGGTGCCTTTCGAAGAGATAGAAAAGAGGCTTGGCAATATTTCGGGCCGTGGGATTGTTCTTTTTGCCGGCCAGAGCCTCCGCATGATGTATGACCAGCGTGTCTCCCTGTACGAACAGTATGCCGACATCACAATTGATTGTGCCGGCCTGGATTTCGAGACGGTTGTAGGGCAGGTCCTCCTTTGTATATGATCCCGTAGACATCCGCCCCCGGGGAATTGGATCATCTGGCTGATACTCAGGAAATTGCCGTGTGTCGCACAGCAGCGAAAACCGGCATCTTCTGCAGACCTTATCATCACCGGCCTGGGAATGAAATCGGGATCGCCCAGCTTGAACTCGGTGATGGACAAGAGCCCCTCCGGGCACAGCACCCGGCGAAGCTACCCCAGGCAAGCGCTTCTATCCGGCACCTCACCCAGCACCGCCACCAGGAACGCAACATCGAATGATCTCAGTATTGATCGGTCTTTGAAAGATGGTGAATCCAGCGGCAAAGACTGCAAGAGCGCCCAGGATCATTTCAGCATTGCAACACATACTTTCCTTTTTATATCCTCTATTTCCCTTACCGCCACATTTACCCCATATACGGAGGACATTATCTCACTGTTCACAACTGCTGCAACTTCGTCTACCGCAAGAAGTCTTCTATTGCATAATGCAGCGGCCCTGCTGCCAACTAAGAAAGCATGATCAGGCATGTGGGTGTTCATGACAATTGATATTCCCGAAGATGCCAGTTTCTGCACTGCTTCCAGCACAAGCACCTGATTTCCAAAATCAAGGTGTGCCGTTGGCTCATCCAGCAAAAGCAAAGTTGGTTCCTGGGCAAGGGCACGGGCTATCAGAACCATCTGGCGCTGCCCGCCGCTGAGACTGCCAAGCGTTCTTTCTGCAAGGTCTCCAATGCCAACCATTTCAAGCGATTCTCTGGCAATTTTCATGTCCTTTGCGCCCGGAGATGCGAATATGGAAATGTGGGGTGTACGGCCCATTACCACAAAATCCAGAACCGTAAAGGGAAAAACCACTTCATTTTGCTGAGGCACGTATCCTATGCGCCGCGCGATTTTTCCTGCCCCCAGGGATGCTGTATTCTCTCCCATGATATGGACCGAACCTGTAGCAGGCTTGAAGATGCCTGCAATGCATTTGATGAGTGTGGATTTTCCTGATCCGTTAGGGCCGAGGATGCACATGACCTCGCCACTTCTCAGGGAAAAGGACACGTTTTCGAACACATTTTCCTTTCCGTAGGAGTAGCTGAGAGAATCAACCTCCAGGATCAGTTCCATCCCATGCGCCCCCTCTTTATAAGATATGCAAATATGGGAGCACCTACTAGAGAGGTTATTATGCCCAGGGGTATTTCCGTTACACTAACAGTTCTTGCCAGATCGTCTACAAGCAACATGAAAGATGCGCCGCATACCATGCTCATGGGCAGCAGGCGGTTGTAATTGGGGCCCACTATCATCCTTGAAATATGGGGCACCACCAGTCCCACCCAACCAATGACCCCGCTAATACTGACTGCCGCCGAGGTCACAAGGGTTGCACAGATAATGATTATCAAGCGCATTTTGTCCACATTTACTCCCAGGGATCTGGCTTCCTCGTCGCCCAGTGAGAGGATATTGATGCGCCATCTGAGAAGGAACAATACAAGCATTCCAATGAACATGGGTACAGTTATCCAGATCAGATCGCTGTACCTTATGCTGGAGAGGCTTCCCATAAGCCAGAAAACTATCTCCGGAAGTTCGTCATAAGGATCTGCGGCATATTTTGCCAGTGATATGAGGGCAGTGAAAATAGAACTCACAATTATTCCGGATAGAACAAGCACCAGAGTTCCGGTTCCCTTGCTAGCTTTATCCATGCTGATAGCAGCGAACATTGCCAGAAGTCCGAAAATAAAAGCCAGCAGCTGAATCATGATGTGGTTGTCGAATAATAGTATCCCCAGGCATGCACCAAAACCTGCGCCTGAACCCACACCCAGTATATAAGGCGATACCAATGGATTGCGAAACACACCCTGAAATGAGACACCAGCTACAGAAAGAGCGCAGCCTACGAGCATGGCTGCGAGGATCCTCGGCAATCTCACGCTGAACAATACTGTGTGATGAGTTGATGCTGGAATAGCAGTGCCAAAAGATAAAGCAGTGATAGTATTCATGATGTCATCTATTAAAACCGATACAGGTACCTGGTATCTTCCCATAAAGAGAGAAACTATGAGCATCAAGAAAGGCAATAAATACATGACAGTGGTGCCATGGTGCCTGCTATCAGGCATGAGTGCACTCCATCATATGCCCTGGCCACCCACTGGACGATGGCCTGTGGAAAGACCTGTTAGGGCTGGCATCCTCAAAGGACATGCCATAAAAACGCCTGTAGAATTCATCTGCCTCCTTTTTAATGTCAATCCCAAGCTTTCCGGGATGGATTTTGTCCGCAATATAGAGAAGACCTAATATCCAGCGAGGACTGCCGAAATCCCAGATTGGTGGTATCACATAGACCCTCTGCTCTTTTACCGCATCCGCTTCTATGCCATAATACCTGCACAGGCCATAGAACTCATCGAGCGGACGAGAGAGAAAACCGGAAATAAATATGGTTTGGGGATTATGTTCATTTATAAATGCAGGGGATACATTCACACCGGGTTTTCCTTCCCTCTGAAGCACTTTATTAATGCTCTTTCCTCCAGCAAAGGTCACAAGGTTGTTCTCCATTCTTCCTGCATTCAGGGCAAAAAGGGGTGAGCCCATACAGTAATAGACTGAATGATCGCTGTTCTCTGCCGCAAGGCTTAGAACTGATTCCATGCGCTTGCCGATAAAGGATGAAAGTTCCTCTCCCTGATGCTCTGCACCTGCCTTTTTGGCGATCAGCCTGATAAACTCGAGATATGAGCATGGCTGTTGTATCAGGCGATGCATTTTCATAAGCGTTTCAGCGTCAGAGACCTCCCGCCAGACCTCAAGCAGTTTCCCTTCGTCAAATATTCCCATGCATATGAGCGCTGCATGTACCATACCAAAAGCCCGGCTTATCCTGTAACCACCCATGAATCCGGCCTCACTGAAATTTTCACTGGCAGCAGTTCCCTTTACCTGGACATTATGCCCACAGCGGCAGGCATAGTCCGTCCAGGGCTTCAGAAGCCTGCATCCCATGGGGCCGTGAAACTCCCTTTCTGCAAGCAGGCTCCCACATTGCGGACAGTAGGTATGCAATAATTCCGTGCCCGGAGAATTGAACAGATATACGTGATCCATGTGCTCGCGTATTGCCCTGCACAATCTTTCAGCATCCCCTATGGAGGGTTCCTGTTCAAGAGGTGTATCCCCGAATGGAATGAATCTCATCAGCTGTAAGGGGATCTCAGAGGAGACCTTAGATAGTGTTCTTGCAGCCTGCAAGACATCGGCTTCATTTCTCCTGGAATACACTACCGACGTCTCTACGTGTACGCCCATTTCAAGAAGCCCGGCAATATTCCTAAAAACAGGAGTCGAGGATTTAGCACCACATGTCCTGTAAATACTATTGGAATATCCTTTGACCCCCACGTTCATGAAATCTATCAGACCTCCAAGCTCTTCAAGCGTCTCTTCAGTGAAATAGCAATTTGTAGAGCAGCCAACAAGCAGGCTATTCTCCTTTGCCTGAACTGCAAGCTCCCTGAAAATGTAATAGTTGGCAGCCGGTTCATTAAGTGTCGAAACCACGCCCTGGCATTCCTGCTCCAGTGCTTTTGCGACTACCTGGGTTGGGCTGAGCGTTGGCCAGCCAAAAGACCGGTTGGATGCCAGCAATCTTGCCACACATCCCTGGCATTCAAAATTGCAGCCGGTACTGAAAACCTGCAGGAACTTTGCCGAGGGATGAAAATGCAGCATTGGTATGGTTTCCACAGAAATGGGATAGCCACCCATGTAGCCAATTTCAGGAGATTGAATTATGCTGCCGCCTTTCTTCACATAAGTCCCGCATCTACCTCTGCTATGCTCGTTGATCTCACAACCGATCTCGCATACTTTGCACTGCATTTCTGCCCCCTCTATTTGCTCAATACCACCCAGAACCCGGAATCATCCCGGACCGTATGGCAGACGAGGTCGGTCTGCTCTGCTGCTTCTTCTATGACCTTCTGGTTTTCCGGGCTGAGGCGTTCCTTGGAATTGTTCTGCCACTGGGGATTGATAGCGGCCATTTTTTCAGATATCTGTTCTCTCAATTCCTTGGTGCCAAAACCTCCGCCTATCCATGCCTGCCCGCCGGGCGCAAGAACGCGGGCTATTTCATTAAAGGCAGCAGGAAGATCATTCCAGAAAAACACGGAACCACGGCTCACAATGAGATCGGCGCAGCCATTTTGGAAGGGAAGCACATGTACATCAGCAATCAAAGGAACAACCTTGTCCGCTATCCTGTGATGAAGAGCTTTCTCCTGTGAAAGCCTGCACATCTCTCTTGAGAGATCAACGCCATAGGTCCGCATTTCTGTGATCTGGGCAATGGAAATCCCCAGGGATGCTATGCCGCATCCCAGGTCCAGGCATCTGCCGCTCTTAATCCCGCTCTCTGTGACTATATGGTTTGCTATGACTGGATAAATGGGAGCAAAGATATGCTCCGCAATATAAGCAAAACCCGGGGATTTGCCATTTTCTCTCATTTCGTTATCTTGGCCTCAGGATGCAATAGCATGTCAAGATCGCTATCTTCGAGAGCATAGTGGAAGAATTCCGAATAGAATTCACCGGTCAGGCTGTCTAGATCCATATCGGCAAAGAGGTCAGGATATAGCATCTTCGCAGTCCAGGCCGTTCCGATGATGAGGTGAGGGCCCTGCGGCCTATCTATCCAGCAGAACGGATTCTGCGGTGCCAGATATACGCGTTTGTTCTGTACAGCTTCGACGCTTGTCCAGATAGGATCGGAGTATACTGTTTTATAGAACTGCGGGCTGGAAGTGATTATTGCTTCTGGGTTCCAGTTCATAACCTGCTCTATGGATACCTGCGTCATGCCGTTTCCTGGAGTAAGGGGACAATCAGCAACGTTGATGCCGCCACAGATGTCGATCACCTGGGAGTGCTGCGAACCAGATGGATCTGTCGCCAGTCCTGTGGGACCTTCGGCATAGTAAACGCGCACTTTTTCGTCCTCTGGGATATCTTTTACTGTCTCATTGATCTTTGTCAGGATTGAACTGCGGAATTCGAGCAGCTTTTCTGCCTGATCCTTGCAATCAAGCAACTTCCCCACATACTCGATGGTGGGATCGGATTTCGTAACGAAGATGATGGAGCCATCGATAGCTACAACCGGGATGCTGCCAAATTTTTCCTGCCTGCGGTTGATAGTTTCCTGGACTTCGCCGTCTGTAGTGTAACCTTCTATTACAATGTCGGGACTCATGTTAATCATAGTCTCATAATTCCCGGTTTGTGTCCCATACCAGCCTCCTATTACCGGCAGGCTCTGATAATTTTCATCCATTAAAGTATGGTTAAAATTATTTATGAAATTCCAGCCTGCAAGTTTGTCGGGTGCGAGCATG
>Ga0302253_1001992_pt1 | contig 10891 bp, 8 predicted proteins | sample AAG_RA_Trp_MG_FD_193537 | JGI IMG/M metagenome (GOLD analysis project Ga0302253, IMG submission 193537) | Enriched activated sludge microbial communities from anaerobic digester in WTTP, New Holstein, Wisconsin, United States - AAG_RA_Trp | ecosystem: Engineered > Bioreactor > Anaerobic >... | reverse complement strand
CATCCGGTGACTCAGGAACATCTCTTTGTGATGGCGCGGAGATTTTTTATTGAGAGCGAATCTTTTCGGAGATTCGCTTGAGAACGGCCGGAGAAATTTTCTTCCCGAATAATATCCTTCCCGCCCCAAAAAATCCCTCATAGAGAAGGGGACACTAAATAATAAAAAGGGAAAAATCAAGCAAATAGTTACAAATTATTACTCCTATATTCTTGTAATTACATCATGGAGGTGCGGACGATGTCGCAAGTACAAGAAATGAAAGATGAATTTGCTATTTAAAAGTGAAAAAAACCTTGACACCCCATGAAATTAAATAATATAGCAATACAGTTATGTAAAACGGTCGATAAATTAGTAACTGTCTGTTAATATTAACGAATATCAAATAATCCGACTTCCGTGTTCCGGGGAGCGGACTTTCGGCCGGAAGTTTCTTTGAATGCGTTTTTTGATGATTTCCTCTTACCCTCCCCATTCCCCTGAATCTTTTTTCTGACGGGAAAGGAGTATGACCGGAAGGCATTCATTTGATTCAGCTTTCGGATGAGGGGTGAGTAAATCGTCGGGGGAAAAATATTTTTATCCTTGGAAAGGAGCACGGTTTTATGGATGTCAGCAGAAGAGGTTTCTTGAAGATCTCCGGCGCGACGCTGGCGGCAGGCGGGATCGGTATCAGTCTGAAACCCGTCGAAGCGTATGCACAGCCGCTGAAGGTCAAATATGCTAAAGAGACCACCACCATCTGTCCCTACTGTTCGGTCGGATGCAGCATCATCGTCTCGACGCGGAACGGCAAGGTTGTCAATACGGAAGGCGATCCGGACAGCCCCATCAACAGAGGCGCCCTGTGCACGAAAGGCGGCTCCATCTACCAGATGGCGGTTAATGAAAATCGTCTCGGAAAACCCCTGTACAGGGCACCGTATACGGCGGAATGGAAAGAGGTCGAGTGGGAATGGGCCCTGGAGAAGATTGCGGAGAACATCAAGAAGAGCCGCGACAAGAGTTTCAAGACGACAAACGACAAGGGCGAAATCGTCAACCGCACGGAGGGAATCGCCTCTGTCGGCAGCGCCGCCATGGATAATGAAGAGTGTTATACGTACCAAAAATTTTTAAGGGGGTTGGGCCTGGTCTATATCGAACATCAGGCCCGTATCTGACACAGCGCCACTGTGGCGGCTCTGGGAGAGTCGTTCGGACGCGGTGCCATGACCAATCACTGGATCGATTTCGCGAACAGTGATGTAATTCTTATTATGGGATGCAATCCCGCCGCTAACCACCCCATTTCCTTCAAGTGGATCCAGAAGGCCATGGACAAGGGCGCAAAGCTGGTCTGTGTGGACCCGCGGTTTACCCAGTCCGCCGCGCGGGCTCATTTCTATACGGCCCTCCGTTCGGGAACGGATATCGCTTTCCTGGGCGGGATGATCAAGTATATTCTCGACAACAACCTGATGCAGGAGGATTACGTCAAGAACTACACCAACGCCTCCTTCCTGGTGAATCCGGCTTTCAAACTGCCGGCGGACAACAACGGCGTCTTTTCCGGTCTCGTAGACGGCAAGTACGACAAGGCGACCTGGTCCTACCAGACGGGCCCCGATGGGGTGATCCTGAAGGATCCCACCCTGACGAATCCCAACAGCGTGTTTCAGCTCCTGAAGAAGCATTATTCCCGTTACAACCTGGATTTGGTTTCCAAAATTACGGGAACGCCGAAGGAAGGGCTCCTGGAAGTCTACAAGACTTTCGCGTCTACCGGAAAACCCGACAAGGCGGGGAACATTCTCTATGCCATGGGCTGGACCCAGCATACGGTGGGAACCCAGAATATCCGGACCATGTGCATCGTTCAGCTTCTGCTGGGGAACATGGGGATCGCCGGCGGCGGCGTTCAGGCCCTGCGGGGAGAAGCCAACGTCCAGGGTTCGACGGACTACGGCCTTTTGTTCCATATTCTGCCCGGTTATCTGAAAACACCTGCGGCATCACTCCCGACGCTTCAGGCTTACAACGAAAAGAACACGCCCACCACGAAAGAGCCTAACAGCTTGAACTGGTGGAAAAACACCCCCAAGTATATGGCAAGCTACATCCGGTCGGTTTACGGCATGAACGCAACGCTTGAAGAGGCCTATCAATACATGCCCAAGGTTGATGATGGCGCAAACTATTCCTGGCTGGCTCTCTTCGACGCCATGTACAAGGGGAAATTTACCGGCTTCTTCGCCTGGGGCATGAACCCCGCCTGCAGCGGTGCTCATTCCAACAAGGTCCGCGAGGCTCTGGGGAAACTCGACTGGCTGGTGAATGTCAATCTCTTCGACAACGAGACCGGTTCCTTCTGGCGTGGTCCCAACATGGACCCGAAGAAAATCAAGACGGAAGTTTTCATGCTCCCGTGCGCCGCTTCGGTGGAAAAAGAGGGAAGCATCAGTAACAGCGGCCGCTGGATGCAGTGGCGCTATAAGGCTGTCGATCCGCCGGGAGTGGCTATGCCCGACGGCGAGATCATGACGGAGCTCTTATATAAGGTAAAGGAGCTCTATGCGAAGGAAGGGGGTGTCTTCCCCGAGCCCATTACAAAATTGACCTGGAATTACGGTCCCAAAGGCGCCGACGGCAAGATCCGTATTTATGATCCCCATGCGGTGGCCAAGGAAATCAACGGGTTTTTCCTGGAAGATAAAAAGGTCGAGGATCCCGTCAAAAAGGGCGAATTCAAGGAGTTCAAGAAGGGCGATCCCGTTCCGGCTTTCGCCTGGTTACAGGATGACGGTTCGACCTCGTCCGGTTGCTGGATTTACTGTAATTCCTACGCGGACAAGGGGAACCTTGCCGCCCGGAGAAACAACAAGGATAACTCCAATATCGGTCTTTACTCCGAGTGGTCGTGGTGCTGGCCGGTCAACCGCCGTATCATTTACAACGGCGCCTCCGTTGACATCAATGCCAAGCCCTACGACATGAAGCGGGCCGTGATCTGGTGGAACGGCGAGAAGTGGGTCGGCGACATACCCGACGGCGTGGGCAATCCCGGTTCGGGGAGACCGCCGTTCATCATGAAACCCGATGGCGTGGCGAGTCTCTTTGGCCCCGGCATGGTCGACGGGCCTTTCCCCGAGCACTACGAGCCCCTCGAGTGTCCCGTGGAAAAGAATATGATGTCGCCCCAGATGAACAACCCGGTCATCAAGCGGTGGGATAAGAAGGGCGTGGGCTCTGAGCTGGATGCAGTGGCCAGTTGCGATCCACGGTTCCCCTTTGTGTGCAGCACCTACCGGGTGAGCGAACACTGGCAGACGGGCGTTCTGACCAGATGGTGTCCGTGGCTGGCGGAAATGCAGCCGGAGATGTTCGTTGAAATGAGCGAGGAGTTGGCCAAGGAAAGAGGTTTCAAAAACGGCGAGCGCGTGGTGGTCAAATCCGCCCGCGGTGAAGTCGAGGCCGTCGCGCTGGTGACGCCCCGCTTCAAGCCCTTCAAGATCGGCGACACGGTGATTCATCAGGTCGGTATTCCCTGGCATTTCGGTTGGATTACGACCGCGGACAGACCCTACAACGAAGGAGATAAAAAGGCTGAAGTCTTTACTACTGGGGATGCGGCCAATCTCCTGACACCGACGATCGGCGATGCGAATACGATGATCCCCGAGAGCAAGGCCTTCATGGTCAATGTCGTCAAGAAGGGGGTGAAATAAATGGCTGAGAAAGCAAAATTAATCGATTTGTCGAAATGTACCGGATGCCGCGGTTGCCAGTTGGCCTGCAAGCAGTGGAATCAGCAGCCGGCCCGGCAGACGACCAATACCGGAAGCTATCAGAACCCGCCGGATTTACAGTGGAATACCTGGACCCTGATCCGGTTCCAGGAAGTGGTGACGAAGGATCAGGGCTTGAAGTGGCTTTTCCGGAAAGACGGCTGCATGCACTGTACCGATGCGGCCTGTGTCAAGGTTTGCCCCAGCGGGGCCCTGTCTTATTCAGGAATTGGTTCCGTTGACCTCAATAACGAGCGGTGCATCGGTTGCAAGGAGTGCGTCTCGGCTTGTCCGTTCTCCATTCCGCGCTATGATGCCGATACGGACAGAATTTATAAGTGCACGCTCTGTACGGATCGCATTATGGCGGATCTTCCCCCGGCCTGTGTCCGGGCTTGCCCGACGGGCACCCTGCAGTTCGGCGATAAGGAGAAGATGCTGAAGCTCGCCTACGAGCGGGCCGCGGAGTTGGGCGGCGACGCCTCGGTTTACGGCGACAAGTTTGTCGACGGGACGCACGTGATTTATGTGCTGCCGGAGAAGGTGGACGTATACGAGAAGCTGCCGGAGAAGCCGAGCGTGCCTCTGTCCATCATTGTCTGGAAGGATCTGTTGAAACCCCTGAGTCTCCTTGCCGCGGGCGGTGTCCTGGCAGGGTCGTTCCTCCACTATATCATCCACGGTCCGAAGACCCCGGATGAGGACAATCAATAAAGGAAGGGGTGAATAGAGATGAAAAAGGGATTAATCAAGGCAACGGACGCGTTTGAGCGCGTCGTCCACTGGAGTCTGGCGTTGTCGTGCCTGCTTTTGTGCATCACCGGTTTGGGGATGATGTTTCACTCCTTCAATTTTATTGGTGACATGATGGGCGGGTTGCGGTCGCTGAAGTATGTACACAATTTTACGGGGTTGTTTTTTGGTGTGGCCCTGTACTTTACGATTCGGATGTGGTGGAAGGAGGCGGGAGTCTTTTCCTTCCCGGAGGATATTGACTGGATCAAGGTTGCGGGCGGTTACCTGTGGCATGTGGACAAGGTTCCCGAGGTTGGGAAGTACAATCCCGGACAGAAGGCATTTTTTCTGGTGGTGGCGGGTTTCGGGATCATCATGGTTTTGACGGGACTGATCATGTGGTTTCCGTTGAGTTTTCCGGCGATGCTGGTTCGTTGGATGTTTGTCCTGCATGCTTTGGGGTTCGTGACGATCTTCGCGTTTTTCTTCATTCACCTGTACCTGGGGACGATCGGATCTCCGGGATCTGCGCCGGCGATGTTTTCGGGCTGGGTGACGCGGGCATGGGTGAAGAAACAGCATCCCAAGTGGCTCAAGGAGATGGAGGAGCACGGCACCCTGGTGGTCTCCGGCGAGGAAAAGGGACCCCATGGGCATATCGGGTAAGTAACCGGATTTCATGATTGTTTACGGAAGGGCTGTTCGCACGGGGAACGGCCCTTCTTTTTTGTCTTGAAATCGAGCGGCAAAGGCATTAAACCGCAGGAGATTCCTGTTGTCCGCCCGTGGAGATTTTGTATGGTCCAGTGGAATATCCTTATCGCTGTATTTCTGACGGCATTCATTTTTAAGGCCCTGGTCAAGTGGGCGCTGTCCCGCTTGAATGTGGCGCATCTGAATCTGTACGGGGGACAGGTTCCCGAGGTCTTTACCGAGGATGTCGATGGGGAAACCCTCCGCCGAATGAGGGATTACACGGTAACCGGGTCGAGATTTACCACGGCCGAAGATCTCTGCGATGACGGATTCCTGCTGCTGTTTCTTCTGTCCGGTGTTTTTGTCCGGATTGACGGATGGGTGCAATCCTGGCACGTCCACCTTGTTTTATCGGCTGTTCTTTTCTGGGGATTTCTCTTTCTCGGCAGTACGGTTTTGAAAATTCCTTTCGATCTCTACCGGACCTTTGTCATCGAAAAGAAATACGGTTTCAGTACCACCACGGTGGGGCTCTGGGTTTCGGACCTGCTCAAAAGCACCCTGATTTCCCTGATCCTGCTGATGATTTTCCTGTCTCTGCTTTTCGTGCTGATGCTCCGGGAACCTGTAACCTGGTGGTTCTGGGTTTGGCTCATCTTTTCCGGCTTTCAGCTCCTGCTGTCCTGGATCTATCCGGTGCTGATCGCCCCCCTGTTCAACAAGTTCGTTCCCGTGCAGGACGACTTATTGCGCGGCCGGGTCTTTGCCCTCATGGAGCAATGCGGTCTGAAGGCGAAGGAGATCTACCAGGTCGATGCCGGAAAAAGGAGCCGGCATACCAATGCCTATTTTACGGGATTGGGTCGGACGAAGCGTATCGTTTTATACGATACCCTTCTTTCCGCCCACGATCACGAAGAAATTTTATCCATCCTGGCCCATGAAATCGGGCATTGGAAAAAGAAACACGTCCTGAGGCAAATTCTTACGATGGAAATGTTTGCCCTGGTTCTGCTCCTCGGAATCCATGCGCTCATCGAATGGCCTCTTTTGTACCGGTCCTTCGGTTTTGCCGAGGCCATCCCCTACGTAGGGATGCTGCTGGTCGTGATCCTGCTTGAACCTTTCCTGTTTTTTCTCACGCCCATTCTGTCGATTCGGTCCAGAAAATACGAGCGGGAAGCGGACCGCTTCGCTTTCGAAAGCATCGGTACGGGCGTACATCTGGCGCGGGCCATAAAGAAGCTGGCAAAGGACAACCTGTCCAACCTTCACCCCCATCCTCTCTATGCCTGGTTTTATTACTCTCATCCGCCTTTGGCCCAGAGGATAACCGATCTCCAGAAAATGGGGAGGGCATGACGGCGATATTCTGATGCAAACCTTGCCCGGCTCGTTTTTCCGGAGCCGGGAACGGAAAACCTTTAACGGACCCGTCCCCCCGCTTCGGGTTCACGGTCGAAGGTGAGGACCGTCAAACTGTCTGCGGCATCGGTTGCAAGAATCATCCCCCGGGATTCCACCCCCATGAGCTTGGTCGGCTTGAGATTTGCCACGACGACGACCTTCTTGCCGATCAGCTCCTCCGGTTTGTAGGCCTTCGAAATACCAGCCACAATGGTCCGTTCCTCGCCGATATCGATCAGGAGTTTCAGGAGCTTATTCGATTTCGGAACCGGTTCCGCCTTCAGGATGACGGCAACGCGCAGGTCGACTTTTTCGAAATCCGCGTATTCGATTTCCGGTTTCACCGGTGGAATTTCCGGTTTCGGTGCCGGTGGCGGCGTCAGCGCTTCCTTTTTCAATTCAATTCTGGGGAAGAGCGTTGCCCCCGGTTTTAGGGAATGGCCTGTCGGCAGTTCCCCCCATTGGGCAATCGTCGCATAATCCTGGCGATCGATCGCTTCGATGCCGAGCTGTTCCAGGATCTTCGCGCCCGTACCGGGCATGAAGGGGGTAATCAGAACGGCCACCGTCCGGAGCGTTTCCAGAAGATGGTACAGAAGGGTGCCCAGCCGTTCCCGGCGTGCCGGGTCCCTGGCCAGGTTCCAGGGTTCCTGCTCGACGATATATTTGTTGGCCGTACCGATCAACTCCCAGATGGCCATCAGGGTTTTGTGAAAGGCGAGTTCCTCGAAGGCGGCTCCGGCTTCCCGGATGACCCGTTGCGCCGTGTCGATCAAACCCTGATCGATGGATTCCGTCTGAGATGGAGCGGGGACCCGGCCGTCGAAATACTTGACCGTCATGGCGATTACCCGGCTGACGAGGTTCCCGAGATCGTTGGCCAGGTCCGCATTGGTCCGCTGGACGAAACTCTCCTCGCTGAAACTCGAATCGAGGCCGAAGACCATGTCCCGGAGAAGAAAATAGCGGAAGGCATCGAGACCGTATTTATCCTTCAAATCGAGAGGCTTGACCACATTCCCCAGGCTTTTCGACATCTTGCTCTGGTCGACGTTCCAGTAGCCGTGGACATTCAGGTGGCGGTACGGTTCGATCCCGGCGGCTCTCAGCATGGTGGGCCAGTAGATGCCGTGCGGTTTCAGGATATCCTTGGCGATCAGGTGCTGGGCCGCGGGCCAGAATACGGGAAAATTCTCCCCGTCGGGATAACCGATGCCGGTGACGTAATTGATCAGGGCGTCGAACCAGACGTAGGTCACGTAGTTTTCGTCGAAGGGGAGCGTAATTCCCCAGGTGAGGCGGCTCTTCGGGCGGGAGATGCAGAGATCTTCCAGGGGTTCCCGCAAAAACGCCAGGGCTTCGTTCCGGTAGCGCTCGGGCCGGATAAAATCGGGATGGTCCTGGATGTATTGAATCAGCCAGTCCTGGTACTTGCTCATCCGGAAGAAGTAGTTGCTTTCCTTGCGATACTCCGGCTCCGTCTGGTGGTCGGGACATTTGCCGTCCACGAGTTCCTTTTCCATGTAGAATCGTTCGCAGCCGACACAGTAATACCCCTCGTAACTGCCGAAGTAGATATCTCCCTTATCGTAGACACTCTGGAGAATGCCCTTTACCGTTTCCATGTGGTTTTCGTCGGTCGTGCGAATGAAATAGTCATTCGTCACGGACAGTTCGGGCCACAGGGTCCGAAACTGGCCGCTGATCCCGTCGGCGTATTCCTTGGGTGTGACCCCGGCCTTCCGGGCCGCTTCGGCGATTTTGTCGCCGTGTTCGTCCGTCCCTGTCAGGAAGAAGGTTTTGTATCCGTTCATGCGGTGATAACGGGCCATGACATCGGCGACGATCGTGGTATAGGCGTGCCCGATATGGGGCGATGCGTTGACGTAATAGATGGGGGTGGTTACATAAAATATCTTGTCCATGGTTCTGATCCTTTCTGCACCAGACAATGGGGGAATTTCTTTAATCTCTTCGGGTATAGATCCCCGCTGCTTGCGGTGAAGAATAAAATAATAAATTCGTTATGATACCCAGCTACTTGCGGCAGGGAGTTTAGTCCTTTTTCATGTTCAGGGCGATCTCTTTCCCGTCTTCCAGAATGACGGCCACTTCTCCCCGGGGAACGTTCTGTCGGACAACTTTTCCCTTGCCTTCAGGCGTATCGATGACCTTGCCGCATTTCGGCATATCCCGCTTCAGGTCGAGGTAGGTGTCATACTCAAAGGCGAGGCAGCACATCAGGCGTCCGCAGAGGCCCGAAATTTTTTCGGGATTCAGGGACATGTTCTGTTCTTTCGCCATCTTAACGGTTACACGATCGAGATTGTGAAGGAGCGTTGCGCAGCAGACTTCCCTGCCGCAGATGCCCAGGCCCTTGATCATCCGGGCTTCCTGGCGGGCGCCGATCTGCCGGAGCTCGATCTTGATCCGGAATTTTTGCACCAGATCCTTGACCAGTTCGCGAAAATCAACCCGGTTCTCCGCCGTGAAGTAGAACACGACCTTGCTCCGGTCGAAAAAGCACTCCACGTCGATGAGCTTCATGGGAAGCCCCCGTACCTGGATGCGATCGATGCAGAAGTTTCGCGCGTTCTTCTCGAGCTTCCGGTTTTCCTCCAGGACGGGCAGGTCCGCGTCCGAGACCTCACGGATGACGGGTTTCAGGTCCGCAGGCACATCCTCATCGCGAACAGACCTGACTTCCGTGATCACCGAACCCAATGCAAGCCCGTTTTCTGTTTCGACGATAACCTGAGTATCTTTTTTAAGAGAGGGAAAAGGGGACGAAAACCAGTAGATTTTTCCTTCTTTCCGAAACTTTACCCCGACGACATCCTTCAAAAAAACTACGCCTCCTGCTGCCGTTGATGCGCGAGTTTAAACATCATTGATTCCAAAGTCAACGCTTTATTGGCATTCTGTTCGATTGCGTAAAGAGCCTGGCCGACGGTTCGCAGATGTGCCAGCAGTTCCGTGCCGTCGCAGCGGCGGGCCAGGGAGGAGATGACATCCATCCGGTCCCGATTGATCAGGGAATTTTCGTTCTTCGTCTCCAGAAAGACAAGGGCGTCACGATAGCAGGACTGTATGACGTTCAGTTTGCGCGTGATGTCTTCCCTGTCCTTTCCGAAATCCGAGGAGAAGGCCAGCAACTTCAGGATGTTGCGATCGTGTATGGCCATCAGGTCATCCAGAGTCTTATCCCGGAATGCCCGGTAATTCCCCGAGATCATCTCGATGGCCCGGGCCAGACTGCCGCCGGAGGCACCGGCGATCAGGGACGCATCCTCTGCTTCCATCGCATGATGATCACGCAGATAGGAAACGATGGCGTCGCGGTTCAGGGGGAAAAAACGAATCTGCTGGCACCGGGAAAGGATTGTTCGGGGCAGGCCGGCGGGATTCCCCGTGACCAGGATCAGGAGATTGCCCGGTGCCGGTTCCTCCAGGGTTTTCAGCAGGGCGTTGGCCGACGTGATGTTCATCCGGTCTGCGTCGTCGATGATAATGACGCGGTTTTTGCCCTCCAGGGGCTGGTACTGCATCTGGGCCTGAAGATCCCGGATGGCCTTGATTCGAATAAACTGGCCCTCGGGCTCAAGAAACAAAAGGTCGGGATGATTGTGGTGATCGATTTTCAGACAGGAAGGACAGCGGTTACAGGGATCGAATGACGTGACTTCTCCGGTGCAGTTGATCCGCTTCGCCAGGGCGACGGCGACCGTTTTCTTCCCCACGCCGGTCATTCCGGAAAAAAGATAGGCATGGGGAATGCGATTCTTCTTCAGGGCGCCTGTGAACAGGTTTATCTGTTTCTCGTGGCCGTATATGGATTGACAGGGCATGGGATTACTCCCCGCTCCATCTGCTCAAATGCCGGCGAATTTCCTGTTGCAGATCATCGATCGCTCTTGTCCCGTCGAGTACAATGAAGCGATCCGGTTCCTCCCGGGCCAGAAGGCGGTATCCGTCCCGGACCCGTTGATGGAATGCCCGGGCTTCCGTTTCAAAACGGTCTTCCCGGGGCAGGTCCTGCCGCATGTCCATCCGGCGACATGCCCGGGCGAGACCGATCTCCACCGGAACGTCGAAAAGAAACGTTTTGTCGGGTTTCAGGGATACCGACGCGATATCATTCAGGCTGCGGATCCTTTCCATGGAGATCCCCCGGCCGAATCCCTGGTAGGCAATGGTTGCGTCGGTGAAACGGTCGCACAGAACGATACTGCCGGACTGCAATGCCGGTTGGATGACCGTTTCAACGTGCTGGCAGCGGGAGG
>Ga0302253_1001991_pt1 | contig 10891 bp, 5 predicted proteins | sample AAG_RA_Trp_MG_FD_193537 | JGI IMG/M metagenome (GOLD analysis project Ga0302253, IMG submission 193537) | Enriched activated sludge microbial communities from anaerobic digester in WTTP, New Holstein, Wisconsin, United States - AAG_RA_Trp | ecosystem: Engineered > Bioreactor > Anaerobic >... | reverse complement strand
GTGCGGCATGAATTATCTCATGCTAATGTGTTTTCGGTTCTCGGCGGGACATTGTTTAATCCAACAAATAATGACTCCATGAGCGCCATGGATGAAGCATTTGCTGTGTATCTGCCTTGTGCAGCAATAGAATCACCATACTGTATCTATGGAAATCCTCAGGATCCACAAAGAATAGATGTTTTAAACCATATCAATACTGTAACTTCTCTTTCGTTAAATGAGATTACCTACGAAGACTATGATGTTCGACACACAATATCCTCCGCATGGTGGGAGATTAGAAATCGCCTGGGCGACACATATTTTAACCAGTTTCTCGTTTATGCACTAATTAACAATGTTCTCCCAACCGAACCCCTAAGATACAAACCCCGGTATTTCTACAATATCCTCATGAGGAATTCAACAACATCGAATCAGTTAGTAATTGATAAAGCCTATTCAGACAGGGGTCTTCATTTCACACCACAAGTGATCAGTGCTGGGGTATCCAACCCTCCAAATGGTAGGGATAAGAATATGTTTCGGATCGGCGATCCGGTTCATGTGAAAGTCACAAACTGCCCTCAGAATACTCCTCTTACGGTTTACATTGTTGAGGATCAGGACTATACTGATGGGATGAATATATCAGCTTTGAATGCAATCATCTGTCAGGTATCTGGTACTTCAGATAATGACGGAGTGTGGTATTCCAGCACTCCTGTAATGACTGCTTCAGATGTAGGAGATTACGACATCCTTGTTGATATTGGCAATAATGGGGTGCTGCATTTCGCCTATAACGGGGCAAATGTCCGGGATGGTTTTGATGGACTCAATGGTCCCGGTTTCTCTGTTTTTGATGATGGGATTAATGTAGTGTTAGCCCTTGATCTTTCACAGAGTATGGTAGGAGAATGCGCAAATCTTCAACAGCTAACGAGAAGGTTCATAAGTGCTATGCTACCTGGGGATAAGATTAATATTTTTGGTTTTAATGAAGGTATTCCTCCGTACTGGAATGGAGGGTTTACAAATTTATCCCCAACACCTGCAGCGCAACTATACTCTATTACTTTATCAAATCAAAACTCTTTTATCAACAATGTAGGCTTACCAAGTGCAGGAGGTAATACAGATTTACTTGTCCCTTTTAAAAATGGGTACAGTAGGTTTGGGACTCTAACAGAAAGGAAAAAGGGGATGGTACTTTTGTCAGATGGAGAACATCATCCAACAATAGACCCCGAACATCAAAATAACCCCCATTACACCAACCCTCATAGGATGTATGATGTTAGAAATAGCATCTATTCATATTATAATCCCAGAGATATTGAATGCTATACTATGCGGTTCGGCAATATTTCCAGTGGTATTGTGAACATGAATAATATAGCGTACTGGGGACATGGGGTGGCTTATCAGGTGCCACAACTATCAAATATGTCATTGATTGTAAGCCGTCTAATCAATCGTTTGAGAGGAAATCCTCCATCATACGAGAATAATCACTCAATTCCGCCAAACTCCACCCAAACCTTACAAATCGTGGTCGATGATTTGGCTGATAAGCTAAGAACTACTTTAATTTGGAATACAATCTATAACCATAGTGATAATTTATTATTTACTTTGACTTCACCATCGGGGATTATTTATAATCAGCCAGAATGTTTAGGTTCTACAACTCAAAAATACATAATTGATGCACCAGAAAGTGGAATCTGGTATGCTAGCATTGCAAACAACTACTCGTCAACACTAACTTATAGCCTAATAAGTGAAGTTGATTCTGATTTAACTGTTTCGGTTGAGGAAATCCCTATAATGTACCCTGTGGATTGTCCTTTGCTATTGCAAGTTTCAGTTTTTGATTATAATACACCTATTTCTAACGCTGGAGTTAGTGCTCTACTTGAGAGAGGTGAATGGCAGTTTTCGGTTGATCTTTATGATGATGGCAGCCACAATGATGGGAACGCTGGCGACGGCTTGTATGGTAATTATTTGTATGCTTACGCTGCGATAGTAAACGATTTCCCATACTATCAGCAATATGGGAACTTCGGCTTGTCAATTATTGTAGATATTCCTTCGATAAATGGGCGACGGGTTGTCAATCAGAATTTATACTTAAGTTATATTCAACCAAGCCCATATCCGCAAGTTACACGCAATATACATAAAGGGTGGAACTGGGTTGGGTACCCTCGTTTACAAAGAGATGAAGTAGGAACATCTATTGATTATGCTAATGCTTCATTATGCCCATTTCTAACAGATATTATATCCAGTGATGGGATTGCGCAATATCGTAACAACCAATGGAACTATTACGGTTTATCTTATTTAAGAAGCGAGCCTGGGTATAAACTACGCATAAACGACACTACATCAGTTAGATTATTTGAGCTTGGTACTATAATTGATACTCTGATGGTACATCAATTGAGAGAGGGGCAGTGGAACTGGGTTACATATCCCTGCTATGAGATGGTCTATCCCTGGGAGGCATTATCTGGAGTCATAGATAGGATAGATTACATCATGGCAGAAGATTGGAGTATGAAGAAAGATGGCGATGAATGGATTTATGATGGGTTTTCTCGTCCTCATTTGAAATACGGTGATTCTATCATGATACGAACAGTTAGAGATTGCGAATTTGTTTGGAACAATCGACTCACTAAACCAATAATTGTAGACCCGCGTAAACCTTCTTACTTCAAGTATGAAGAAAAACCAAACTATGAAACTATTATGATTGCATCAATCGAGGGCAATCCGGAGTTTACTGAGATAGGAGTTTTCCAAGATGATGTGTGTATCGGAGCCAGAGTCAATGAAGCATATCCCATCCAGATACTGGCCTATTCTACTCCTGAGGATGAAGGCGGTGGAGCTTTAAGCTTTATGTTATATTCTGAAAGCAAGGGTACAATTTCTGCAAGCCCAGCTACAATACAACCCGGCAATTACATCGCTAATGAGCCAACTATTGAGCCTGAACTATATGGCTTTCGTGTGTTAACATTAAAAACCAACAACCAACCGATGCCCTCAGTGCTGGCGCTGCATTCAAATTACCCAAACCCGTTTAATCCTTCAACTACTATCAATTTCTCTTTGCCAAAAACAGCACCCGTCAGACTGTTCATTTACAATATCAGAGGTCAAAAGGTTAAAGATCTCTTGAACGAGTCATTAGAGTGTGGTAACCACAGCGTAGTATGGAATGGTCAGGATGATGGCAATTGTCCAGTTGCATCTGGTGTATACTTTGCTCGATTAGAGCAAGGTGGAGTAACTATAATTAGTAAAATGATGCTTATAAAATAGTATCGAAAGAAAGTGTATAGAAAGGCTGCCTAAAAAAATTGGCAGCTTTTCCTATTTAATCAACAGTGCATCTCTTATAACTGAAACCACTTATAGGATCATCCTTAAGAACAATGATACCTATGCAGCTACTATAATAGATATAACTGACGATAACGTTACCAGCTTTAGCAGCAAGCGGTGTAATCAGGAGAAACCCGATATTAAGACCATCGATCAACTCAGTAAATATACTTTCACTCTACAGTCCAAGATACTCATTTAGGATAAGATTTATGCTATAACCGAACTGGAGCGGAACTAAATCGAAGATGAACCTTCTAAACCTTTTTCCTAGAGCAGAATTTATTACTTCATTATATTTTATTAAGTTATAATAGCATCAAGGTCTGCCAGCCAATTACGGTTAGCTGTTTGGACATCTATTGGCTGTTTACCTGGTGGTTTGCTGAAAATATATCTGCGGCTATCAAAAAGAGATATATTATCCAGCAGAGAATTATGCCAGCGTGCACTATCCAATTTCAAGATGGACAGATAGCTAATAATAAAGCTTAAAACTGAACTTTGCAAAAGGGCATAAGGAAAATCGGCAGCCCAAAAAAGCAAAAGATGGGTAATATCCACTTCCGGACAGGCATAATTGCTTTCGGCAAAGTCAATAAAATAATACTTACCTGAGCAGAAGAGAATATTCTTAGGAGCATTATCTATATGGCACAGGCACTTATTATCTATATAAGTAGCAAGATGAAAGTTGGCAATCGTTTCTGCCAGCAGCTCGGGCTTAAAATTATTTAAATCATCAAGATAGGGGATACCTTCAACTCTCTCTATTTTTATCCACTTCGGTTTTTCATAATCCAGCAATTTAGGGAGCATTAAAAAGCCCGATTGATAAGCAAAAAGTTCTGCTTGAAAGTGTTTCGGATTGCTAAAACATTTAATAACGCAATCGGGTAGAAAAGTTATGGAATTATTTTTAGGATTATTCAAGTTGGAGACGGATTATCTTATTATCGTTGAAGAGAGGAACAATCAGTTGATTTTCCGGCTGGTAATAAAAAATATCCGCTGCATCTTGAATATTTTTGAAAGTAGGCAGAAAGCGATTTTGTTCCTGGGGAATTTCAAAAATCATATCTTGTCCCCAGCAGGAGATATATATTCTTCCCAAATCGTCTATAGCGATGCCATCTAAATTATCATAAATGCTATCCATAAAAATAGTTATGCTATTATCTATAGTGCTTAGGGATAAGATGGGGCTTTTTTCCGTAAAACAGACCAAAAACATTTGATTGCGGGGCATATCGTAAATAATGCCATTGGGCTTTTTCAGTAAAGGAGAAACTAATTTTTGGATATTATTATTAGCGGGGTCAATTACAAATATGCAATTTCCGGCAGTATCGGTAGTATAAATGATGCCGGTTTTGGTAAAGGCAAGGTCATTGAGCATCATAGCTCCGGGAATTTTGATGGTATCTACGATGGCTGCCTTTTCCAAGTCAATAACTTTAATAGCTGTTTTATCGGCAACATAAAGTTTTCCTGCGTAAACAGTTAACCCTCGTGGTTCAGCCAATCCTTCATCCAAAAAGGGAGTATATTGTTCAGATAAACTTAAGGAAGTTATACTTTTTCCCATAGTATTGGAGATAAGAAAGCGTTTTCCTGTTTCATCAAAAGTAACGCTTTCAGGACCGTATAGCGGGTCTCTTTTACTAAGCAGGATAAAAGTAATGATGCCAGCCAGCAGAACCAGCAAAATAAGGATATAATATAGAATTTTGGCTTTCATTTTGTCTCCTTTAAGCTCCATTTAACGCCGTTTGGGGTATCTTTAATGTCAATTCCCAAATTAGCCAGGTCGTTTCTGATTTTATCGGAAACATTCCACTGTTTGTTATTTCTTGCTTCCTTACGGTAAGAAAGAAGCAGTTCAATAAGTGCCTTAGATAAATCGGGCAGAGATTTGGTTAACTTTGTTTCCCAATTTTGAAAGAAGCCCAAAACGGAACCCAATTCCACCATTTTTTGTGCTAAGGCAAGGCGGTCTGTTTTTGGGGAAGATGCATTCTTAACTTTACGATTCAATTCAAAAAGGATGGATATAGCTTTAGCGGTATTAAAATCATCGTCCATAGCCGCCATAAAATCCTGCTGCAAATTTTGCAGTTCTTCAGCAGTTCCACAAACGGTAGGACTAATATTGTTCTTATTCTCCGCAAAGTTTATTTCGGCGAGGGCATTGTAAAAATTGGTAACAGCCCGTTGTGCTTCTTCCATCAGTTCACGGCTGAAATCTATAGGGCTGCGATAATGTTTGGAAAGAAAGAAAAACCTGATGGTTTCGGCATCATATTCAGCCAAAATATCCCTTGCGGTGAAGAAGTTTTTTAAGCTTTTACTCATTTTCTCGCCATCCACATTTAAAAAACCGTTATGCATCCAATAATTGGCTAAGGGCTTTCCGCTATAGGCAATTGCCTGAGCAAGTTCATTTTCGTGATGGGGAAAAATGAGGTCTATTCCTCCGCAATGAATGTCAAAGGTCTCACCTAAAAATTTACGACTCATAACTACGCATTCGGTATGCCAGCCGGGACGACCTTTTCCCCAAGGACTTTCCCAAACCGGTTCTCCGGGCTTACTTTTTTTCCAGAGGGTAAAATCGGCGGGATTACGCTTATTGAGATTTTCTGCTACTCTTGCTCCTGCCAGTTGTTCATCCGGTTTTTTTCCTGATAGAGAACCATAGAGAGGTTGACTTTCCGTAGCGAAATAAACATCTCCTTCCACTTCGTAAGCGAAGCCCTTTTTTTCTAAAGCAGCAATAAACGCAATAATATCGTCCATCACTTCCGTTGCTTTAGGTTGATAAGTGGGGGGCTTAATTCCCAAGGCAGCAGTATCTTCCAGATAAGCGCGGGTGTATTTGGCAGCGATGGAAGAATAAACAGTATTTTCTTCTATTGCCTGAGCTATAATTTTATCATCAATATCGGTTATATTTTGCACATAAGTAACTTCATAACCCTGATATTCAAAATAGCGACGAACTACATCAAAAAAAAGAAAAGCTCGCGCATTACCGATATGAAAATAGTTATAGACGGTAGGACCGCAAGTATATATCCCTATTTTCCCGGGAGTTATGGGTTTAAATACTTCTTTTTTACGGGTTTGGGTGTTATAGATTAACATAAGACATTACCTATTTATAGATTACCATTTTTTCTGTTTTTTCCACTTTCCTGCCGTTAAAGGAACGAGCTTGAACTTTAACAAAATAAGTGTTATTGGCTAAAGCATCGCCCTTATCATCGCGTCCGTTAAAATAAACCTTATTAAACCCTTGTCTGCCAAAGGATTTCAAGTTAGCAATACGCTTTCCTCTAAGAGTGTAAATGCCAATATTTACATCCGCAACATCTGAAAGCATAAAAGTGATGTAACCATCTTTGGCAATTGGATTAGGATAAATAAGCAGGCGTTCAATATCCAAAACCGAACTCTTTTTAGCCATAAAACTGGTAGTAGCCACAGCAGGCATATTGAAGTTATCAAAGGCAACTACCTGCACAGTATGCATTCCCTCGCTTAAATCCTGTAAAGGATAAATCAAACTTCCGGAAGTGCAGGAATTTTTATCATATTCAAAATAATCGGTTATAGACACCGGTTGTAGAGAATTATCTATAACCAGAAGAATATTATGACCCGAAGAACCGGTAATATTGATTCCGTTGGAATCATAAAAATCGGCATACACTGAAGTATTGGTGCCAACTGTATCTCCAGGGCGAAAATCCTTGGAACCGAGATAGATATTTATTTGCGGAATATCGGTATTAGTAACATCCCCTGCTTCATCACTTAACTGCAAGGGAGAGTAAAAATTAGTATAATCCTTCTTATTATTTTCATCCCAGATATAGGAGACAATAAATCCATCTGCTCCACTATTTACATCATCCGGAACAATAAAAGAAGAAGAATATTGGGAAGAGGCAACCGAACTTTTACCGCGGAAAAGCTGATTCCCCATTTTGGTAACATTAGTTCCAGGACCAAGAGAATATTTTCGTTTAGAATCAAAAACCTTTATTTCGGTTTCTCCGGAAAGTCCTTCGGCAGTGAAAGAGCCCTCAATTTCAACTGTTTCTCTGGAGTGAACAATTCCATTATCGGTAATAGAACTTACTTGCATTAAACTATCCCTTTCCGGAGGAATAACCCGGATAACTGGGTCTCCAAATAGAATATACATTTCATCGTTAGTGCCTCCAGTAGTGAAACGAATTTTACCATTCATTACACTATAACCCAAAGGATTACGATTTTTAGTCAAATTTTCCATCACATATTTAAGCATTACTAAGCTGAGGTCGGCAAAACTTTTACGGGTGGCTGATAACGAGGCAATAGCTCCCAAATTATCTAAAAGAACAACCTTTTGAGATAAACAATCAAAACCCCAGTAATCAAATTGAGAGACCTCACAAGCAGCGGCGATAAAGAAAGTTAGTTTACCTTCGTTGGTAAATCTACCCATATCGGTAGCTCCGTTCATATAATCCTCGGCTCCCAATTTATCATAAGAACCGTGTCCCGTGTAATGCATAACCAGACATCCTTCATTCAGCGCCTTAAATAAATCGTCTCTCGCTTTAGGTTTATTCTGGAATTCGTCGTATTCATATTCTATGGCAAAAATCTTATCTACCAGAATACTGGGATGAATAGCTGTACTGGTTTCTTCCGCAAATTGGGTGAGCGCGTATTCATAGTTACTATCTCCGTTAGTGAGGTCATCGGCTACAATTACTACGGAATTACGCCACCATCCAGGAGTTGGGTTACTGATATAATTGGTAAAATTTTGCAGCATAATATTCAGCTCATTGGTGTTTTTAACCGGATATCTTCCTATAGCCAGTTCCGGATAATAACTGGTATTAATCATTCCAAAGTAGTCATCGGAGGTAATATAACTCCCTTGCCAGATAATTAATTTGTTTTTAGCGGCAGCGCTACCGGAAAAATTCCTCCAGTCAATTGTTCCAATTCCGAGTAGAGTTAAGGAAGTTATTCGTGGTGAAGGTAAATTGAAATAAAAATACTTCATTGCCATGCGAATGGCAGCGGGGTCTATGTGTCCACCATTGAATTGGTTATAAATGTCGTCCACTAAAATCACTTGACTGTTAAGGTTATAAAACTCTTTATATTTATTGGCGAGCTCGCGGGCTTGTAAAAGAAATTCGGCAGGAGTTACAATTATATTATCGGTCTGATTTCTTACAGCGGTTAAATCAATAGGTTGGACATCTTGAATTGATACCGGAGAATATGCTTCTTCGGGTTTCAAAATAAAGTAGAAATTATTGTAGGTTCCTCTGGCAATAGTATAGCTATCCACAATAGGTATTAAATTTACATTATCCAAATCGGTTATCTGAAAAACAAGAGCATTGCTGATATCTCCGCTGAAATTGAATTGGCAGCTATTGGGGGTAAGAGTTATAGGGTGATAAAATTGCCGTTGGGCATTTTCTTTAACTAAATTCTGCTGATAAGTATAACGGTAATAATCTAATAGGAGATTATCAGGTGAGCTGCGAAAAACTTTAATTCTAAGAGTATTTGTGCCATTAACAAGATAGCTAATAGGGCGAATGATATTATAATATGCCGTTCCCGTCCAAGTGAAATTATATTTTTCTTCATCCGTCTCTGCTTCCTCGTTATTATATACGGGGTGGCCATTTATCCAGAGCCGAATCTTGTGATGAGTTCCTTCTTCATGAACATCCTGGCGTAAACGCAGATAGATTTTTTTATCTCCATTCTGGTCAACATCAGTGAGAGTAGTAGTGAAAACATACTCTGCAGTGCTGTTTCCGAAAAGGGTTTCGCTATACCAGGAAAAACCGTAGTATTCCCGTCGATAAATTTCATTTTCTACCTGTTTTGATGCTGGGGTGGAATTTAGGGACACATCATAGTTATCGGGAATAGGAACAGTTTGAATTCTGCAAGGAGGGCCACTGAAGTTTTCTCCAAAAGTAAGCCAGAAAACTTGGTTTTGGGAATAGGGATTATAATACAAGGGGTCGGACTGAACATTCTCATTTTGCTCATAACCATCTCGGGAACTGCCATAAAACAAAATGTAATCCTGCTCATCAAAACTATGGTCTGCTTCTCCGGCAATAAAGATAGGAACTTCTTTGAATTCTGCTCCATTATTATTTATATTACTGCTCAAGACCTTGCCGGAAGTGCTGAAAAGACGAAAAGAGGCAGGGTCAATATCTGCCAAAGGAAAACTGCTAATATTCGCAGGGTTAATTCTATAAATGCCATCCCGATTTGTTTCAATCCTAATCCACCAGTCACTTAAATTGAAAGGTGCATAGTTAATCTCAGTGCGCACATTACTACGCCAGTTTTTTGCCTGTTGAGAATTTATCAGTTGCGCTAATAAAAGGTCGGCAGCTTTGTCGCTAGGCTCTAAGCTGCGGAAATTGGTAGCTCCTGAAATGTTTATTTTCAGAGTTGCCTTTGTAGTGATAGTTAAAGTTTTATTTCCATCATAAACAAAAGGATGCAGCGTTACAGGCACAAAATGATAACCCCGAAAGTTTGTTGCCGGAAGCTGAGTTATCAATTCCGTTCTTTGCGGTTGATATGCCGCGGGGGAAATCTGATACAAATAATTATCTATCCCGTTTATAGTTTTAATTTCAGGAACAGGAATTAGTTTGGAATCCAAACCGGTGGTAATGCTATTACTGCTTAGAACGGTGCAGCTGATTCTTCCCGCGGGAGGAATTCCCACTTTAAATTCGCTGTAGGGAACTGAAGGAGCTCCCGGAATATCGCTGTAACTCATATTCTCTGCAGTTAAACGACTATATTCGCCTTCTGTTGAAATTATCCAGGGGTCAGTTGTAAATTCAATTACCATTTCCGTTTCCGAGTGGCTAATTACGCTTACTTTGGCACAAAGAGAAACGCTGAAAAGGATAGTGAAAGCAGATAGCAAAAAATGTTTCATTACTTTTCCTTAGGTCTGAAGAAATGCTCCAAAGCAAATATCAGCAGATAAAACACTGCCATAAAGATAAATATTCCCAGCATTCCCTGCACCAGAATTTCCAGGGCTAATTTTACATTTTGCATAGTAGATAATGTTTCCGGTATCATTATATCCCCTTATTATTTATGATAGTTGCGGTTGTTTATTATCGTCAATGCCCGGTAAATCTGTTCGCAAAGAATTAACCGTGCAAGGCGATGTGTAAAAGTTAAAGATGAAAGAGCCATCGTAAAATTTGCCCGTTCACGAATAGAGGCATCCACGCCAAAGACGCCACCGATAACAAAAACAATTTTACTCTTATCAGATAAACTAAGCAGAAAATCCGCAAATTCAAGGGAATTTTTGGGGCTGCCTTTTTCATCTAACAAAATAACAAAGTCCTCGGGCTTGAGATATTTCAAGATAGTAACGGCTTCTTTGGCTTTCACGCTTTCCGCATTACCGCTATGT